>Ga0070694_100001951_pt1 | contig 12235 bp, 10 predicted proteins | sample KBSK1251metaG_FD_65470 | JGI IMG/M metagenome (GOLD analysis project Ga0070694, IMG submission 65470) | Corn, switchgrass and miscanthus rhizosphere microbial communities from Kellogg Biological Station, Michigan, USA - KBS K1-25-1 metaG | ecosystem: Host-associated > Plants > Roots >... | reverse complement strand
AAGCGATATTGCAGATAGCCCTGATCAGCACTGAGATTCTTCGACGCACATAGCGAAACAATCTTCGCCGGCTTTTTCACCGGACAACTGAAGATGATTCGTTCATCCCGCGCGCACAAAGAGTTGGGTTGCAGCGGCTGGCCGGCAGCAAACGCGGCTCGCGAATCTCTCTCGCTGACAAAACAAAGGGACGCGACTGCGATCAGCGCAACCGCCAGAATCGTTTTTCTCATACTCATAGTTGCTCACGTGAAAATCCAAAACAGTATCAAATGGAGCCCAAAACAAAACAACCCGGCCAGAAAGCAAGCATATTGCAGGCCTACCAGAATCCAGACTTTCTTCATGTCGCGGTCGGCCGACGCGTCGACTCGCCGCACAAAAAACGAAATGGAAAGTAGTAAGATCGCCGCGATGATAATCGAAGCCCAGAACATCAGCCAGCCCAAATACATCAAACCCGACGGTCGCGGACCGGAAGTCAGCCTGGGCCAAAGGCTCATACAGACAATTGTTTCGAGACCGATCAACCACTTGCTCCAATCCTGAAGCAACTTCAGCGAATCGATCGTGCGTTGCGCCTTGTTTGGTTGATTGTCAGACATAAATAGTGCTGCCACTTCGCCAGGTGCAAAGAAATCGGCTATGCCGCCGGATGTGCGGAAAGCCTCTGGCTTTCCGGTAAGTTTCCTATTTGAATTCGGGCTGCGCCCAGTACTCCGGGCGAAGCCCGAATCTTTCTTAGGACGTCGGCCGGAAGCGCGGAGCGCTTCCGCACATCCAGTCGGCGAAGCCGAGTAGCTTCTAACGCCGCGTGTCTGTGATTACCACCACATCACTCGTTAAGCTGCCGCTGGCGTAGGCCAGCCACTTGCCATCGCGTGACCAGTCGAACGAAAAGATTGAAGCCGGATTCCAGTGGGTCAGTTGCCTGGGGGCGCCGCCGTCAATCGGCTGCGCCCAAATGTTTCCGACTCCTGCCTGCCGGGCGGCATAGGCGATTGCAGTGCCGTCAGGCATCCAGCGCAGGCGGCCGAACAACGCGGGCCAATCGCTGATCAATCTCGGCGCACCACCCTCGAGGCCGAGAACGGCGAAGCTATTCTTGTCGGCCGGCGCCGGACGATAGCCGCAGGCGATCAACTTTCCGTCCGGCGATACGTTTGGATCGAAACCACCCCTGTCAGTTAGACGGACCGGCTCGCCACCATCAATGCTGACGCGAAACAGACTCGCGGGGTTCGACGAACTAAAAATTACATTGCGCCCGTCCCGGGTAAACGTAGGTTGCCGGTCGCCCGTGCCGCGCGTAAGTTGCATCGGATGTTTGCCGTCGATATCAATTCGCCACAGATGCTCCTGATCGTTTCGATTCGAAAGAAATACGAGGTAACGCCCCTCGGGAGAAACGACAGGCTGTTCGCTGAAGCCGGCATGAGCTGTAAGTTGCTTAGCGGGACCGCCATTAGGATCCATGATCCAGAGATTTTGCTCACCGGCGATTTGGGACGTATAGACAAGTTTTCCATCCGGAGTCCAGGACACGCCGTTCAGGCCATCATAGCTGGTGGTCGTCAGTTGCCTCGGATGATCCAGATCGCTGGTTGGTGCTAACCAGATGTTCGCCTTCTTCTCAGACTGGATGGTTACGATCGTGCGGGCGTCGGCGGTCACACCCAGGTCGCGATAGTCCGTCAGATCGTTTGTGATGCGACGCGCCTCGCCTTTGGGATAAGGAACAAACCAGATTTGTTGTTCGGAAGTCGCTTCGGTTTCAATTATCGTGGCCAGCAGTCCTTTACCGTCGGGCGACCATTCTATGCGGCCGAGCGCCGGCCAGTGGTTCCCGGTCAGTTCAACTCGCGCTCCGTCCTGCACCCGAAAGCCATAGATCGTCTGGTCCCATTGAACTGAATTGATGCTCACGGGACTTGCGATCACGGTTCCGTCCGGCGACCACGACGGCGGCAGTACGCCATTCGGGCCAATTCTCATGGCGTCGCCGGTGTGCGTTGTAACCAGTATTCGTTCACTCGTGCCATCGATATTTGCGATCACGATTGAAGCCGCACCCGGACTGAAGCGGATGAAAGCCATCTGCTGGTTGTCCGGTGAAAAAGTCACCGGCGAATCGACGTCCTGTAACAACCTGTCGGATGGCCCACCGAGGCTCGGCACCTGATAAAGCATCCCCAGCATGTTTTGTTCCTGGCTGACGTAGAAGACGTAGTTGCCGTCACGCGTGAAAGTTAAGCCGTAGATGTCTGTGCGTTTGGGCGGCACAATTTGCAACTCCTGCCCGGTGCCTAGTTGTCTGAGCCAGACACTCTGTTGGCCGGCATCGTTCAAAACAAACGCGACGTACTTCCCATCCGGAGAGACGGCGACCTTGACTGCTTTGCCGGTCGTAGTGAATTTCGCCAGCCTGGCACTCTCAAAGGCCACGCGCAAACTTCGCCGCCACAGAAAGATTCCGACCACCACAGCCAGAGCAGCAACCGTAGCGACGCTTATCCAGAGCCATCGCGATGATTGAGATTTTGGGGCTGCCCCGGATAGCTGCCGCGTTCCCGACATCGGGTTGATGTCGATAACTGCGGTCTTCGAATCATCATCGTTCAGCCCATTCGGATCATTCGGATCATATTCCGCTTCGTAGCTGACCCTCGTTCTCTCTCTGACGACGATCACATCTGAAGTCGCGCCGTCCGACTTCCTGACGTCGGCGACAAACCGGTAGCCACGACGGGGAATCGTCTCAATATAGTCGCCGTCGCCCAGGGCTTTTCGCAGCGTATAAATGTTCTGTGTCAGGTTCGACTCTTCCACAAAACTGTCGGGCCAGAGCGTCTTCATCAGCTCGTCCTTCTCAACCACGTCCCCGCGATTGTCGATCAGGAAAAGCAGCGTATCGACGGCCTTTGCCTTGAGCGGCACGACTTCCCCATCACGCATTAGCTGCCGGTTGGCAGTATCTATGCGAAACGATCCGAATTCGTAAAAGTGCCTGTTTTCCTTGCTCATCCGGCGATTGAGAAACGGTTGAGAAACAATTGAGCTTCCGGTTGAAGACTTTTAGCTGGCGCCTCGCGGATTATGCCGCCCGTTCGTTCGCAGCATTCTAAACAGAGTTTTTGCAGGGAACAACATTTCCCCGGAGAGGAGCAAAATCATGAGGAGAGTCACAAAAGCTTTTGCGGCCGTCGCCCTTCTGGCCGTCGCCAGTTCAGTCTTCAAATCGACCGGCGCGCAAACCCGAAATTCAAGCAGCAAAGTCCAATTCAGTGAGGCATTCGTTTTTCCCAATGAGTGTACCAATGAATTAATGGACGTCACCGACGTGACGACTGTTACCTGCCATGACCAGCAGAGAGTGGACGGCAGGTTTATCGAAAGGTGCGAGATTCGCCAGGACGTAACCGCTACCGGCCGTGACACTGGAATCACCTGGCACGGCACCGGCACGTTCAAGGATGAATTCGTCACCACTGACCCGTGCAATTTCTCGTTCATCAATCAGGGCAAGGTGCAGCTAATCAGCCGTGGATCAGTGGTCAACACCATCATCGCTTTTGACGATTTTGTGCGAATGCAGGACTGCGTTCTGACCGACGACCAGCACCTCGCTTCGTTCGACTGTCGGGGGAACGGCAAACCATAAACGACCTTACCGCTTCCCGAACTATGGCCCCGAAAACAGTGTGGGCATGAAAAAGAGGACTGCAAGGATCACTGTCGAGACTGAGCGTCTGGTGGTAATCCGCCGTTCGCAGACATCCTGCGACGGTTGGTGTGGCCAGTGCGAGGCGCCGGTCAAACTCATCGGTCTCGAAGAAGCTGCGGCTATCGCCGGCGCCAGCCAACGGGCAATTTTTCGTGGGGCCGAAGCCGGAGAGATTCACTTCACTGAAACCGCAGATGGAAAAGTCCTGTTCTGTCTCAATTCGATTTCGCGGCCTGGGAACTTAAACCCGCGCAAGCTTTTGCGCTCATAGGCAGGGTGGCATGGGCGTCCCGCCCGTGGATCACGCGCAAGATGCGCCTGCCACATTCATCAATCAACTTCAGAAAGGAACTCACAAATGAGAAAGTTTTGGTTTTTGTCACTCCTGGTTCTTACCTGCCCTGTTTTGGGATTGCCTCAAGGGACCAGCGACTATCACAAGGTAGAAGTGTATGGCGGCTTCTCGGCCAGCCAGGTTGAATCAACAATCACCCAGGCAAGTTTCAACGGCCTGGGCGGCACACAGACATTCACAAACTTGTGCAGTACGGCTACCGGCGATGTGGTCGGACCGAATTTTCAGGACTTTTTTTGCTCGCGGCGAAACTTCAACGGTTTCGACGCGTCCGCGACTTACAACATTACGAAGTACATCGGGATTAAAGGAAACGTGACCGGGCACTTCAGGTCGCAGAGTTATGTCGATCGATTCAATCCGCCGGGTGTAACCCAAACAATCGACAACCAGGAGCGCCTCTGGCATTTCCTGGGAGGCGTGCAGATCAAGAACAACAGCACCTCGAAACGCGCCAAGCCGTTCGCGCACGCGCTGGTTGGCTTTGCTCGTTACACCAACCGGCAATCGCAGGATCTGGATCTTTTTCCGTTCGCAAATTTCACCATCGAGGATCGCGAGACAAGTTTTGCGATGAAACTAGGCGGCGGGATCGACGTGCGCGCCGGCAAACGCTTCGACGTGCGCGTATTCGAGTTTGATTACAATCCGGTGTTCGCGGGTAACCGCAACCCGGCGAGTATTGCCGGACCATTTACCGTAAACTTCAGTGGCAAGACGGCGCACAACTTCACGGTCGGGATCGGATTGGTAATTCACTGAGTTGTGTTCGGAGTTCCGCCTTTAGGCGGCCGCCTGAAGGCGGAACTCCAAACCGCTTCACGGTCGGGCTTCTGATACAAACTCATTCCTTGAAGCGCTCGATCTCGCCGGGCTTGCGCAGCATCTTGTTCACCTCACCCAGGTGCATCTCTTCTGCGGCGATCATCTTGCGGGCATACTCTTCGATAAATACCGAACGATCGCGAACCAGGTCCAGCAGGTTTTTGTAAAGTGCGAGGCCTTCTTTTTCGGCTTCCAGCGATTCGAGCAAGATGTCGTTGATGCCGTGCTTCGTGGTTTCCAGCAAGGCGCCGATTTTCAGGCTGGGATGTTCGCCCAGATGCGTGACCAGCTCGCCGGCTTCGTTGGCGTGCGTAAGGCAGGTGCTGGCTTCGCCGCGCAACCAACTGACGATGGGAATCCGGCTGTGGCCAAAAACCATCAGTGAGTAATGCGTGTAACGCACCACTCCGGCCAACTCTGTTTCCAGGATCTGGTTGAGCAGCGCGACGACTGCCGTTCTGTCAAATTGTTCTGCCATGATGCGGGAAATAGTAAATCGGGAGTCGAGATTAGTAAATCCACCAGGTAATAAGTCGCGGCTCTGCCGCCTGATGTGCGGAAAGGCTCTGCCTTTCCGTGCGTGCTACTTCTTATTTTTCGGAGGCTCTGCCTCCAGTTCGGGAGGCATTTGGAGTGCGGGGGCAAAGCGAAGCGGCGACGCCGCTTTGGATCGGCCTGAGGTCAACGAAGTGTCAGAAGCCCGACCGTAAGGGAGGGCACTGTAGCCCTTGCTGACGCGCGGGCTTCTGACGATTCGAACCAAAGCGGCGTCGCCGCTTCGCTCTGCCGCCGCACTCCAAACTACACCGGCAACGGCTCGCCCTTCGTCTCTTTGCCGAAAGGCAGCAGCAACAATCCGATGACGAAAGCCAGCGACGTCAGCGCCACCGGTGTTCCGATCGATTGGTAATACGCAACGCCTGCGCCTACCAGAAAAGTTATCCCCGCGCCGCCAAATCGTCCGATTGAGGTGGCGAAGGCAAACGCGCTGGCGCGGCATTCAGTGCGATATTGCTCCGGCAACCACAGCGTGTACATGGCAAAGTTTGCGCCGCCGATGCCCAGCCAGAACAAACAAATCATGAACCAGACCAGAGCGTGTGTCTCCAGATAAAAGACATAGCCAAACCCGATCGAAATAAACAACGCCATCAAAGCGAAGTAAATCGCCAAGGTTAAGCGGCGGCCGAACTTCTCGGCGAGCATCGGCAACAGCAGGCATCCGATGATGGTTCCGGTTGAAAGGATCATCGTCGCGTATGAAGCCAACTTCACCCCTTCCGCTTCAGTGAATCCTGACCTCAACGCCAGCTGTCCGACGGACGCCGGAACATAAACTGAACCTGCCCACAGACCAACGATTGAAATGAAAAGATAAATTGAGTTGAGCAGCGTGCGCCGGCGATACTCTCCCGAAAACAGCGCCCTGAATGCGCTCGTCATCGTCCAGGCCTTGCCCACTTCTTCAATCCGATGCTCCCAGCGCTTTGATTCGGTAACGCCCCAACGGATCAAGCCGACCAGCAAAGCGGGACTGCCTCCGATCAAAAACATCGCGCGCCAGCCATAGCGGGCGCCGACGAAATAGTTCGCGATTGCGGCCAGAAATATTCCGACGTAGTAACCGGTGTGCATCAAGCCGGCGGCCATCTTTCGCCGCGACTCAGGCAGTTCTTCGGCAATGAAGGTGCCGCCCATGGACCACTCGCCGCCGATTCCTATGCCGGCTAACAATCTGAAAGCCGCCAGCATCCAGACATTCACGGCGAACGCGCCCGCGAAGGTGAAGATCGAGTAACAAAGAATCGTGAGCATCAGCGTGCGCACGCGTCCGAAGCGATCCGCGATCGGTCCCCATACCAGCGAACATCCCCAGCCAACCAGGAACAGGGCGAACAGCAGTCCACCGTAGTAACCGATACTTGCCTGATTAGCGGGAATTCCCGAACGCGGCAGAAGTTCGCGCAGCGCCGGCACCATTACCAGCGCATAGATAAACGAGTCCATGCCATCCAGGACCCATCCACCCCAGGCGGCCAGAAAACCTCGGCGTTGATTTTTGGTTAAGAGGACGCGCGTCATCTTGTGTGCGTAGGCCTATCGAGCGCACACAATACGGTCCCAACCCGATTAAGTAAAGACTCGCGTGGTCTCGTTCGGGACGCCAACTGCAAAGTCGCGGTGTGGGAATAATCTGTGTGGCCTGGATGGGAAAACCATCTTGGATTGGCTCAGCGGATGGCGTCTACAAATTTGGGGAGTGAGTCGAGTCCTTAGTTGTCTACATTATTCCGATCATGCCACGATCGAGCAGAGTCTTAATCATGCGCAAACTGTCCGCTTCGCGAAACGGGCAGACCGACAGAATTCCCGCGATATCCAACTCACCATTAATTCGCGAAAGCACAAACCCTTCTTTCGGCCCCAGGTACTGGTTCGCTAGCTGATCCAAACTCGCCAGCAAGCGTGGCACTGATTGTGGCAACAATCCGTTCTGATAAACCTGGGCCAAATAGCCGCGTTCCGCTTCGTCGCGCAAGCGATGGGCCTCGGTGTTTTTGGGCTCCTGTTCGAGCGCGCTATAGATGTAGACCAGCGCATTGTCGATGTCATTGGCTTTCAATTCCGATCGGGCCAACTGGAGCAGTTCGGTAATCGTTTTCTGCAGGTTGAGCGCGGACAAATCTGCGGACACCTCACTGGCCGGTGGCTCGGCTTCACCTGCGACTTTGATCGCGCCTTTTTCAACCAGATCAAAGAGCACTGCGTAGGTGTGAAACAGGGAGGTGTGCAGGTTGAAGCAAATCTCGGCCGCCGTGTGGCGCTTCTCAACATGGTAGAGAACTTCGCGAATCTCTTTGTTGCTTTCGCGGATCGAATGCGTCCAACCTGACTTCAATTCAAAGAACGTTCGATCGGACGGAATCACTGTGCGGTAGCGTGACCATTCATCGACGCGATAAATGCCGTCCATGATGACGGACGTCGCATTAACCTGAATGCGAATCAGATCATGTGGCAACGGTTCGCTATCATAGAATTCAAAGTCCGCTTCCTCCCAAATGAACAGGTCGTAAATGATTTCCAGCGTGCGGGTCCGCAGCACCTCCATGATGTCAGCCTCAGAAACAAATCCTCTTGCAGATAGAACGGTACCCAGCTTGCCGCCGGACTGCCGATGGATGTCCATGGCTGTTTGCAGTTGGGTTTCATCAATCTTGCCGTAATGCAGCAGCACCTGGCCCAGGAATTCTTTAGGATCGTTGGAGGTGGAACCGACAATCAATCCGTTCTCGAGATAGATTTGTTTAATGATGCTGCCGCGGCCGATTTTGAGCGTACCTGTCTTGCGACCTGCCGCCAGAAACTGGAGCACGTCAGCGACACTCATAGTATTCAGAGTTCCGCGAATTCCCATCAGATCAATCTTTGAGCTTCACTATAGAAGGAGGGGCGCGTTCTCCAAAGCGTGGAACCCAGGGCAAGTCAGCCGAAGACTGTTAATAAATCATCTAAACCAGCTTACATTTTCCAGACGCCGAGATTCAAGTCTTATTTGGTGTAACTGTCGGCGCCGAGGAAATGCAGCGAAATATAAGGCTCTTCCCCTATCACCCAACTGTCATGCGGGATCGGAGGGATATGAAAAAGCTCGCCCGGTTTCAGTTCAATTTCGCGCCCATCCTCCATGGCCGCCATTGCCCGGCCCGAAATCACCAGACCCACGTGTTCGATAGCGCACAAAGGGGCGCCGGCAAGTGGGCCGACATGCAGGGACCATTTCCAGCCCGGCTCGTAGGTGGCTCTGCCTACGGTCATTCCGCCGATTTGCACGATCTCGAACCTCCCTTTTTCAAAGCGGCGGGTTTCGTCAGGACTCTCAAAGCTTTTCAGGATGACTTCCAGCACCCGTTCTCCCTTCACACGCCAGGACTAACGCTCAAACCGCATTTTATGGCTCTGCCACTCCGATGCGCGGCAAGTCTCCGACTTGCCGAATCACGCCGCCACTTTTTAGGTCTCCGACCTGGTGGTCATAGACCGGGAACTCTAGAAGCCGTTTCGGCAAGTCATAGACTTGCCGCGCATCGGAGTGGCAGAGCCATCGGACAAGAAGCGCGACTAGACCAAACCAATCGCTCGTTGTGGATTTGCTGCGCTACATCTCGCGCAGCCACCAATCACAAAGGCTTCAGCGCGCTGCGCGCAAGTTTCTTTTTCAGATTGGTGTAGCCCTGATCGCCGGCCACCAACTGACCCAGCACTTTGCGGATGCCGCGGTGGCCGCGGGCGAATTCAATCATGCGATCCGTGAACGGCGCGCCCCAGAAATTTCCGTAAAAGCGACGGCGCATCTGCGACGCTCGCTTTAGCTCCGCGCCAAAATCCGCGCGCCACTTTTGTTCGTAAGCTACGGGCGCGCCGGCGAGGTACGTCTCGGCAAAGAGTTCAGCCGAACGAATCGCATAGTAAATCCCTTCACCGGTTACCGGATCCGCAAAGCCGGCGGCATCACCCAACAAGGCCCACCCTTCGCCACAAGCTTTGCGCGTGTCCCAGGTCCGCGGCGCCAGGCCCGGGATGCGCGCGGCGTAACGCTCGGCGCTCTGGCGCAGATTCTCAATTTGCGTCTCACTCTTCTCTTTCTTCCATAGCTGCATTCGCGGACTCGAGCTGCCCGCCTGTGACGCCTGGTAGTAGCTCACCATAAAATCCCACAGCAGCGAATCCAGCTTTTCATGATCAAAAGCGTCCTGCGTAGTGGCGATGCCGAACGATACATGATCGATGCGCGGAAAGGCCCACGCGTAACCAATCCACTTAGGCAGAAACGCCACCACGGTTGCGGCCTCAACAGACTTTGGCAACGGCGCGCGATATCCAAAAGCAACTTCCATCTCGGCGGGCGGTAAAGCCCCGGCCAGCTTTCTAGCAATCGCACTGTTTGCGCCATCCGCGCCGACGAGATACTTAGTGTGAAACTCAGCCCCGCTCTGTGTACTCACGACCCAACCACCGTCTGTGTCAGAACCCGGAGCGGTAGCGACGGGATCAAGTACCTTTTCCGTCAATCGCTTGAATCCGCGCGCCGAAACTTTCTCCGCAAAGACTTTCGCGCCGGCTTTGCGCGCACGTTCGCGCAGGAAAGTATCGAACGCAATTCGCGAATACACCGCGAACGGTTCTTCAAGTTTCAAATGAAGATGCTTGCCCGCAGGCGAATACATGTCGATCTCATCAATTGTTCGCCCCACCGCTTCGAGCAAATGCGGCCAGGCTTTCAAAGCTTTCGACGTGACGCCGCCGCCGCAAGCCTTGGGTTCGCCCGGCGGGCGGCCATCGAACAGTGCTACGCGGACGCCTGCGCGCGCGAGACGTTCAGCCGCAAACGATCCGGCCGGACCAGCACCGACAATCAGGACATCAAATCGATCCATTTCGCACAGCATGATAGTTGGCGGGTGTAGCCGTCCGCAAGAAGGTATTAGCCGCGGATTTACACGGATAGTCGCAGATAAGACAAATTAGGAGAGCAAGCCAGAGTTAGAGCCCACAGGAATTGCAAACTTGTAACGAACACAGTCTGATCATGCGCTTCGTTTCTCGCTCCGGTTTGTTATCTTATCCGCGTCTATCAGCGTACATCCGCGGCTAATTTCCCTCTTCTAGTTGCTTCTGATCTGCGCGAATCTGCGTTAATCTGTGGCTAACTCAAAATCCTCCGAGGCTGTCGTATGGCCCACACGAGTTCATTAGTCTTTACGGGAATTGCTCCGCATCCGCCGATCATGGTGCCGGAAGTGGGCCGTGACGCCATCGCCGAAGTACGCAGCTCGATCAATGCCATGGCGGAACTGACTGAACGCATCATCGCGAGCGGAGCAGAGACGGTCGTAATTATTTCACCGCACGCGCCGCTCCAGGCAGCTGCCTTCATTGCCTACGATGGGCCGCAACTGTACGGCGACTTTGCAAATTTCCGCGCACCCACGGCGACAATTCACGCGGAACTCGACGAGGAGTTGCTCAACGAGATTACGCGCGCCGCCAGCGAAGATGAATTGGTCGTGTTAAGAACCCGGGGATATGATCTCGATCACGGCACAGCTGTGCCGTTGTACTTCCTGCAACGAAACGGTTGGCAGGGCCGCGTCATTGCGTTGGGATACAGTTTTCTTTCAAACGAAGATCACGTCCGCTTTGGAAAATGCATCCGTCAGTCGATCGAGAAGATTGGTCGCCGGGTCGCCTTCATCGCCAGCGGAGATTTGAGTCATCGCCTGAGACTGGACGCGCCCGCCGGTTACAATCCTGATGCGCACCTTTTCGATGAAGAAGTTTTAGATGCGATCCGCAATTGTTCGACCAGTCGAATCGTCGACATCGACCAGGAGATGCGCCGGATGGCCGGAGAGTGCGGCTATCGCTCAATGCTGGTGGCCATTGGCGTCGCCCAGGGCGGCACTCAGAATTGCGAAGTGATCAGTTACGAGGCGCCGTTTGGCGTCGGTTATCTGGTCGCTCAACTCGTTGCCAGCGCGGACACACCATCTGCAACAGCGGGCTTTGCCGGACAACCAGATATCCCGGCCCTCGCTCGCCGTGCTGTCGAGGCCTTCGCCACGACCGGCAAAATCATCGATACACCCACAGACGTTTCAGATTTGCTTTCGGCCCGCGCCGGTTGCTTCGTTTCGATCAAGACTCGCACCGGAGATCTGCGCGGTTGCATCGGGACGATCGATCCGGTGAAAGACACGCTGGCCGAAGAAATCATCTTGAACGCAATCGGCTCGGCCACCAGCGATCCCAGATTTTCTCCGGTGCGCGCAGACGAATTGCCGGACTTGAAATATTCCGTCGATGTACTTTCCCCGCCCGAAGCGTGCGCCGCAGACGACCTCGATCCGAAGCTTTTCGGAGTGATCGTGGAAGATGAAAGCGGCGCCCGTCGCGGCCTGTTGCTCCCGAACCTTCCCGGCATAGATACCGCCAGCAAGCAGATCGAGATGGCTTCACGCAAAGCCTGCATTCCGCCTGCGGCCAGCCTCAGACTTTTTCGTTTCCGGGCTAACAGATACTCGGAATGAGGGCAGATACTCGGAATGAGGGATGTCAGGATTCGTTGTAAGCGCGCTTTGCCGTCACGCTGACGAACTCGTCGCTTTCAATGATGTAGGCCGTGAGGGAATAACCGTAGACGCATCCCGTGTCGAGGCCGATTGCCTTCGGTCCGCGCCGCGGTTCCGCCGCCGGCCAATGTCCGAAGATCACAGTCTTCTCGCCGTTGTAGACGTGATACCAGGGAATGCCTTCTTCGCTTTCACGAT
>Ga0070694_100001950_pt1 | contig 12237 bp, 7 predicted proteins | sample KBSK1251metaG_FD_65470 | JGI IMG/M metagenome (GOLD analysis project Ga0070694, IMG submission 65470) | Corn, switchgrass and miscanthus rhizosphere microbial communities from Kellogg Biological Station, Michigan, USA - KBS K1-25-1 metaG | ecosystem: Host-associated > Plants > Roots >... | reverse complement strand
CACGCAGTACAATCCGGGGACAAGCTGTCGGACGCGGGCCGAAAGGAGGAGGTCACCATGACGTGGATGCGATGGGGTGCGATGGCGCTCCTGCTGGCGGGGTCGGTGCTGAGCGGCTGCAGCACGGCCCCGGTGACGCAGGAAGAGCGCAGCGGGCTGGTCCAGGAGGCGACCGACGCCCTGACCCAGATGGCGGCGGCGGATCCCGGGGTGGACTCGCTGATCCGGCGGGGCCACGGTTACGCCCTGTTCCCCGAGGTCGTCAAGGGCGGGCTGGTCCTCGGCGGTGGATACGGCCGCGGGGTGGTGTACGAGCAAGGCCAGCACATCGGGTACGCGAGCCTCGCCCAGGCGTCGTTCGGGCTCCAGGTCGGAGGTCACAGCTACCGCGAGCTGATCGTGTTCGAGAACAAGGCGGCCCTGGACCGCTTCCGGGAGAACCGGCTCGATTTCACGGCGGACGCCGAGGCGGTCCTCGCCGACGGCGGGGCCGTCGCCAATGCCCAGTTCCTCGACGGCATCGTGGTGGTGATCGCGCCGCGGTCCGGCGTGATGGCCCAGGCCGCCATCGGCGGGCAGCAGATCACCTTCGTGCCGAAGTAGTCGCCTCCTTGTCAAAGCCGCGGCGGGGTGCTATCTCATCGGCATGATCCCGGTCATCGACCTCGGGCCGTACCTCGCGGCGCGCCCCCGCGCGGCGGCCGCGACGGCGGCCGAGCTCGGGCGCGCGCTCGAGGAGGTCGGCTTCTTCGTCGTGGTGAACCACCGCGTGCCGCAGACCCTGATCGACGACACGTTCGCCGAGGCCCGGCGCTTCCACGCGCAGCCCACGGAGGCCAAGCTGGCCCTGCGCATGAACGAGCACAACAACGGCTACATGATGCTCGGGCGCTACGCGGTGTGGACGTCGGACGTGAACGCCAACGACAAGCCCGATCTGAACGAGGCGTTCTTCGTCAAGCGCGAGCGCGGCCCCGACGACCCGCTCGTGCGCGCGGGCCGGCGGTTCGCGGGGCCCAATCGGTGGCCGGCGGACCTGCCCGGTTTTCGCGAGGCGGTGCTCGCCTACACCGACGCGGTGGACGCGCTGGGCCGGCGACTCCTGCCCCTCTGCGCCATGGCCCTCGATCTGCCGCCGGACGCCTTCGAGGGCGCGTTCGCCGAGAGCCAGTTCAGCTTCCGGCTCACGCACTACCCGCCGGTGGCGGCCGAGTCGAACCAGTTCGGCATCGCGCCCCACACGGATGCCAACTTCATGACCTTCCTCGCCCAGAGCGACGTGCCCGGGCTCCAGGTTCGGATGCCGGACGGGAGCTGGGTGGACGTCCCGTACGTCCCCGGCTCCTTCGCGGTGAATTCGGGTGACATGATGCTGCGCTGGACGAACCACCGCTTCAAGTCGACGCCGCACCGCGCCCTGCCACCCGTGGGCCGTCCGCGCTACGCCATCCCCTACTTCCTGGGGCCGCATCTGGACACCGAGATCGCGTGCCTGCCCACCTGCCAGGGGCCGGGCAATCCCCCGCGCTACCCGCCCATCACGTACGCGGACTACCTCGACTGGTGGTACGACGCCAACTACAACGCCGCGCGCCAGCGCGACGTGGCCTGAGCGGCTCTCGGGCGGTGACGGCCCCTCCCCGCGGCTTTACACCGGCGGCGATCTTCGCTAGGCTGGCGGCGCGTCCGGGGCGCGGCCCCGGGGCCCACTCGACCCGCGTCGTCGTCTTCTGAGGAGCCGCGCCATGGCGGTCACGAGCCTCCCGATCATCTCCGCCGACTCGCACATCACCGAGCCGCCCGACACCTACACCGCCCGGATCGACGCGCGCTTCCGGGACCGGGCCCCGCGCCTCGTGCACGACGCCAAGCGCGGCGATCTCTTCGTCATCGACGGGCTCGACAAGCCCATCCCGATGGGGCTCATCGCCGCCGCCGGCAAGCCGGCGGAGGACCTCGCGATGTTCGGGGCCCGCTTCGAGGACCTGCATCGCGGCGGCTGGGACCCCGAGGCCCGGCTCGCGGACCAGGCGCGCGACGGCGTCAGCGCCGAGGTGATCTACCCGACCGTCGGCATGATGATCTGCAACCACCCCGACTTCGACTACAAGCAGGCGTGCTTCGACGCCTACAACCTGTGGATCGCCGAGTACTGCGCCGCGCATCCCGACCGGCTGCTGGGCATCGGGCAGACCGCGATGCGCTCCGTGGACGACGGCATCCGCGACCTCCGCCGCATCCGTGAGCTCGGCCTTCGCGGAGTCATGCTGCCGGGGAACCCGGCGGTGGCCGACTACCACGACCCGGTCTACGCGCCCTTCTACGAGGCCGCGATCGACCTCGGGCTGCCGCTCTCCTTCCACATCCTCACGAGCCAGCAGGATACGTTCAAGGTCCGCGGGCCCAAGCTCAACGCGTTCATGTCGATCATCCGCGGCTGCCAGGACCTGGTCGGGACGTTCGTCCTCGGCGGGGTCTTCGAGCGGCATCCGCGGCTCCGTCTGGTCTGCGTCGAGGCCGACGCCGGCTGGGTCCCCCACTTCATGTACCGCATGGACCACGCCTACGACCGGCACCGCTACTGGCTGCCGTCGGGGACGCTCACGAAGATGCCGAGCGAGTACTTCCGCGAGCACGTCTACACCACCTTCCAGGACGACTGGGTCGCCTTCCAGGTGAAGGACCTCTGCAACATCCGCCGGCTGCTCTGGGCCAACGACTTCCCGCACAGCGACTCGACGTGGCCGCGCTCGCAGGAGCTCCTCGCCAAGCACGCCGCCCACCTGACCCCGGCAGAGCTGCGCCTCATCCTCCACGACAACGTGGCCGAGCTCTACGGCCTCGCGGGAGCCTGACGATGGACTTCGATCTCGTCATCCGGGGCGGTACCATCGTCGACGGCACGGGGCGCCCGGGCGCGCGCGGCGACGTCGGGATCCGGGGCGGCCGGATCGCCGCGCTCGGCGAGGCGAAGGGCGCCGCCGCGCGAACGATCGACGCCGGCGGCCTGGTGGTCGCGCCCGGCTTCGTCGACGTCCACACCCACTACGACGCGCAGGTGATGTGGGACCGGATGCTCACGATCTCGCCCTGGCACGGCGTGACCACGGTCGTGATGGGCAACTGCGGCTTCGGGGTCGCCCCGACGCGCCCGGACCATCGCGGGCTGATCATGCGCACGCTCGAGAAGGTCGAGGGCATGAGCCTCGCCGCGCTCGAGACGGGGCTCGGCGAGCAGTGGCCGTTCGAGACCTTCCCCGAGTACCTCGACGCGGTCGAGCGCCGCGGCACCGCGCTGAACGTGGCGGTGCTCCTGGGCCACACGCCGCTCCGGCTCTACGTGATGGGCGAGGAGGCGACCGAGCGGCCCGCGACCGCCGACGAGATCGCGCGGATGCGGGCGCTGGTGCGCGAGGCGATCGACGCGGGCGCGATCGGCTTCGCGACCTCGAAGGCCTCCACCCACATCGGCTACGCGGGCAAGCCGGTGCCGAGCCGCGCCGCCCAGTTCGCCGAGATCGAGGCGCTGGCCGGGGCCCTGGGTGAGGCGGGCCGCGGCATCGTCCAGGCCACCGTCGGCCGCGAGCTGTTCTTCAAGGAGTTCGAGAGCCTCGCCCGGTCCACCGGGCGGCCGGTGACCTGGACCGCGCTGCTGGCCGGCATGATGGGGCCCGGCTCCCACCGCGACCTGCTCGAGAAGTCGCGCGCGCTCGTCAAGCAGGGCCTGAAGGTCGTGCCCCAGGTCACGTGCCGGACGCTCAACTTCGAGTTCCAGTTCCGGGAGCCGTTCATCTTCGAGAGCATGTCGGTGTTCAAGCCGATCTCGGTCGCCGACTTCGCCGGCAAGGTCCGGCTCTACGGAGAGCGCGAGTTCCGGCGCGCGTTCAAGGAGAGCTTCGACCGGCCGCGGGCCGGTGCCGTCTTCGCCGGGCTGAGCTGGGCGCGCACCTGGATCTCCTGGTACCCCGTCGACCCGTCGCTCGAGGAGCGCACGGTGGCCGAGGTGGCGGCGGAGCGCGGCGTGCACCCGATCGACCTGGCGCTGGACATGGCCCTCGCGACGAATCTGGACGCGCGCTTCCGGATGGCGGTGTTCAACCACGACGAGGACGAGGTGGCCGAGCTGCTCGCCGAGCCCGACGCGGTGCTGGGGCTGTCCGACGCGGGCGCCCACGCGAGCCAGCTCTGCGACGCGTGCTTCTCGACCTACCTGCTGAGCCGGTGGGTGCGGGAGAAGCAGGCGATCGCGCTGCCCGAGGCGGTCCGCATGCTCACCTCGCGGCCGGCGGAGGTGTTCGGGATCACCGACCGCGGACGGCTCGCCCCCGGCCTCGCCGCCGACGTCGTCGTCTTCGACCCGGCCACCGTGGGAGCGAGCAAGCTGCGCCGCGTGCACGACCTGCCGGCGGGGGCCGATCGCCTGGTGTCCGACGCCAGCGGCATCGAGGCGGTGATCGTCAACGGCACCATCGTCCGGCGGAGCGGGCGCGACGCGGTCGCGGCGGACGGCGCGCTGCCGGGCGCGCTGCTCCGGAACGGTCGCGCGCGGGCAACGGGTGGATAGCCCGGAACGGCACGCAAGGAGGCGTCCATGAAGGTCGGGATCGCGCTGAACATGCTGACCAAGGACGGGATGCCGGACGCGGCCGTGCTCGCCGAGCACCTGGCCCTGGGCGATCTCGCGGAGCCGCTCGGGTTCGACTCGCTCTTCGCGCTCGAGCACCACTTCACCGGCTACGCGATGTCGCCCTCCCCGACCCAGCTCCTGAGCTACTTCGCGGGCCGGACCAAGCGCGTCACACTCGGCACCGCGGTGATCGTGCTGCCCTGGCACGACCCGGTCCGGCTCGCCGAGGAGATCGCGCTGCTCGACATCCTGTCGGGCGGTCGTTGCCTCCTCGGCTTCGGCCGGGGCGCCGCGAGCGTGGAGTACGCGGGCTTCCGGATCCCGATGGAGGAGGCGCGGGCCCGCTTCGTGGAGACCGCCCAGATCGTGGTCCGGGCCCTCAGCCAGGACGTCTTCGAGTGGGACGGCGAGTTCTTCAAGATCCCGCGCACGTCGATCCGTCCCCGCCCGATCTCCCACCCGGAGCGCCGCATCTACGCCTCGTCGGTGAGCCCGGAGTCGGCCGAGATCATGGCCAAGCTCGGCTTCGGCGTGCTGGTCATCATGCAGAACGAGTGGCCGAAGGCCGCCGAGGACATCCAGCGGTACCGGGAGATCGCCCAGAGCGTCGGCCACGCCCCGCGGCCTCCCATCATCCTCACCAACATCTCGGCGGCGGAGAGCCGGAGCGAGGCCCACGAGCGCGCGGTGAAGTATCTCAGCCGGAAGTTCGACTCGATCGACGCCCACTACCACTTCTCGGACGGCCACCTCGGCGCGGTGAAGGGCTACGAGTCCTACGGCCAGACCGCCAAGACCTACGCCAAGATGAAGGACGCGAGCTTCCGCCAGAAGGCCACCGACTTCTACGTGAAGATTCAGGTGGTGGGCACTCCCGACGACTGCCTCCAGCAACTCGGGGAGCTGCAGCGGCTCACCGGCCTCGACCACCTGGTCACCGAGTTCTCCTTCGGCGGGATGCCGCACCACGAGGCCGAGGTCAACATGCGGCTCTTCGCCGATCGCGTCATGCCGCGGCTCCAGCGCGACGCCGCGTTCGCCGGGCCCGCAACGGCGGCTCCCGACGCGGCGACGCCGACCGGGCCGCGGGCCGAGGGCCTCTTCGCGCCGGCCTGACGCCTCCCGCGGCCTTCAGACGATCCGGCTCTGCCGGCTGCCCCAGTAGCGGTCGCGCAGGACGCGCTTGTAGAGCTTGCCGGTGGGCAGGCGCGGCAGCGCGGCCTCGAAGTCGATCGAACGTGGCCATTTCTGGCGCGCGAGGTGCTGCTCGCAGAACGCGATCAATTCGCGCTCGAGGTCGGGACCCGTCTCGACCCCGGGCATCGCCTGAACGACCGCCTTGACCTCTTCTCCCAGGTCGGCGTTCGGCACGCCGAACACCGCCGCGTCCGCCACCTTGGGATGCGTGATCAGCAGGTTCTCGCACTCCTGCGGATAGATGTTCACGCCACCGGAGATGATCATGAAGGTCGCCCGGTCGGTGAGATAGAGAAAGCCGTCGTCGACGTAGCCGACGTCGCCAACCGTGCTCATCGTCCCGTCGGCGGACCGCGCCTCGGCCGTCTTCCCCGGATCGTTGAAATACTCGAACGGGGTCGCGGTCTTGAACCATACCGTGCCGGGCACCCCCCTCGGGCACGGCTGCATGTGCTCGTCGAGGATGTGCAGGTCGCCGAGCAGCACCCGGCCGACCGAGCCCCGATGGGCCAGCCACTCCTGGCTGTCGCAGGCGGTGAAGCCCAGGCCCTCGGTGGCCCCGTAGTACTCATGGATGATCGGACCCCACCATTCGATCATCTGTTCCTTGACCGCCACCGGGCAGGGTGCCGCTGCATGGATCGCGATCTCGAGCGAGGACAGGTCGTAGCGCCGGCGCGTGGCTGCCGGCAGCTTCAGCATCCGCGAGAACATCGTCGGCACCAGCTGGCTGTGGGTGACGAGATACTTCTCGACCAGTGCGAGGTAGGCCTCGGGGTCGAACCGCTCCATGATGATCGCGGTGCCGCCCTGCCGTATCGTCAGCGAGACCGCGGCCTGCGGCGCGGAGTGATAGAGCGGCGCCGGCGACAGGTAGATCATGCCGTCGCGGTACCGCCAGAGCCGGACCAGGAAATCGAACAGCGGCAGGGGCTGCGACGGCGGGTTCTCGGGCAGCGGGCGCAGGATGCCCTTGGGCCGGCCGGTGGTACCCGAGGAATAGAGCATCGGGGTGCCGAGGCTCTCGTCGGCGATCGGCGTGTCCGGCCAGCGCGCCACCGCCGTCGCGTAGTCCACGAACGGGTCGTCGTCGCCCGTCCCGTCGACGATGAGGCACAGCGTGACCTTCGGGCACTGGCGAATCGCCGCCATGGCCACGTCGCGCTTGGCCCGCGACGTGATCAGGGCCTTCGATTCACTGTTGTTGATGATGTAGGCGAGCTCGTCCGCGGTCAGGTACGAGTTGATGCACGTGTAGTAGAGCCCGGATCGCTCGCCGGCCCCGCAGCACTCGAGGTAGCGACCATTGTTCTCCATGAAGATCGAGTAGTGGTCGAGGCGCTCGAGGCCATGGGCGCGCAGGAGGTGTGCGAGGCGGTTGGTGCGCGCCTCGTATTCCCCGTAGGTGACGGTCTCTCCGCCGCCCGCCATGATGAACGCCGCTTGTCCGGCGCGTTCCCTGGCATGTCTGCCTGGATACATTCCCTTCTCTCCGTGACCGGAGGTGACGGCGAGATTATCACACGGACCGGCGTATACTTCAGGTCGTATGGGCTGCCTGGACGACCCGGCCCGCTTCCTCGAGCCTACCGCGTTCGTGGACAGCGACGCGCCGGACGTGATCGCCTTCGCCCGCGAGGTGTGCGCCCGGGAAACCGATGAGGTCGCGAAGGCGGTACGCCTCTACCAAGCCGTCCGCGACCGCATCACCTACACGCCGTACTGCGATTTTCGATCACCGGAGACCTACCGGGCGAGCGCCTGCCTGGCCCGCGGTGGCGGCTTCTGCGTGGCCAAGGCCGCGCTCCTCGCGGCGGCGGCTCGGGCGGCGGGGATCCCCGCGCGCGTCGGCTTCGCCGACGTCCGCAATCACCTGTCGACCCCGCGGCTGCGCGCGTTGATGGGCAGCGATGTCTTCTACTACCACGGTTACGCGGAGGTGTACCTCGGCGGGCGCTGGCTGAAAGCCACGCCCGCCTTCGACCGGGCCCTCTGCGAGCGATTCGGGGTGGAGCCCCTGGAATTCGACGGGCGGGCCGACTCTCTCTTCCACCCGTACGATCGAAGCGGCCGCCGGCACATGGAGTACCTCCGCGACCGCGGCGCGCAGGCCGACGTCCCGGCCGCCGACATCATGGCGACGTTCGAGGACGCCTACCCGAACCTCACGAAGGGTGCGCGGCCGGCCGGACAATTCCACGAGGAGGCCCGGCCCGCGCCAGGCGACTGAGATCGACCGCGTCGGCAGCCCGGGGCGCAATTAGTGCGCGCGGCGCAGCGCCCCATTACTCGTTCATGCGGCCGTCGTCCCTTGACTAACCACGCGTCAGCGACTAAGCTCCGGCCAGTTCGCTTCGCGGTCGTACTGCGCGAGCGAATGGAGGCCGGGCATGCTGTGTGCGGAGTGCCAGCAGGAAAGCCCCGCTGGCGCGAAGTTCTGCGGAGAGTGCGGAGCGCGCCTCGCTCCGGCGTGCCCGGGCTGCGGGACCGCGCACCGCCCCGGGCAGGGCTTCTGCTGGGCGTGCGGCACACGCCTCCCTCCGCTCGCATCGGCCACCGCCACCGCGAGCAGCCATATCCCCCGCCACCTCGCCGAAAGAATTCTGACCTCCAAGGCGGCGCTCGAAGGCGAGCGGAAGCAGGTGACGGTGCTCTTCGCGGATCTCAAGGGGTCCACGGAGCTCCTCGCGGATCGCGATCCCGAGGAGGCACGCAAGCTCCTGGATCCCGTGCTCGACCGGATGATGGAAGCCGTGCACTACTACGAGGGCACGGTGAACCAGGTCCTGGGCGATGGCATCATGGCGCTCTTCGGGGCGCCGCTGGCCCACGAGGATCACGCGACGCGCGGCTGTTACGCCGCCTTGCGGATGCAGGAGTCCGTGAAACGGTATTCCGAGGAGGTCTTCCGGTCGGTCGGGGTGCCGATCCACATCCGCGTCGGGCTCAACTCGGGCGAAGTCGTCGTGCGGTCCATCGGGAACGACCTGCACATGGACTACACGGCGGTGGGCCAGACGACCCACCTCGCGGCCCGCATGGAGCAGATGGCCACTCCGGGCTCGATCCTCATCCCCGGCACGATGCTGGGCCTGACCCGCGATGCGGTGGCCGCCAGTCCTCTCGGCCCGCGGTCCGTCAAGGGCCTGGCGGCCCCGATCGAAATCTATGAGGTGACCGGCGCGAGCACGACCGGCTCCCGACGGCAGGCGGCCGCCATGCGCGACCTCACCCGCTTCGTGGGGCGGCACCGCGAGATGACCACGCTGCATCAGGCCCTCGAGCGCGCGGCCACGGGGCAAGGCCAGGTGGTGGCGATCGCCGCCGAGCCAGGCGTGGGCAAGTCGCGGCTGATCCGCGAATTCCTGCACTCGGATGCGGCCCAGGGCTGGCGCACCCTGGAGGCGATCGGCGTCTCCTCCGGGAAGACGACCGCGTACCTGCCGCTCCTCGAGCCGCTCCGGACCTACTTCGAGATCGACGCGCAGGACACCCCTCACACGATCTGCGACAAGGTCACCACGCACCTGCACCGGCTGCAGGAGGACACCTGGCCCTCGGCGGCCGCTCTCCTGCAGGTCCTCGATGTCCCCACCGACGACCCCGCGTGGCAGACGCTCGATCCGCTCCGCCGCCGCGAGCACATGCTGGACGTGCTCCGGCGGTTGATCCTGCACGAGGGCCGGATCCAGCCGCTGCTCCTCGTCTTCGACAGCCTGCACTGGATGGACTCCCAGACCCACGCCTTCCTGGACGCCGTCGTGCAGGGCCTCGCCGACAGCCGGATCTTCCTGCTCATCACCCATCGCCCGGAGTACCAGCATCCCTGGTCCGGGACTGCCCACTACACCGGACTCCTCCTGAAGCCGCTGCCGGCCGACAGCGCTCAGCAGCTGCTCGATCCCCTGCTCGGGAGCGATCCGAGCCTGCAGGCGCTGAAGGACTGGCTCATCGGCCGAACGGAGGGCAATCCCTTCTTCCTCCAGGAGAGCATCCGGGCGCTGGTCGAAACGCAAATCCTGACAGGAGAGCGCGGTGCGTACCGGCTGGTCAAGCCGCTCGCGAGCATCCAGCTACCGACCACCATCCACGCGGTCCTGGCGCCGCGCATCGACCGCCTGCCGCCGGAGGCCAAGCGCTTGCTGCAGGCCGCCTCGGTCATCGGCAAGGATGTGCCGCTCGTGCTGCTCCAGGCGATCGCCGACCTGTCCGAGGACGAGACCCGGCGCAACCTCACCATTCTCCAGACCGGGGATTTCCTCCACGAGCTCCGGCTGTTTCCGAGCATGGAGTACACGTTCCGCCACGTTCTGACCCAGGAGGTCACCTACGACACCCTCCTCCGGGAGCGGCGTCGGGCGCTGCACGCCCGCGTGATGGAGGCGCTGGAGCAGCTGCACGCGGATCGTCCGGGCGAACAGGTGGAGTCCCTGGCGCATCACGCCCTGCGGGGCGAGGTGTGGCACAAGGCGGTGGCCTACCTGCGGCAAGCCGCCACCAAGGCCGCCGCGCGTGGGGTCAATCGCGAAGCGGTGGGCTTCCTCGAGCAGGCGCTGGCGGCCCTGTCCCATCTCCCGGACAGCCCGGAGCGATCCGAGCAGGCCATCGATCTGCGGCTCGATCTGCGGCCGCCGCTGCTCCAGATGGGGCAGCTCGACCGCGTGCTGACCCTCTCGCAGGAAGCCGAGGCGATGGCGCAGCAGCTCGGGGACGAGCCGCGCCTGGCGCGCGTCTACACCTACCTCGTCAACTACTACTACCTCACTGGCGAGCCCGCTCTCGCCATGGAGTACGGCGAGCGCTGCCTGCGGATCGGCGAGACCGCTCGGGACCCATCGCTCCAGGCCCTGGCTCGCGGGTATCTGGGCTACAGCTACCACGCCCAGGGACGGTTCCGGGAAGCCGAGCAGATGCTGCGTCAGAACGTCGAGGCGCTCGGGGCGGTGCCGGCCGAAGGCGCGACCCTCCAGAACCGCATCTCGTTCGTCACGTCGGCGGCGTGGCTGGGCTTCACCTGCGCCGACCTGGGCGACTTCGATGCCGCGATCGACTACCTCGACCAGGCTTCCCGCGCCGCCAAGGCCACCGGACATCCGTTCCCGCAGGCCATCGCGCAGACTCTGGCCGGCCTCGTCCACCTGAGGCGCGGTCGGCTCGAGGAGGCCCTGCCGCTCCTCGAGCAGAGCGTGGACATCTGCCGCGAGAAGGGCCTCGACGTGTGGCGGCCCGTCCCGTCGTCGCTGCTCGGGCTCGCCCGCGTCCGGCTCGGCCAAGTGGACGAGGGGCTCGCGCTGCTCGAGGAGGGGGTGAGCCGCACCGAGGCGCTGGGCGTCCGCGCCTACCTTCCCCTCTGGACCGCCCAGCTCGCCGAAGGCCTCCTGGCCGCGGGGCAGATCGAGCGCGCCAGAGCCGTCGCGCAGCGGGCGCTCGAGCTCGCCCTCGTGCACAAGGAGCGCGGCCATCACGCCAGGGGCCTCAAGCTCCTCGGCGACGTCCTGGCCGCCGCGAGCCCCGCCGATCCCGACGCGGCCGAAGCACGCTACCGGGAGGCTCACGCGCTGGCCGACGAGCTCACGATGCGCCCCCTCACCGCCCAGACACTGCTCAGCCTCGGCCAGCTCTACCAGCGGACCGGGCGACGAGCCCAGGCGGCGGACCGTCTCGCCGATGCCTTCCTGCTGCTGCACGACATGGGCATGCGGCCCTGGCTGTCGAGCACCGCCGACGAGCTCCAGGCGCTCGGCCATCTGTTCATCGTGGCCCGATCGAAGCGCGCGCTCTATGACGACCTGCAGCGTGAGCTCGGAGGGCGACCGGTCACGATCATCCTGGACCGCCGCGAGGGACAGCGGCGGCAACGCACGCAGCCGGACGCGCCGGAGCGACGGGCGGGTGACCGCCGGCGGCAGGCGGCGATCGACGCGGCCGTGCAGGCGCGCGGCTTCGCCGTCGTGGTGGAGGCCGAACACGCGGCCTCGGCCTGACGGCGGCGATCGAGAGCGCGTCTACCGCAGGAGGGCTCGGAACATCGTGGACTTCACCCCGGGCTGCCCGAGGAGGGCCCGGATGAGGTCCCCGTGCCAGTTGAAGCGGGCGATCTGCCGGATCGTACGCTGCGCGTCGGCCGATGCGAGCGCCTCGAGGAGCGTCTCCAGCTCCTGGTCCGTCAGCCGGGCGAAGAGACCGCGCACCCAGGTCGAGATCTGCAGGTGCGGACCGAGCCGGGCCCGCCAGCGGTCCTCATAGGCGCGGAGGTCGCCGGCCGCGAGCCGGTCGCGGCGCAGCGCCCCCGTCAGCGTCTCGGCCGCGAGCAGGCCCGAGAGCAGGCTGTAGAAAATCCCGCCGCCCGTCGTCGGCTTGGTCAGACCCGCGGCATCGCCCACCGCGAGGACGCGATGGCCGTAGCTCCGTCT
>Ga0070694_100001949_pt1 | contig 12241 bp, 13 predicted proteins | sample KBSK1251metaG_FD_65470 | JGI IMG/M metagenome (GOLD analysis project Ga0070694, IMG submission 65470) | Corn, switchgrass and miscanthus rhizosphere microbial communities from Kellogg Biological Station, Michigan, USA - KBS K1-25-1 metaG | ecosystem: Host-associated > Plants > Roots >... | reverse complement strand
TCACAGCGCCGGCAGCGGTTCCTGGAGTACCTCGTCAATGAAACTCTGGCTGGGCGCGGTGAGCGGCTGAAGGCCTACAACGTCGCTTTGGAAGTCTTCGATCGTCCGGAGACGTTTGACCCTGTGGTCGATCCCCTCGTGCGGGTCGAGGCGGCCCGCCTGCGAGAGAAGCTCCGCGAATACTACGGGACCGACGGCCAAGGCGATCCCATTCACATCGACCTACCGAAGGGCAGATACATACCGCAAATCGAGTTTCGGCACGAGGGTGCTCCGCGAATTGCTCGCCGGGAGACGCTTCCAACCCAAGAGGTCTCCTCCACTGTACCCGCGGTAGCCGTTCTTCCGTTCGATGATCTGAGCGCCGACCAGAAACTTGGCTATTTGGGTGACGGGGTGGCCGAAGACATCATCACGGCGCTCTCAAAATTTCCGGACCTGGTGGTTGTCGCCCGCGGTTCTTCATTCGCTTACAAGGGCAAGGCTGTCGATATGCGGCAGGTCGGAAAAGACCTGGGCGTCGGCTATTTGGTCGAAGGCAGCGTCCGCAAAGAGGGCGACAAACTTCGAATCGTATCCCAGCTCATCGACGCGAAGACTGGCGAGCATGTTTGGGCCGAGCGTTTTGACAGGTCGGGCATGGACCCGTGGACACTCCAGGACGAGGTCACTGGAATGATCGTGAGTGCCATGACTGGTGAGACGGGCGCATTGAAGCAGGCGCAGTATCGGCAAGCGTGGGGGAAGGGTGCGACGACACTTGAGGAGTATGACTATTATCTTCGTGGGCACGACCACTTCATAAAATACACCAAGGAGGGGATCGAGCGGTCGGGCGAGATTTGGAGAGAAGGACTGGCGAAGTTTCCGAGTTCGCCGCTCCTCAAAGTGAAACTGGGCTGGCACCATATGATTCGTGTGGTCATCTTCGTCAGTGATGATCCACCGGCCGAGGTTCGAAAAGCAGGCGACCTCACTCGTCAGGTCCTTGCCAATGAGCATCTTTCCCCGCAGGTCGCGAGGCTTGCCAACTGGCTCTTGAGTTTCGTGCTCGTTCACGAAAGAGACTTTGATGGTGCGCTCGCCGCGGCGGACAAGACTGTAGCTCTCGCGCCCTATGACACGTTCATGCTCTCTCGCTTAATAATGGTTCTTTTGCAGGCTGGTCGGACTGATCAAGCGCTTCAGTGGGCTGACCAAGTTGCGGCGCGGGATCCGGCGCTCGGTTGGTCCTACAACCACCGTAGGGGCTGGGCGTATTTAGTGCTAGAGAGATTTGCGGAGGCCGCGCAGGCGCTGACGCAAACCGAATTCAACGACGCCCACCTACTCTTGGCGATCGCCTACGTGGGCCTTGGCCGCTTGGCAGACGCCCGCGCAGAGGTGGGAAAAATGCTGAAGATCAATCCCGCGATCACTGTGCAAACGTGGCGGCTGGGATATTCCTTCCGAGACCCTGCAATCCTCGACCGCCACGCCCTTGATCTCGTGCAGGCGGGCTTACCAAAGACATAGCGCCGTTCCCAAGCTCTTTGCTTTCCCCTTTTCACTGCTGACCCGACTTGATCCGCTGCGACCCCATGCTGTTATCGAGCGATGAACGGAGTTTGTGCAAAGCAAAAGGGCCAGCAGCCCGACCCCCCGCCGCTGACAAATCGCTGAGCGGCGTCGTTACTCAGGGGAGCTGTATGGTCCCTTTGTATCTGCCACCCGACAGTGTGTCGGACTTTGGTACGTGTAGGTTGGCCATCGCTTATGTGAGCGTTAATCGCTTGTCCGCCCGCCCGCCCGGAGGTGGCGCCGAGTCTGTGGCGGCAGGGATATTGCTTCCAATACCATGCGATTCTTGACGACTACACTCAGGACCTCGTGCAGGGGGCTTGTAGAAATCTCCGCGCAAGCATTCAGTGTAGCAAACTATGCCTATTGCACCGCTCAAAACAGAGTACCTCGAAGAGGACGGCGTCGCTGACCCTTGTCTCAACTCCCGCCATTGGAGTGCGCGTCCCTTCACTGTCCCCAAAGCATACGCGGTGGCGCAATTTGTAGGTCTTCGCGACGATGTCGCGCATTCACCTCTTGGGTAACATTTTGGGTAACAGCAGACCTTGGAAGCTGAAGCTGCGAATTGGAGAGCGGGCTTCTATAAAACCGCCTTCAGTCCGGTCGAAATTGTGACAAAGCTAGGTAAGCCGAACGCCACTTGAAGCTGACCACTAACACTCAGGGCGAAGGAGGTTGTGGGGGAGGCTCTTTCAAATGCGGGGGCATTTGCTGTAATGCCTCATCAAAGGGTGCTGACGATAACACAACCTCGCCAGTGAACGGGAAGTCGAGCAGGATTGCTGGCACTAAAATTAGTGCGACAAGAGCGGCAGGCGTGGCAGTCATAAGAGTTTGAGCCAGGACATTCATAGTTCCAAAAAATGCCGGATAACCTAACGTGATCACCGCACCGGCGATAAGCACTAGCCATAAAATCATAGGCACCGATCCATCAGCACTATCGAGACGCTCATTGCGATTATCCTCGATCACTGCCAACAAATGTAACGCTTGCTGGAACACGGCCAAATCCCGCATCTGCCCGACCTGCATGTTGATAGTCGTTTGAGTCAGATGGGCAAGAGCATCGCCGCCATTGACCGTAGTGCCGCCTGATCTAACTGTCAGTCAGCTAATTGGTGGTTTGAAGCCCACTCAATTCTGGGCAAGCTTAGGAGCAATTGCCCTTCTTATCAGCACCGTCTTTGGACTGGGTGTCAAGGTGGGCACATTTGCAGTGGCTACGAAGTTGTTTGGCAACTAACAGTTAGCTAGGTCTCCCCAAAACCTTTATCGTCGGGATTGCCAAGGCGAATAAGGGCAGGGGGGAATGAACAGAACGGTCCTCCGCTACCAGGCGTCTGTTTGACGCCATTGGCGTACTCATAAATCGAGATTGGTAAGCAGCGGTTGGTCAACGTCCGTTTTATCCCCAAAAGCGGACACGTCCACAATCAAAACGAATGTCCGCTAAGTGCCACAAGCAGACCTACTGTGACATGTCGGCAACATGGTTGCGCCTTCTTTTTGATTGAGCGGAACAGGGCACCCTCACGTGACTTCATCTTAAAATGCATAACGGCATCAATGGGCTTGGACCACTTCCGCTAGAGCCTTAGACCGGGCCAAGCATGCTTTCTGGATGAGCGAGCTATAGAAACAGGACTGGGTGGCGTCAGCACCGCGTAGGAGGGATAGATGTTTGCGTCCAAGCGAAAAGGCACCGTTATCGCGGAGGGATTAAAGATTATAGGTAACGTGAGTGCGGATGGTGCGGTTGAAGTCAATGGGCAAGTTGATGGCGACCTTCATTGCACGTCGCTAATTGTCTCACCTAAGGCGTTAATCAGCGGTGGCATCAAGGCTCGAAGCGTTGTGGTCAACGGTAAGGTTGACGGGCCGATTAGCGGTGAGGACGTCATCCTCAAATCGCACGCTTTCGTCACTGGCGACATTCAAGCTCAATCTCTATCGATAGAACGCGGTGCGCATTTTGATGGTCGTTCACTCGGACCCGAAGTAACCAATCTGCGCCAAGTAGAGGAGCCTGCACCCAATGGGCAGCTTGAGCGAGTAAGGCCTGCCCTGTTCAAGAAAGAAGCTGAGCCCAAGACGAAAGTAGAGGAGCCTGCACCCAATGGGCAGCTTGAGCGAGTAACGCCTGCCCTGTTCAAGAAAGAAGCTGAGCCCAAGACGAAGATCGCCCGTCGATCAGACCTTAAACAGTAAGGCTAGCAGGGAGAGGGCAAGCGAAACCCGTCAAAGGGGGAAATCGGTTCAGAAAGAAATAGCCCGCACAGGCTTGAGATGAGGAAGTCTCTAATGTCCGCTTCGGGTCATTAGCGGACACGGGGTTTTCATGTCTATCGTGGGATCAACCGTCACCGTTGGCGGCACAGGAGCTTTGCCCCATTGCGACAGCGGTGTGATCCTGTAACCCGCCTGAATCTTGTGAACTGAGGGGGGAATGAACAGAACGGTCCTCCGCTACTAGGCGTCTGTTTGACGCCATTGGCGTCGTTCTGCTTAGTGTCAGAACAAGCAATTAAGGCGTGTACTCATAAATCGAGTTGGTAAGCAGCGGTTAGTTAACGTCCGCTTGGCCACCAGAAGCGGACATTCCAGGCGTTGGGGGTACGCGTCGAACGCCATTGAGGACCTTCGCGGGGGTGCGAAAGCAAGGGAGGACAAAAATAGACAGATTTTCCGAACTCGCGAGCTGGACTACATCAACGTCGCGCCATAGGGAGGGACGCATGATACGTCCATTTCACCTCGAAGACTTCGTGGCGCGCTTCCACGAGAACGGCAACGCACAGAGCTTCTATGCCTGCGCGTTCACGTACAAGGGACAAAAGCTTCAAGCAGTTATGTTCGGCAACCGCGAGTTCATGACTCACGACTACTGCGCCATATTATCAAACGACGTCAACCAACCGTGGCGCGGCGACGAATTCGAGCCAGCCCTACGCGTCTTGATTGACAAGCTCAGCGACGAAGCGTTCAGCGGTGACGCGACCGGCAGCCATCAATAGTGCAAAAGAATGCCTGCGACCAAGCCAAAAGGGCATCGCAGACAGAAGCCCCGTCTCACGCGTTGCCGTCTTCGTTTCAAATCTCTTGGCGAACACGCCAGGCTAGGGAGCTGAGTGCTGTCCCTTCGACGACGAGCAGCACCCCGAGCAAGACGCCGAGCATCCAATCGGAAACCGTCGAGAAATTGGCCAAGAGATAAAGCGCAAACGCGATGCCGAGAAGGCCGCTGGCGAGAACCCAACCCCAATTCGGAAAGGGCCTAATGATGAACGCGAAAATGACCTTCACGAGGCCTTCAATCATGAAATAGATGAGGAAGAGCATGCTGAAGAAGAGGAGTCCGGCATCGGTATGACGTAGCAGCAACACGCCAATGACGATTGCCAGTACAGCGGAGAGCAACTCCATCCAGAAATATGGAACCTCACTTGCACCAATCAGGCCGATGCCCTGGAAAATGCCACTGACGATCAGGACCCAGCCAAGCAAACGGACAATTGCGACTGATGCGAGCGCGATAGATCAAAGCAAGCAGGCCTGTGATCACCATCAGAATGCCCTGAAGCAAATACAAAAGCGAATTGCGCCGTACTGTGTCGCGCATCGCTTCTCGCATGGCCGCAGCAGCGGCATCGAGCGAAAGGGTTGCCATATTGTGTCTCCTAAGTTCCGACTCAGCCCAACTCGGTCGTTACTGTACACGGCCGCAACGAAGGGCTGCCGATCCACACAGAATTCGCGTCGCGGGCCGACGCCATCGAGCTGCCTTTGCGAGACCGCACTTAAGTGAAACGCCGGTGTCGCCTGGCAAGCAGGCCGGTAGCTAGTCTGCGTTACCCGGTCTTGGCACCTATTGGGCGTATTGGAACTCAGGAATAGCTTTCAACGCCTCCTTAGTAGCGCCCGGCAGAACCAACTTCTTATCGACCAACTTGAACTGAGAAACGGGTATGGCGACATCGTGCTTGGCCAGGCCGAGAAAGCCTCCAGTACCGATGATGGCATACGAAACCGCCTTGTCTGGAGTGATGATGATGTCATCGACCGATCCGACTTTTTCGTTTTTGTCGTTGTAAACAGGTTGCCCAAGGACTGTACGCTTGACGCTCCAGCCCTTCACCACTTCCTGTAGTTCGGCAACACTGACACCGAGTAGCGTCGACCCCGCCACCTGAGCATGGGGGCTAGTCGGTGCGATCAAAACCAAGCTAGTGATAATCAATAAGTGAGGTAGCCTCATCGCACCCTCCTTCAATCTTCGGTGTGATCCCAAGCCAGACTTAGGATAGCTTAGCCTTCTCGGCCTCCACTCGGCCCACGATAGCATCGAGAGCAGCCGATTTTGCCTCCTCAATCGCTGCAACGGCGTAGTTGATCGCGAAAGATGCTTCCCATTCCAACCTCTCGGCATGATTTTCGGCTCGCTTTACGCCTTGGTCATGCTTGAACTGGGCAATCTTCGCGTTCCAAGCGTCCCTATCGGCAGCGACTTTTGCTTTTAACGCATTCCAGTTTGCAACCACGTTATCGCTAGCAGACTTGATGTCTTGATCGACCTTTTGGATCGCGGCGCTGGCAGCAGCGTGTGCCTGGTCCCTGCGGGCGACAACCTTGTCATGCGCTTCCTTCTGGGCGACAGCGATAGCGTCCTCAGCATTTTTAGCGCGGACTGACAGGTCGGCGAGTTGTGCGGAAAGTGGTTTGGCCATGGCGCACCTCCTACAGTGCGTGAAGAACCCAAGCTGGGTTGAGAGCTAAATTGTGGGAAATAGTCATGGGCGCATCCTTAGCTAGGGCGCCCCCGTGCATGCAATTTTCTGCGCCTTTTCTGTCACAATCAAGTGGTGGTTCCGGTATTGCGCCCAAGCCGCCCCTCAATGGTGGGAAAAGCGCACTTAGATCAGATGTCCGCTTGGGTCATTAGCGGACACGAGGCCGACGAGGGCTATGCCATCATGCAACGGGCGCGCTGCCCGAGGCTTGCCGAAGACAAAGACAGAGCAGCACGCCGCAACCTCGTCCTGGAACGGTGGAGACGACACCACGCATTAGCCGTGTGCCAATAGGGCAGGCCCCAGCAAGACGGCAGGAAACTGTCTCACGCGCAAAGTAGGAATGGCGGAATTGCGTAGCCGATGGCGAGCAGGGCTTAGAGCAGGGGCCTATTGGGACAAAGAAGAAGCCGCCGGCCGAGGGCTCTGCTTGAGGAGGCTGCATAAAGACCGGGCGCTTAGCTAAGGATGAACCGCCCGGAATTCGGAGAAAGGTTCAAGATCGAGGCTTATGTGCGGCCTTCCCAGTTGGCTGAGCGGGACTAACGATCCTGGTCTTCAGACCCTGCGTTGTCACTATCCGCAGGCTGGTCAGATTCGTCACCGGGTTGGTTAGCGTCGGAGTCTTCATTTTCATCAGTCTGATCGGATATATCTGGGGAAGCTGCTTCGTTGGATTTTTCATCCGACTGAGTGGACTCATCCGGCTCAGTAGCTTGTTGGTTCGTTTGAGCGAGAACCGTTGCGTTAGGGCTCAGCCCGAATAGAGCGGTAGTAAAAATCAAGCACACTAGATACCTCGACATCGCGCCTTCCTCCTCAAACAAAACTTCACTTCGGGCTTCCCATGACGTCACGGCGAAAAAGTGTTGGAGAAAGTGCGACAAAGAGTCATGCCTTCGGGCAATCTCATAAGCGGGTGGGGCTCCTAGGCGAACAAGCCTCAGTCGCTTGGTTCCACGTTGTGAAAAAGAAGCCCCGGTAAGGTGGTTGGCCGGGGCTTCTAAACCAAACGGAGTGATCGCAGGGAACGATCACACAGCAATCCCTATAGCACAGCCTACACTGGCGCGCGACCGGCCTTCTTGTGAGCTTTGTATTCTGCTTTGCACTGCTTCATGAGATCGCGGTGTGTGCCTGCCATTGGGTGCGTCATCAGCGCCTGCTTGCAGATTTTGCGAGCGCCGGCATTAGCGTCGGTGGAGGCCAGTCCGACGGCGATGCTAGAGCCCGCCAGAACCAGCGCGAGTGCTAGTGCAATCTTCTTCATTGGGTATCCCTTTCTTTACCCCTAAGAGGGTTTTCGTCGGTATGCCGTGGAATCAGGCTCCACGCTGGCTAACTCGCTAAGCTTTCCCGCGGTGTCCCAAAAAGGAAGAAGCCCGGATTGCCTGACAGTCCGGGCCTCTCCGTGGGGTATTCCCCTCTAGCGCGGCTAGGGAGCCTGGGGAGGTTTGCCGGCCGCGTTGTCTCAGCAACGGATGACTGCCATTCTTTGTTCCAGCCCTTGATTGGTGAACCGCAAAAGGCCACCCCGTTTTGCATGTCGAATTTGTGGAGATGTAAAAGAGAAGCCCCGGCCCGTGCGCGAACCGGGGCTTCCGCGGCCCGGCGTTTTTTCGTCTGCCAAAAGGGGAGGCGTCGGGCCCTAACCAGGGCATCAGACTTAACCCTGGCTGCGCGTCCAACTCATCGTGTGTTGCGGTGTTCCAAACGAGAAGCCCGGCGCATGCTCACACACCGGGCTTCAAGGAGTCTCCAAGCCGCACGGCAGGGGTCTCGGGAAGGGGGGTGGGGTTGAGGTGATTACTGCCGCGCTGATGCTAAAAAGCAAGCTAAGAGTAATTGGTTCCGAACGCCCATAGAGGGAAAGAAGGCCTGCAGCGGGTGAGTGGCGTCAGCTGCTATACAAGCGCGACTAATAAAAACGAGGCGAGGAGCGCAAGAAACGGTACGAGAAAAGCCACGAGCGTTTCATGCTCGTCAACAAACCCATTCAAATCCTTTATCGGTCCCATGATGAGAGCTCCCTCGAAGCAAGGCCCATCGTAATGAGAGTCCTCGAATGAGGCTGTGGCTGCGTGGCAACAGCACCAGTTTGTTTGGTGTTCACTGCAACTGAAACTGGCCCGAGAAGTTAGCCGACGGGATCAGTGCTCAGCAAAACGAGGGAAACCCAATACGCATCTCTATGGCTATCGCCATCACCATGGCAGCGGCCATTGGTCTTGGAGGTTGTTTCTGGCATCACCAGGCGGCAGTGGTCACGCAGCCAGCGCCGCCCCTTAAATAGCCAACTCTTATTCCCTGCGGCAGCGGTTTGCTCCCTGCGGCAGTAGCCAGCCCCGGTCGGATCTAGCCTCCGGCCGGGGCTTTTAGAGCTTGCCGGCCAACCGACAACTACACAATTGCCGCAAGTCCACCACGGCATTGGGGTTGAGCCGCCACGTGCCGGTTACTCCATTCCGGTTGCGTCGTGGCGCTCCCTCGCCAGCGAGCGATGAGTTGAGGCATTGAGAGAGGGCGCCAGACGGGCTAAACGAACCTGATGAATGACCGTTCACAAGGGAGGAGTGCTAATGAAGACTCTTGCGCAAGTTTCGTTCGTAGCATTGGGATTGATTGTCGGTACTATTGGCGCGGCTGAGGCAAGGCATAGCAATGCTCGGCATTGCGCTGACGATTACCGCAGGTTCTGCCATCAGTGGGGTTTAGAAACTCGGGGATTGGAGAACTGCATGCGTCGGCACGGTGACCGTCTGACCAATGCCTGCATTGCTAACTTGGTCAGCGCGGGTCTGGTTACACAAGCCGAAGTGAATCGCAGAAGGGCGGCGCTTGGTCGCTAAAGCTCTGCCTTCAAGGGCGAGATGTTCGGTCCCCTTTCATAGCGAGAAGTGAGGCCGCCGCGCCGGGTAGCGTGACGGCCTCTGCCTCATTCCTCAAGCGCAGACCTCGAAGGTTCATCACGCTTCGGCAGAAGGCGAGGATAATTCAGAGCACGCCAAAGAATTGACCGTGCTCTGCCTAAGAACCGTCTCCTTTGCTCTATTTGTTTCGTATCCTCAACAAGTTTAGGGAGAAACTCATGCGCGGAAGTTTGATAGCGACTGTTTGTGCGATCATGTTGATGCTGGCTGGCGGAATTTTATGGAACGCCCACGCCAGTCCGATGGGAGTGCCCTCGCTACCGAACTACTCGCCAGTGCAGACAGTGGGTTGTTCAGGTCCGGGGCGGTGTGGATGGGGTTCTCATTGGGTTTGTGGTCCGTACGGCCGGTGCGGATGCGTTGCCTGCGGTTACGTAGCTCCCCGCGCCTACGTAGCTCCACGCGCTTATGTCGCGCCACGGGTTTATGTTGGGCCTCGGCCTTATTACCGTCGGTGGTAAATCCAAAAAGAAACGGCCTCAGGAGGCTAGTCCTGAAGGCCGCGTCACAAACTTTACTGCTTCTTAGCCCCGCATTTGTGGTCTTTCTCGACCCACACCGCCTGCTTTCTCGCAGTCGGCCTTATTCTTTGCGTCCAAAATCCCGGCAAAGGCAGGGGCGGTGAAAGCGGTTGCAATGGTCAGGCCAATGAACGCCAAACAGAAGTCTCTTCATGGGGGATGCCTCCTTGCGGATGGATACGTATAGGAAGCAACGTAGAACCATCCTCTTTTGTTCACCTTGTAAAGAACGCTTAACTCTCCCCCTGCGACAATCGCAGGATGGAAGAGCTCGACTTAGATCAACCCGCCATCGTCTTTTGGATGCACCATCCGGGCGAGCTAACGCGCTTTGATCGGCTCGAAGACGCCGTTCACTCCGTGATGTTGGAGCCGTCGGCAAAATTGTTTGCTGTGGCCTGGATAAAAGCCAGAGACCGCCATATCGAGATGGAAGAGATTAGGAGAATTCAGCGATTATCTATTCTGGCAAGCCACTTGTCATGATCCCGCAGGCCCGACTACGAAATTCCCCTTACCGTGCCATGACGGACATAGCTTGACCCCGAGAGATGACGCACACGGGCCTTGAGCTGTGGCTTCACCCACTGAGCATCAGGAAATCGCAGTTTAGGAGTTGGGCTGCGTTCGAGCTTGCTCACTTGTAGGCGCGCACTCAGTTCGTTTCTCTCGGGCGAATTCGGCCGAGTTAATAGAAGATGATTCGCCCATGGAAGCCCCAGACGGGAGGGACAAAGGCGAGATCGAGACTGGTGCCCGATCCGACTCTGACTCCTAACTAGCTAAGTGCTGTGCGAGCTCCTTCAGCGCGGTCGAATTTTTCGGCCACTCCCATGTATGTCCTGGCTTGTGCGACTTCGCGAGCTCTGGATGCTTCTTGGCATCGCGCACGGCAAGCCGAAGTCGCTCGGGCGCTTCGCGTGGATCGACCTTCAGCTCGGCGCACAATTGCTTGAGGGTGATCATTTCGATCTTTGCAGGTTTGTCGTTCATCGATCGTCCTCCGATAAGTGTGGGCGATCGTTATTAAGATGACCGAAGCTCACGCGTCAGGAGAAATCTCAAGGGCGAGATTGAACGCCGGCCCGAACAAAACCCCAACACATCGAGTTTGGATTGCCGATAACCGGCAAATAACCGGCAATGGCAGGAAGAGGCGGAAAGAGAAGCACGAGCTTCAAACCAGGGCAATGCGCAAACCCGGGCGGTCGGCCACTCGAATGTTGGCGTGTACGATGCCTTTCAGCGGCGCTGAGGCGTCCCGTAGGGCGCGTGGGGCAGGGTGCTTGAGGGTCGAACCGGTCGTGAGGACCTGAGGCCAATTTGACTATCGAAATAAAAATTGCTGAACGAACATTGTTATGTCGATCGCGATTCCAAATCGATGTTATGAGCTCATTGTGGGCACCTTCGGAATACCCGTATGACACCCATGCAGTTTTTCGCGGTCAGCTCTTCAGTAAAAAAGGGAACTATTGGAATTACCCAAGTTGCCTTATGCAGTCAGCCGACAGACTGATCATTCATCCGCGTGTCGCCTTTTGCCTGCCGCCGAGATCCTCACGCGAGGGTTATTATTGTGGGTCGCATGGTTTTACCAGCTACTTGAATCCTGGCCAGCGTGACCGGCAAAGCGAACCGGCGCGGGCCGGCACTTCCAGGATTGAGGAACAACACGCCGTCCCTGCTCTCCGCCGAGGGGCGATGCGAATGACCGAACACGACGGCGCCATACCCTGCACAGAGAGGATCAATGTCCAGTTGCGAGATGTCATGGAGCACGAAGAGACGTTGACGCCCCGCACGAACCACCGCTGTATCGGGCAACTTCCGTGCCCAGGGCTGAATATCGATGTTCCCGCGCACAGCATGGGTGGGGGCGAGGTCCCGCAGCTGCTCAAGCACCTCCAGCCGTCCAATATCTCCCGCATGCACAATGAGGTCTGAGCCTCTGAGTGCCGCAATTGCTTCAGGCCGCATCAGCCCATGTGTGTCTGAAATGATACCGACGCGCATGCCATTTGCTACGACACTAACCATCGTGTTTGAAGAACTTGCCGGATTGCGCTGGTCCCACCGTTCTTGATGAGAAGTTTGTGCCCAGCTCGATCGCGAAGATACATTAGTGCGAATTGAATCGGTTCCCTGCGGGCGCCAGTCGCCGCTGTGCTTCACATCGCAAATCCTTGCGGCGCACGCTGCCTGTTCACATCTCGCTCGCGGCGTAGCGTGCTATTCGGCTAACGGGTATTATTTTATAAGCACCCTCCCACGTATAGGATTGGCCATTCCTGCGCTTAGCAAAGGAGGCCAGAATGCGACGTACCTTCATTATTGCCTGCGCTGTCACCGCCGTGCTTGGGCTTGTTGCTTCCTCCTTGCTCAGTGAGGCCGGTGCAGCGCCTCGGTCAAAGTACAAGTACTCTGGGCGAATCGG
>Ga0070694_100001948_pt1 | contig 12241 bp, 11 predicted proteins | sample KBSK1251metaG_FD_65470 | JGI IMG/M metagenome (GOLD analysis project Ga0070694, IMG submission 65470) | Corn, switchgrass and miscanthus rhizosphere microbial communities from Kellogg Biological Station, Michigan, USA - KBS K1-25-1 metaG | ecosystem: Host-associated > Plants > Roots >... | reverse complement strand
GCCGTCTCGAAGTCCTTCGTCGCCACACCTTCTTTTTTCAGTTCAGCCGTGAAATAGGTGACGAGCTGCCCGACATCGGCGCGGCGCTCCCGCAGGGGTGGCACGTGGATCGGAATGACGTTGAGCCGATGCAGCAAGTCTTCGCGGAAGTGTCCCTGGTCGATTTCAGCGCCGAGATTCTTGTTCGTCGCCGCGATGACGCGGACATCCACCGGTAAGGCCTTCCCAGATCCGACGCGGGAGATCACGCCCTCCTGGAGCGCGCGCAGCACTTTGGCCTGCGCCGAGAGACTCATGTCGCCGATTTCATCGAGAAAGAGCGTGCCGCCGTCGGCGAGCTCGAACTTGCCGGCGCGGTCGGCGAAGGCGCCGGTAAAGCTGCCCTTCATGTGGCCGAACAGCTCGCTCTCGATCAGCTCGGTCGGAATCGCCGCGCAATTGACCTCGATGAATGGACCCGACGCCCGCGGGCTGAGTGCATGAATGGCGCGGGCAACGAGCTCCTTGCCGGTGCCGTTCTCGCCCGTGATGAGTACGCGTGCGGGTGTGGGCGCGACTTTCTCGATCAACGCGATCACCGCGCGAATCGCCTTGCTCGCGCCGACGATCTCGTATTGCGCGCGGACTTCCTGCTTGAGCCGCACGTTCTCGTTGACGAGCACGACGTGCTGCATCGCATTCCGCAGCGTCAGCAGAATGCGATCGGTGTCGAGCGGTTTTTCGAGAAAATCGTACGCGCCGAGCTGCGTGGCTTCGACCGCCGTCTGGATCGTCCCGTGCCCGGAGATCATGACGACTTGCGCCTGGCCGTCGAGCGCCCGAATGCGCTTCAGCGTCTCCAGGCCGTCCATGCCTTCCATTTTCACGTCCAGAAACACGAGGTGCGGCTTGAAGTCCGGATAGACGCGGATCGCCTCATGCCCCGACGCACACGCCTGCACCTCGATCTCCTCGTACTCTAGCACCTGCTTCAGCGCCTCGCGGATGCCTTTTTCATCATCCACGATCATGACGCGGCGCGGGCTCATGAACCGCCTCTCCGGCGCTTGTACAGCACGACGCCGGTCGGATGCACTTTTACGTCGGTCACGGACGGATCCACTTTGACGGGCACGGCGCCATTTGGCGACGCACCCGCCATCTGCTTCGTCACCTGCTTTACGAAGGGGCCGGGAATCTCGATCCCGCGCAAACTCATCTCCGTGATGTCGTAGAACGCCGTTCCGGGGCGCGCGATCGACACGCTGCCCGCCATCCGCAGCGGCTCGCGTTCGCCGAACATGCCCGCGAACGGCCCGAGGGTCCCGGGCGGCAGCGCGCGGGTATCGAGCCGGGCGTGGAGGATCAATTTCCCTTCTTGCAGCTCGACGCGCAGCGAGTCGTACATCTTCCGCACGTTCCAGTCGATGCCCGCGCCGATCAGCGACGCCATTTCGTTGGGGTTGAGCACAACCGAATCGGGACCTGCGGCGGTGCGGAGGTTGCCCACCTTCGCCTGTCCCGATGCTACGGCTTTGGGAGTGGGGGCGCCGACGGCGGTGTCCGAAACCGGCGGCAGCGCGGTCGATTGACCGAACCAGCGCGCGAACGTGTGGATGATGGGCTCGCGGAACCACCACGCCAGCGCGAGCACACCGATGAGCGCGATGGCGCAGCCAAGCTTCAGCGCGCCTTTAAGACAGCCGTCCATGATACCTGACCTGATACACCGGGCCATCCTTTTGGAGTGTGCTCTGCATCAAATCCACCTCCGCAACTGTGACGGTCTCGGTGAACTCCAGCCCCGCGAGGACCTCCTCGAGGCCTTTGAAGTCGCGCGGCCGAGCGTCGCGCGCGGTGCGCGCGAGCGTGACGTGCGGCCGAAACGCCCGCGCTTCCGTGGGAAACCCGAGCGGCGCGAAGGCCTGTTCGACGCCGTGCTGCAACAGCTCGAGTCCGGGCTCCGGGGTGACGCCCGCCCACAGCACATGTGGGCGGTGGTAATCGGGAAACACACCGAATCCGGTAATCTCCAGCGTCAGCGGACGGCGCGTGTCGGCGGCTTGTTTCAGAGCGGCTACGAGCTCCGGCTCGCGCGCGTCCTCGACCTCGCCCAAAAACTTGAGACTCAGGTGGATGTTCTCGGGACGAACCCATTTCACCGGCAGCTCCTCGCGACGCCGCCGCAGCGGCGCGAGCGCATCCCAGAGCTCCTGCCGCACGGGCTCGGGAAAATTCAGGGCGACGAACGCTCTAACAGGCTCCCCCGGCGATAGCCGCGTGGGTCGATTTCCACCCGCGCGAATCCAAGGGTCGTTAGACGGTCGGTGATCGCGGCGCGCCGCGCCTCGATCCACGGAATCCACGACGGCTCGACTTCGATACGCGCGGCGTCGCCATGGTGCCGAAGGCGCAGGTCGCCGGCCACTCCCAGCTCGCGCAGGTACGCCTCACCCTTCTCCACCTGCCGCAGCCGCGACGGCGTGATCGACAGTCCGTATTGCACGCGGCTCGACAGACACGGCGCGGCGGGAGCGTCCCACGTCGGCAGCCCCAGCTCGCGCGATGCCGCACGCACGTCCGCCTTCGTCAGCCCCGCCTCGGCGAGCGGCGAACGCACACCGGCGTTCAAGCCGGCCGCCTTGCCGGGCCGGTGTTCGCGCAGATCGTCGGCGTTGGTGCCGTCGCACACGACCGCGAGCCCGCGCTCATGCGCCAGCGGCACGAGCCGGTTCCAGAGCTCGGTCTTGCAGTAGAAGCAACGGTTGGTCGGGTTGGCGAGGTAGTTCGGATCCTCGAGCTCGTGCGTGTCGATCTCGACGAGCGGGATGTCGAACCGTGCCGCGACTAGGGTCGCGGTCTGCCACTGGGCCTCAGGATACGACGCGCTGCGACCGATCGCGGCGAGCATGCGGTCCCTGCCGAGCTCCTGCCGCAGCACCACCGCGAGCAGAGCCGAATCCACGCCACCGGAATAGCCAAGCAGAACTGAGGGGAAGTCGCGGACGAGGGCGCGCAGTGACTTCATGGCCCCGAATGTACCCCCGCTACTGTCCTAATCCAAGGACAATTTGATTGCCAAAACCGGATATTCCGTAGGGTGGAAACTAAGTAGACTTACGAAGCGTTCACGGACGAACCGGAGAGCTTCCCAAATGCCACCAAAGACCGAGCTCGACCCCACAGACCGCCGGATTCTTCGCATTCTCTCGCAGGACGGGCGCGCCAGTTACCAGGCCGTCGCGGACGAAATCGGTCTCTCCCGCCCGGCGATCATGGAGCGCGTCAAACGCCTCGAAGAGGCGGGGTACATCCGCGGCTATCGCGTGCAAATCGATCGCGCCAAGATCGGCTTTCCCGTGACGGCGTTCGTCGCCGTGCGCTACGGCTCGAGCGACTACGTCGGTGATGAGCCGCGCATGCGGGAAATGGAAAAGCATCCTGGCGTGCTGGAGTGCCATCACATCGCCGGCGACGATTGCTACATCCTGAAGGTCGTCGCGCCCGATCTCGAGGGCGTGCAGGAAATCCTCCGCGATTTGCGCGGGCCCAACGCACAGATGAACACGCGCACGACGATCGTCCTCTCCACCTTGTTCGAAAAGCCGAGCTTCCTTCCGACGGAGCCCGACTGATGGGGGGGGCCACGCTCAAGGGCAAAGCGCTCATTGCCTATCTAGTCGTATGCGTCTTCTGGGGCTCGACCTATCTGGCCATCAAAGTCGGCGTCAGCGACCTACCCCCGTTCTTGTTCGCGGGACTCCGATTCCTGGTCGCGGGACTGCTCCTGCTCGTGATCGCCCGCGCGGTGCGCGACCCATTGCCGCAGAAGTCCGATTGGCCCACACTGGCCATCGTCGGCCTACTCCTGCTCGCGGGTGGCAACGCGTTTGTCGTCTGGTCCGAACAATACGTGGCGTCCGGGATCGCGAGCATTTTCGTCGTCACGGTTGCGATGTGGACCGCGCTGTTCGATGCGGTCATTCCCGGCGGTTCTTCGCTGAACTGGCGGATCGTCGCCGGCCTGCTGCTTGGTTTCCTCGGGACGCTGCTGTTGATTGGCGCGTCGCCCGCCGAGATTCTCGCGGCCGACAAGCGGGGCCCGATCGCCTTGACGATGGCGAGCGCGTCGTGGTCGCTCGGCACTGTCTACGCGAAACGTCACCCGACCAAGGCCAGCCCGTACATGGGCGCGGCTTTTCAGATGATCGTCGGCGGCGCGGCAGTCGCGCTGGTCGGCACCATCCTCGGCGAGTGGCCATCCTGGCATTTGAGCGGGCGCGGCATTGGTGCGATCGCGTACCTCGTCGTCTTCGGCTCGATCCTCGGCTACAGCGCTTACTCGTACGCGCTGCGTCACGCACCGGCGACGATCGTCGGCACATACGCGTACGTGAACCCCGTGATCGCCGTGCTGCTCGGCTGGCTTCTGCTGCATGAGCCGGTGGGAGCGCGGACTTTCATTGCGATGGGTATGATTTTGGTGGCGGTGGTGTGGATACAATTTTCACACAAGCTGCGTCGGACGGTCGGAGTGTTTGACAGTCGGACGGAAAGCGCACTTACAGTCAGACCGTCCGACCGACCGACGGTCCGACCAGAACCCAAGGCTACCACATGACCGTCCTCCCCAAGGACGCCGTCCTCCTCACGATCGACGTACAGAACGGCATGGACGTCTTTCGCGACGAGTATCACCGCAACAACCCGGACCTCGAGCGCAACATCGCGCGGCTGCAGGATGCGTGGCGCAAGAGCGGCCGGCCGCTCATTCACGTGCAGCATCTATCCAGGTTACCCAAGTCGCCGCTGCGCCCCGGGCAACCCGGCGTCGACATCAAGGACGAAGTGCGGCCGCTGCCGGGCGAGCCGGTGGTCCAGAAGTCGGTCAACAGCGCGTTCATCGGCACCAGCCTGGAAGCCGATTTGCGCCGGCGCGGCGTCACGACGCTGGTGCTGGTGGGACTGCAAACCAACATGTGTGTGTCGACGACGGCGCGGATGGCCGGGAATCTCGGGTTTGCCACGTACGTCGTATCCGATGCCACGGCGACATTCGATAACACGGGACCGGACGGCAAGCGCTATGCGGCACAGCTGCTGCATGATGTCGCGCTCGCCGACCTGCATGGGGAATTCGCGACGGTCGTGGACACCGCCACGATCTTGAAACAGGCGCCCCGGGAGGTCGCATGACGAAGGCGGTGCGCAAAGTCAATCTCACCGAGATGTTCGGCCGGTTTCAGGATCAGTGGAGTCCCAAGATCGTCGGCGAAGTGAATGACAATCACGTGAAGCTCACGAAGCTCAAAGGTGAGTTCGTGTGGCACCATCACGACCATGAAGACGAGCTGTTCCTCGTGGTGAAGGGCCGGCTGCGGATGCAGCTCAGAGACAAGGAGCTCGTGATCGAGCCGGGCGAGTTCGTCATCATCCCGCACGGCGTGGAGCATCTGCCGGTGGCCGACGAAGAGACGCACGTCCTCCTGTTCGAGCCGAATTCGACCCTGAACACCGGAAACGTCCGCAATGAACGCACGGTCCCGAAGCTCGACCGGCTCTAAGCTGATCGCCCGCGTCTGGCACGGCGTGACCGACGCCGCACGGGCCGACGAGTACGCCGATTACCTCGAGCGTACCGGTGCCCGAGAGTGCCGTGCCACACCCGGCAACCGCGGCGTGTATGTGCTCCGGCGGATCAAGCAGAACCGTGCCGACTTCACGTTCATTTCGCTGTGGGAATCGGTGGATGCGATTCGGCGCTTCGCGGGCGACGACTACGAGAAGGCGCACTACTACCCTGAGGACCGCGACTTCCTGCTCGAGCTCGAGCCGTTCGTCGATCATTACGAAGTCTTAGACGCACCCACACTGTGAAAGAACCAGAGATCTCGCTCGACCCCGCCGACGCGCGGGGTTGGGAGGAGCTGCGCCAGCTCGGCCACCAGATGGTGGACGAGATGCTCGATCATCTGCGCACCGCGCGCGAGCGGCCGGTGTGGCGGCCAGTGCCCGACGAGGTGCGCGAGCGCCTGTCGACGCCAGCCCCCCGCGCCCCGACACCGGCCGCGCAGGTCTACGAAGAGTTCAAGCGCGACGTGCTGCCCTACCCCACCGGCAACACCCACCCGCGCTTCTGGGGCTGGGTCATCGGCACCGGCACGCCGCTGGCGATGCTCGCCGACATGCTGGCCTCCGGAATGAACCCCCAGGTCGCCGAGTTCGACGACTCGCCGGCGGTCGTCGAGAACCAGGTGATCGGCTGGCTCGTCGAGCTGCTGGGGCTTCCCGCGGGGACGCACGGCCTGCTCGTCTCGGGCGGCTCGATGGCGAACTTCGTGGGACTCGCGGTCGCCCGGAATGACCGCGCGGGGTTTGACGTGCGCGAGCGCGGGCTCCAGAGCGGATCCAGCCCGCGCCTCAGTGTGTACGCATCGACTGAAACGCATTCATCGGTTCGCAAGGCGGTCGAGCTGCTCGGCCTGGGTCACGATGCGTTGCGCACGATCCCGGTCACGGCCGACTACACCATCGATCTCACGGCCCTGCGGGAGCGACTCTTCGCGGACAAAGCGGACGGCTGGCGGCCCATCTGTATCGTAGGCAATGCCGGCACCGTGAACACTGGCGCGACCGATGATTTGCGCGGGCTCGCGGCACTGGCGCGCGAGGAGGAGGTCTGGTTCCACGTCGACGGCGCGTTCGGCGCCCTCGCCGCGCTGGTCCCCGACCTCACGCACCTCGTGGCGGGGCTCGAACACGCCGACTCGGTCGCGTTCGATCTGCACAAGTGGCTGTACATGCCGTACGAAATCGGCTGCACGCTGGTCCGGGACCAGAAGGCGCATCGCGCGACGTTCAACGTGACGCCCGCCTACCTCGCGTCGTTCGATCGCGGCATCGCCGCCGGTGGCTTCCCGTTCGCCGAGCGCGGCGTGCAGCTGTCACGGGGCTTTCGCGCGTTGAAGGTGTGGATGTCGTTCAAGACGCACGGCGTGAACGCATTCGCGCAGCTCATCCATCAGAACGTGCGTCAGGCGCACTATCTCGCGGGACTCGTCACCAAGCACCCGCGGCTCGAGCTGCTGGCGCCGGCGCCGCTCAACGTCGTGTGCTTCCGGTTCGTCGTGCCCGGCGCGGACGACGCCGCATTGAATGCGTTGAACACCGAGATCCTGCTGCGCATTCAGGAGAGCGGGCTCGCGATTCCGTCGCAGACGATGCTCAACGGCAGGTTTGCGATTCGCGTCGCGATCACGAACCACCGCAGCCGCTGCGAGGACTTCGACCTGCTGGTGCGCGCCGTCGTCGAAACCGGCTCAGCCCTGCGCGTCGGATGAGCCGATGATCTTGCCTTCGATGGGCTGGCTGAACGACCGCACAGTGTGATATGCGAGCTCGATGTCCTTGGCCTTGCCGAACTCGGTGAGGATATCATCCCAGATCGCTGAGACGGTGCCGCGGCGGCGCCGCGGCTCGATCAGATAGCGGATGGTCAGCAGAATCCCCGACGCCGAGGTATTCGTGTAGACGATCGGCGTCAGCTTCCTGTAGTTGATGAGGTACTGCTGCGACGCCGCCAGCAGGTCCCGCTCGGCCTCGGCGGTGAGATGCTCGGCGTGCTTGAATGCAATGGCCGTCAGAATCTCCTTCGCCTTCTTCCAGTTGCTCTCGTACGTCAGCAGCACCGGCACTTCGTTCCAGACGTACTTGAAGCCCTTGTCGTAATTCGCGACCGCCTCGGTGAAGACCAGTTGATTGGGAAGGAGCACGATGCGTCCCGTGCTCTGGTCCGCATCCACCCAGCCGCCGATCTCATTCAGCGTGAATTGAAACAGGTGGACGTCGATGACGTCGCCCTTGTGCTTGGCGATCTCGATGCGGTCGCCCACTTCGAACGGGCGGCTCCACACGATGAACGCCCAGCCGGCGAGGTTCGAGAGCGGGTCTTTGAGCGCGATCGCAATGCCGGCGGACACGATACCGAGGAACGTGGCGAGTGACTTGAAGCCTTCGAGCCACTCGCGGCCGATGACCAGCACCGCGACCGCGAGGAAGAGATACGTGACGCTCTTGCGCCAGCGATAGCGGGTCCACGGGTCGCTGAAGCGGCGGTACACGACCGCGAGCACGACCCGCTCCAGTACCCACAGCCCTGCGATGACGACAATTGTGACCAGCAGGTGCATCTGCACCGCTGGACTCAGGCCAACACGATTCTGTAACCAGTCGCGCACGGTGGCCAAAACTATGGGCCCGTCTCATTTTAGGCCACCGATGGAACAGCTCCACATCCTCCGCGACCTCGCCGTCATCTTCGCCGGCTCGCTGCTGGTCATTCTGCTTTTCTATCGGCTGAAGCTTCCCGCGCTCCCCGGATTCATCGTCGCCGGGATTCTGCTCGGCCCCAACGCGCTCGGACTGGTCTCCGATCCGCACGACGTCGAAGGACTCGCCGAAGTCGGCGTGATCCTCCTGCTGTTCACCATCGGTATCGAGTTCTCATTGAGCCGGCTGCGCGAGATGGGACGTCAGATTCTCGCGGGCGGTCTCGCGCAGATGGGGTTCACCGTGCTCGCCACGCTCGCGGTGGGCCTGGCGTTTCTCGGCGGCTGGCGCGTCTCGCTGTTCCTCGGATTCCTGATCGCGCTCTCCAGCACGGCGATCGTCCTCAAGGTGCTCACGGACCAGGGCGAGATCGATGCGCCGCACGGCCGCCTTGCGACGGGCGTGTTGATCTTCCAGGACCTCTGTGTCGTGCCGATCATGCTGGTGCTGCCTTTCCTTGCCGGAACAGCGACAGGCGGCGCCGTGGGCCTGCTCATCGCATTGGGCAAAGCCGCGCTGGTCGTCGTCGGGGTCATTCTCGCCGCTCGCACCGTGGTGCCCCGGGCCCTGTCGGTGATTCTGAAAACGCGGAGCCGCGAGCTGTTCCTGATCGCCGTGATTCTGATAGGGACGCTCACGGCGCTCGGGACGGCTGCCGCGGGCGCATCGCTTGCGCTGGGTGCCTTCCTCGCCGGCCTCATCATCTCCGAGTCGGACTATGGCTACCAAGCACTCGCCGAGCTGATGCCGTTCCGGGACATCTTCATTTCGCTGTTCTTCGTCGCGGTCGGCATGCTCGTCCAGCTCGATGTAATTCGCGACAACATCGTCATCACCCTCGTCGCCGTCGCGGTCATCATGGTCGGCAAGACCCTCTCGGCGGCCGTCGGCCCGGCGTTGCTGGGCTACTCGGGCCGAGTCGCGTTGCTGGCCGGTGTGGCGGTGTCCCAGATCGGCGAGTTCTCCTTCGTCCTGGCGAAGGATGGCCGCCAAGCCGGGCTGCTGCCGGACCTCCTCTACCAGGAGTTCCTCGGCATCGCCGTCATCACGATGCTGGTCACGCCGTTCCTGCTGCAGGGCGGACCAGCGCTGCTCGATGCGTTCGAGAAAATGGTACCGCTCGACAAAGTCTTGCCGGGCTTCCGTCCGCGCGACTTTGCCCCGGTGCACGACCCCGTCAAGGATCACGTGATCGTGGCCGGGTACGGCCTCAACGGCCGCAACCTCACGGCCGCCCTGCGGGCGATCAACGCCCCGTACCTCATCGTCGAGCTGAATGCCCAGACGGTGCGGAGAGCGCGGGCGGAGGGAGAGCCGGCGTTCTACGGCGACGCGACGCGCGATGAGATCCTGCACGCACTGGGCATCGAGCGCGCACGCATGTTCGTCATTGCGATCTCGGATCCCTCCGCGACCCGGCGGATGGTGCGCGTCGCGCGCGAGCTGAACCCGAAGGTCTATATCATCGCGCGCACGCGTTACGTGGTGGAGATCCCGGAGCTGACGCGCCTCGGCGCAAACGTCGTGATCCCCGAAGAATTCGAGACGTCGATCGAGATCTTCTCGCGCGTGCTGGCGCAGTACAACGTCCCGCGCGACGAGGTCGAGCGCCTGGTGAGCGAGATCCGCGCGTCGCATTACCAAGCGCTGCGGCCCGGGGCGCGCCCGCGCCTGACACTGACCGGTACACTCGGCGCGATGCCGCAGATGCACGTCGAGCGCATCATCCTCGGCCCGCATGACCCCGCCGTGGGTCAGACGCTCGCCGATACCGGTCTGCGCTCACAGACCGGCGCGCTGATTCTCGCGGTACGACGCGGCGAGAGCGATTTGGCGACTCCGGAGCCGACCTTCCGTCTCGCGAGCGGTGATGTGCTCGTCGTGGTGGGCCAGCCGCAACAGCTGAAGGGAGCGCACCGGCTACTGACGGGAACCGAACCGGCCTAGCGCAACAGGTCCTTCGCCGTCTCAATCGCGTCGTGGGAACCGGCCAGCGCCACGACGTCACCGGACTGCAGTCGCTCGTCCGCGGTGGGCACGACAATGGATTCGTTGTTGCGCGAAATTGCCAGCACCGTTGCGCCGCTTTTTCCCCGCAGATTCAGCTCGGCGAGGCTGCGCCCGACCGCGCTGCTGTTCGCATCGATCCGGTGCGCGACCGGCGCGCCCAGACCGGGCAAAAGTTGGTTGACTTCAGCCAGCGCCGCGGCGTCCGAGGGCGAACTTCCCGAAGGCCCCCGCGCGTAGCGACCGAGTGCCGCCACCACCGCCTGCGCACCCGCGCGCACATGCCCCTCCAGATCCCGCACGCTGCGCCAGATCGCCACGCCAAATCCGGCGAGCAACAGAAGCAGCACGAGCGGACCCGAGTAGCTCGGGAGGAACGCCTGCGTCAGCGCCACGACGAGAATCCCCGTCAGCAGCGCGACTCCCAGGTGCAGCGTCACGCTGAGCGTACGCCGTGGGGCGGCGTCAAGGTCGGCTTTTCCGGTAACCCGCGGCAGCGCCGTGTCAGCGAGGGTGCCGCCGAGGCCGCGCGAGAGGCGGCCAATCCCGATGACCAACGGCAACGCCGCCACCCCCGTTGCCACCACGACGAGCACCGTCGCCAAGCCCGGAGCGAGGTGCAAGAGCCGCGCGAGCGTTGCCGTGAACGCGGGCATTTGCAGCGAGATGGCGATGATGAGCGCGCTCAACACCGCGGCATCGAGCGCGAGTAACCTGATGAACCGGCGTACGCTATGCCCGGGCGAGGTGGCCTTGAGCCGTTCGAGCCAGGCACCGTACAACGCCGCGAAAGTTTGCAGCGGCTTGGGGAGCTTGCGATCTACGTACGCGGCCGCCGGCCCGGAGGCGCGGATGAGCCAGGGCGTCGTCAGGGTCGTCACGGCTGACACTGCGACCGCAACCGGATACAGGAAGTCGCGCGTGGCGCCAAGCGTGAGCCCGAGCCCGGCGATGATGAACGAGAATTCGCCGATCTGCGCGAGGCTCATCCCCGCCTGGACCGATGTGCGTGTGCCGGCGCCGGAGAGAAACGCCGCGAACGCGACGGCCACCACCTTGCCGACCACCACCAGGAGCGTCAGCACCGCCACGGCTCCCCAATGCCGCGCCACCAGTGCCGGATCGATGAGCATGCCGACCGACACGAAGAAGATGGCGGCGAAAACGTCGCGGACTGGATGCACGAGCCGCTCGATGTCGTCGCCCTTGCCCGACTCGGCCACGAGCGAGCCGGCGATGAACGCTCCCAACGCGACGGAGTAGCCGAACCGCTGCGCGAGATACGCGGTGGCGAAGCAGATCCCGACGCTCGCGACCAGTGTGGTCTCGGTGCGACCGAGGCCCGTGACGTACCGGACGAACCGCGGCACGACGAGCATGCCGACGACAAGCACCGCCACGAGAAACAGCAGCAGCCGGCCGACCGTCGTGGCGAGGGCTCCCGCCGACAGGCCGGCGCCGGTCGCGACCGCCGTCAGCACCGCCATGAACACGATCGCGACCAGGTCCTCGATGAGGAGGATGCCGACGACCAGCTCGCGCAGCCGGCCGCGGATATTCTGCTCGTCGAAGGCCTTGGCGATGATCGTGGTGCTCGAAATGGCGACGATCGCGCCGGTGAAGATGCTCTCGAGGACCGTCCACCCGAGCAGTCGTCCAGCGAGAAATCCCAGCCACGCCATGAAGCTCGACTGGATCACGGCCGTGAATCCCGCCGCGGGACCGACGCGCACCAGTTTGGCGAGATGGAATTCGAGTCCGAGCGAAAACATCAGCAGGATCACGCCGAGCTCGGAGAGCGCCTGAATGATCGCGGTGTCGGCAACGATCGGCACCGGGACGTGCGGCCCGACGATGAGCCCCGCGATGATGTAGCCCAGCACGACCGGCTGGCGCAGGCGCTGGAAAACGACCGTCGTGATCGCCG
>Ga0070694_100001946_pt1 | contig 12245 bp, 11 predicted proteins | sample KBSK1251metaG_FD_65470 | JGI IMG/M metagenome (GOLD analysis project Ga0070694, IMG submission 65470) | Corn, switchgrass and miscanthus rhizosphere microbial communities from Kellogg Biological Station, Michigan, USA - KBS K1-25-1 metaG | ecosystem: Host-associated > Plants > Roots >... | reverse complement strand
ATGTCGGCAGCGTTGCCAAGCAGCGCGATAGAGCGCGCTTCACCTCTAAGCTGATAATCCAGAGCGCGGCTTAACGCTTCGTCCAGACTCTCGACCATTTCATCGCAATAGCGCGTCTCGATCCGTCGCCGGATGCGTTCGCGGTCTACTTCGATACCGATGAAGACGCCGTCATTCAAGACTGCCGCGAGCGGCTGCGCGCCGCCCATCCCGCCGAGTCCGGCGGAAACGACGAGCTTGCCTTTGAGCGTGCCGTTGAAGTGGCGGCGGGCGAGCGCGGCAAAAGTTTCATAAGTTCCTTGCAAGATGCCTTGCGTGCCGATATAAATCCACGAACCAGCGGTCATCTGGCCGTACATCGTCAAACCCAGCCGCTCGTATTCGCGGAAGTGCGACCAATCGCCCCACGCAGGCACGAGCACTGAATTCGAGATGAGCACGCGCGGAGCCATCTCGTGCGTGCGGAAGATGCCGACAGGTTTGCCAGATTGCACCAGGAGCGTTTCGTCGTTTTCCAGTTCGCCGAGCGAGCGCACGATGGCGTCAAAGCAGGCCCAATTGCGCGCGGCTTTGCCGGTGCCGCCGTAGACGATCAACTCATCCGGGCGCTCGGCGACTTCGGGATCCAGGTTGTTCATCAGCATGCGGAGCGCGGCTTCCTGCGGCCAGCCTTTGCAAGTGCGCTCGCTGCCGCGCGGCGCGCGGATTTCTCTCATGGCATCCTCCTTCTAGTGGCGCTACTATAAACCAAGCGGCAGCATTCGGCACGTCCGCTTAAAGTCCATTTCGATTTTTGGCCAAAATCCGGTATGATTAGTCTTCGTCTTCCGGCTCTCCTCTTTGAGCCGGGGCTGGCCGTGAGGTGCCAGATGGGATGAAACTGCGATGAAGATGCGATGCCCGCTGTGCCGCCGAGAAACAACCTGGGAAGATAATGAGTGGCGGCCCTTTTGTTCAGAGCGATGCCAATTGATTGATTTGGGGCGGTGGGCCTCGGAGGGTTATCGCATCTCACCAACCGAGGACGCTGAAGCTGTTCCTCTTGAATTTGATCCTGATTTCGATGTGGATGATAAACGGTAAAACTGCGCGTCTCGCGGGCGGCAAACAAAACATCGGCTGGCGGCGCGCGCCACGGTCGGCCTGGGCGGCTGTCGTAATTCTCTTGCTGCTCTCGCTTGCTTGTCAGAGTGCTCCGCCGCCGCGCCCGGTTTCGGAAGCTGATGCGGCAAGCAACTCATCTTTGACCAAAGCGTGGCGTGAACGGGCTGACCGCTCGATCCGGTCGGTCAGCGATCTGACGATTGCGAAAGTGGACGGCGGCGCGCTCAAGCTCGCTGATTTGCGCGGCAAGGTGGTGGTCGTGGATGTATGGGCAACGTGGTGCGGGCCGTGCCGCAAGCAAGCGCCGAGGCTGGCTGAACTCAGCACCCGCTACCGCGAACAGGGGCTTGAGATCATTGGCCTAAGCCTTAACAATCAGAAGGAACAGCAGGCCGAGGTCGAGGAATTTATTAAGCAAGCGGGAGTCAATTATACTATCGCTTATGCCGACCGCCGCATCTCAGATGCGTTCCTGCGCGGCACCGAAGACGGAACCGGCGAGGCGCCGATTCCGCAGCTTTTCGTCTTCTCGCGCGATGGCCGTCTGGTCGAGCACTTCAGAGGCGAAGACCCGGCGCGCGGTTTGGCGCCGCTTGAAAAAGTTATCAATCAGCAACTATCTCTACCCTGAGTCGCCGCGCTGAAAGCCCGGCACTCAGACAATCTTTGCAAGGAGTCTCGATAATGAAGTCAACCATCTTTCAATCCACCCGTTGGCAATCCACCCGCTGGGTGAAAACACTGGCAGTGAGCTTTTCGCTCGCGCTGCTCATGGCCGTAGCGTCGCCTGTTTTAGGCCGCCAGGATATTCCGCAACTCCCCAAACCAGGTGGTTCGGACGAAATGCCCGAATTGATCGTGCCGATGTTGAATGGAGGCCCGGTCAAACTCTCCAGCTTCCGGGGTCGAGTGGTGATTATTGATTTCTTCCGTTCCAATTGTCCGCATTGCCAGCAACACGCGCCACACATGGCCCAAATCTATAACCAATTCAGCGACCGCGGGCTGACCATCCTTGGCCTGGCCGGTGATTTACCAGAAGAGAGCCAGAACGTGAGGGCCTTTGTCAGAGAGTATAAGCTCCGCTACCCAATCGGTTTTATCACCACTGAGACTTTGGCCTACTACGCCGACAGCCACGATCACGGTGTGCCGCAGTTCGTTTTGTTTGGCACCGATGGCAAAATGGTGCGCCGTTGGATCGGATGGGACGAAAAGAACGGCAAGGAATTGTTGGCTGCGGTGCAAGAGCAGGTGCAGAAAGCAGGAGCAATCAAACCAGCGCCTAAACCGACCGTCAAACCAGCGGCCAAGTCGGGCATCAAATCGAGCTCGTCCACTCGCCGCCGCACTATGAACGGTCAGTAATTTGGCCGAGGCTGAATCACACTGCAAGACGCAGTGTATGCCTCAATCTCTGTTAGGCTTGGTAAGGAGTCATCGCTATGAAGCAAGCTTCCTTTCGATCTGCCCAATGGATCAGAACTCTGGTCGTCACCCTGGCGCTGGCGCTCGTTGCTCTCGCTGCGCCAACTTTGGGCCGCCAGGATATTCCGGAACTTCCCAAGCCTGATGGCTCAGGCGACACGCCGGAAATCAGCATTTCGTTGGTTGATAACAGCACGCTCAAACTCTCCAGCCTGCGCGGGAAAGTGGTGCTGCTCGATTTCTTTTGGTCGCAGTGCATGCATTGCCAACAGCACACGCCGCACATCGTCGAGCTTTATAATCAATTCAGCAAACGCGGCTTGAATATCGTTGGCTTGGCTGATCCACGAGATACCAAAGAAACAGCCCAAGCTTATATGAAGCAGATGAAAATCGCCTATCCGGTCGGCCTGACCAACCTTGAGGTGATTGCTTACTACATTGATAGCCACGATCACAGCGTGCCGCAGATGGTCTTGTTCGGGGCCGATGGCAAGATGGTGCGGCGGTGGATCGGGTGGGGCGAAAATTCAAAGAAGGAACTGTCCGACGTATTGGAGGAACAGTTAAAGAAGGCCGAGGCCAAGTCCAGCACCAAGCCGAACTGATGGCACGATTGCCACCGCGCCCCGGATGTGTTCAAGAGCTGGCCTTGAGGCGAATAACTTGAAGGCCAGCTTCCAACGTTCAATCTCAAGGTTGTCATGAAAGAAATGTCTACACGCCGTGCGCTTCCGCTCGTGTTACGCACTATCGCCCTGTCCGCGACCCTCGGTTTGAGTCTTGTGGTCATGCTCGCGCTCGGCGCGCTTGGTAGTAAGGCCAAAGACAAGATCGGCAAGTTACCCAAAGATTCGCTGGCGCGCCGCCAGGTGACTTCACTCGATGGCCGCCATTTCAGTCTCGCGGCATTGCGCGGTCAAGTCGTAGTGCTCGATTTCTTCGCCCTCTGGTGCAGCAACTCGCGCGCTCATCTGCCTACGCTCACGCGCTTTACTGATGAGGATCGCGGGCGTGGTTTGCAGATCATTGGCCTTTCGGTTCAGGAACGGACAACCAAAGATCAACTTGAACAATTCATCACTGACCAGAAGATCGCGTACCCGGTGGGATTTGTCAGCGACTCCCTCTTCTCCGAATATATCGAGTCGCGCGATGTCTCCGTGCCGCAGACCTTGATCTACGGACGTGATGGACGGCTCCTGGCGCACTTCAACGGCCACAGCGCACAGATTGACGCCGCCATTGCCTCCATGGTCAAGCGCGAGTTGGAGAAGAAATAACAGTCACAATGAGAAGGGCCAAGATTGTAGCGACTGTCGGGCCAGCGTCGCGCGCGCGCGCAACGTTGCGTGAATTGCTGCTCGCAGGCTTGGACGTGGCGCGCGTCAACATGTCGCACGGCGTTTATGACGAGCACGCAGCGACGATCCAAACCGCTCGGGCGCTCGCCAGTGAACTCAATCGCCCGCTCGCCATCCTGCTTGATCTGAGCGGGCCGAAGATCCGCACCGGCTTGCTCAAAAATCATCAGCCGATCCAGCTTCAAGCCGGACAACTCTTGACCATCACGACACGTGATGTGATTGGTGATTCGTCCACGGTTTCGACGAGTTATGCGCATCTGCCGCACGACGTGAGCGTTGGCGACCGCATTCTCTTCGCTGATGGCTTGATTGAATTGCGTGTGGAGGAGGTGACAACAACGGACGTGATCTGTCGCGTCATTAATGGCGGCGAGTTGGGCGAGCATAAAGGTATCAACCTGCCGGGCGTCAAGCTCTCGGCGCCTTCGTTGACCGAGAAGGATCACGTGGATTTGCGCTTCGGGTTGGAGCAAGGCGTGGATTATGTCGCGCTTTCATTTGTGCGCAGCGCGAATGACTGCGTTAAGGCCAAAACGTTGATTGAATCCTTGAATGCCCATGTGCCGCTGATCGCCAAGATCGAGAAGCGGGAGGCGCTTGATGATTTGGACAACATCATTGCCGCTTGCGATGGGGTGATGGTGGCGCGCGGCGATTTGGGGGTCGAGACTTCGGTCGAGAGCGTGCCGTTTTACCAAAAGCAGATCATCGCCAAAGCCAACGCCGCCGAAAAACTGGTCATCACCGCCACGCAGATGCTCGAATCCATGACGCACGAGCCGCGCCCGACGCGCGCCGAAGCTTCGGATGTCGCGAACGCGATTCTCGACGGCACCGACTCCGCCATGCTTTCGGCTGAAACAGCGGTCGGCAATTATCCCGTGCAGGCCGTCGAAACGATGGCCCGCATCATCAGCTTCACCGAAACCGCTTGCCCGCCGCCCGCAGATCGCACGAGAGATATGATTCGCGGACACCATACCGGGAAAGAAGGACGCGCGATTGCGGAAGCGGCAGTTTACGCGGCGCAGGAGATGCGCGCGCAGTTCATCGTTGTCTTCAGTAAATCAGGAACCATGGCGCGCCATATTGCCGCCTTGCGCCCGGCGCAACGCATCATTGCCTTCACGCCGCTCGAACAAACACGCCGTGCGCTCGCTGCCGTGTGGGGCCTTGAACCTCACTTGCTCGATTTCAGCGGGCGCGGCTTTGAGTTACTGGCCCGCGCGGATGAGATGCTCATTCATCAAGGGCTGGTGAAAAAAGGCGAAACGATCATTGCCATGGCTGGCCGCATTCCTGAACAGCCTACCCTTTCATCCATTATGAAGCTGCATCAAGTAGGAGAGATTGAAGCGGTGGAAAGGCAATGATGAAGATAGAGGATTGAGGGTTGAGGATAGAAAATCGCGATTCTCGATCCTCTATTCACTATCTTCTATCCTTGTTCAGGCTTCGTTGGCCACTGCGCCATCCGGCATCCGGTGGTCGCCGAGCGTAGGATTGCAGGGCTGTTGAGGAGCGCGCCAGTTGTCGAGCATTGCTACTTGCTGGACGCAAGCGACGGTGCAGAATTTGGCGCAGGGTTTCTCGTTGTAGAACTCATGCTCCATGCGCTCGGGGGTGTACTCTTCAAGCGGAATGCCCGGATAGCCGCGCTGCTGCGAGCAGTAATGGACTAGACCGTTTTCGCAGATGTAGAGGTAACGCGCTCCAGCGCGGCAGCGCCACTCGTGCGAACGACCATGCGCGAGATCATCCTGAAACTGATTGAACCGCGACCAGCTCTTCTTGCCGAACTCCTTCAACTCCTGATAGACGCGCTCTTCGACATCGCTCAGCGGTTTGAGTTGCCCCGTGCCGTCGTGGATGATGCCGAGCGAAGAGCTGAAACCCAATGCGACGGCGCGGCGCGCGACCGCCAACGCATCTTCGGGGTTTTTGATCCCTCCACCAATCACTGAATTGATGTTGACGTGGAACCTGGCGTATTTCGACAGATTGACCAGATAACGGTCGAGCACCTTGAGACTTTTCCGCGAGATTTCATCCGGGTTGACGTTGTCAATGCTGATTTGGAAGTAGAGCAGCCCGGCTTTATTCAACCGCTCGATGTTCTCTTTGGTCATGTAGTAGCCGTTGCTGATCAGCCCGGCGATCATGCCGTGCGAGCGGACGTGTGCGATGAGTTCGTAGAGCTGCGGATGAAGCATCGGCTCGCCGCCGCTGAAAGTGACGATTGAAGTGCCAAAAGAAGCGAGCCGATCCAGACGCCGCTTCATGACTTCGAAGGGGACGGGATCGGAAACCTTATCGTATTCATTGCAATAAGCGCAGGCTAGATTGCAGCGCCGCATCGGGATGACATGCGCGAGCACGGGATGCCGCGTCGAGAGCAGGGCGCGGGTGATGAATTTGGCTTCCAGCAGTGAAGTGGACAGTTTCTTCATCGTGGCTGTGTTCACACCAAGACGCAAAGGACTCAAGCGAGTTGTCCTTTGCGCCTTGGTGTATGAACTTTTTTAATCCGAACCTGTAGCTTCAGTTGAAAAGGGGAAGCTGCTAAAACTTATCAACTATTTTCGTATCCTTTGGATACTTGACGACGAACGCGTCGTCCGGCAGCTTGATGTTCTGTTCCAAGTTGGTCAGCTTGACGAGCATATAATCGCCGTTCCGCTCGACGAGCTTTTGCTGCACTAACAAGGAAGTGCTGTTGTTGACCCAGATTTCCACGCTGGCATAGTCGTCCTTGCCCTTAGGCACCAGATGCAGTTGATACGTCGGCTGGCCGTTGATTACTGCCTCCCCGGCATATTCGATGTTGTATTTATCTTTCAGCATCTTGATCGAACCAAGCAGCCCGGCCAGCATCGCATAGCCGCCAGTGCGGCCTTTGGCTGCCTTGCTAATCGTGGATTTGATGGCCTGGCTGATGCGCGGCTGATAGAAGATAAAGTTGTCGCCGACCATTGCCGCGACCCGCGTATCAGGCTTGGTGTAATCAATCCGCAGCCGTGATTGCCCTGGCGCGCCCGGTTTATAGATCAGCGTGCCGTAATCGGTATCGCTGACATCAATCTGCACATTGTGCTTTTCCTGCACGATACCCGCTCGCAGGCTCTTCAAATTGGCGTGGGCGGCCTCCATCTTCTTCAGAATGCCGGGTAACAGTTGGGGACTTGAATTGGCGTCTGCGCGACGAGTCGCGCCAGTAAGGCTCAATAGCAATCCTAAAATTACTGCAAAGGTTGCAAATCTTCTCATTACTCTATTCTGCTCCATCTCTGTATGGCTTTAATGGCTAATAAAAATTAAGATGCGCCGCTTCACTTGAAGCGGACGCGATAACCGATAATCTGCTGCTGCTCGTCGCGCTGCTCTTCACAACTTTCCAGCGCGGGACGGCGGTTCAAATGGTCGTTGAGATACTGAACGATCACCTCTCGTGGATTGTTCATCCATTCGTCATCTAGAGTTTGTTCCGGCAGGAAGGTGCGGAGTTCTTCAACCCCGACATCCCATTGAACCGTTTCGGGCTCTTTGGATGCAATCTTGAGGGCCTCGTTTGCCTGAGTTCTTGCTTTGTTGTAGGCGCGCCACGTCTGCATCGTGCGGTCGCGGTCGCCAAAAAAGCTGCTCGGCACCAGAAACACGCTCGCGATAATCAGGATGCACAAAATATCATATTGCCACGTGCCGCGGGCATAGGACCAGAGGAGGACGTTTTTGATGCCGATCAGTAGTGTCTTCATTGGTCCCAATCACAAACTTCACAACGCCAGTCGCGGCGTTGATCACGCCGCATTCGCTCACGCTTTTAGGCCGTGGCCGTCTCGTGGCCCTTTACGATCATGCCATCGCGCATCTCAATAGTGCGCGCGGCGACGGCGGCGGCTTCGGGGTTATGCGTGATCATCACAATCGTTTGCCCCAACTCGCGGTTAAGCTGCTGGAGCATTTGGAGCACCGCCGCGGAATTTTCCGAGTCGAGGTTGCCCGTTGGTTCGTCGGCCAGAATAATCGCTGGACGAGTGATGATCGCGCGCGCAATCGCGACGCGTTGCTGTTCACCGCCCGACAGTTCGAGCGGTTTATGGCGCATTTTATTTTCTAAACGCAATAACTGCAAGATCTCTTTGCGGAATTTCGCGTTCTCCGGCTGCGCGCCATTCCCGTGAATATGTTCGGCCAACCGCAGATTGCCCTCGGCCGTCAGGGTTGGAAAGAGATTAAAGCGTTGAAAGACAAAGCCGATCTTGCGCCGCCGGATGTCAGTGCGCGCCGCATCACTCACCGCCACCAAATCTTCGCCGTCCACGATGGCGCGTCCCGAAGTCGGTTTGAGCAGTCCGCCGAGAATGTGCAAGAGTGTGGATTTGCCGCAGCCGGACGGCCCCATGATAGCGATAAACTCGCCGGGCGCAACCTTCAGATCCACGCCGCGCAGCGCATGCACGTCCACTTTGCCGACGTGGTAAGTCATCGTCAGGTTTTCCGTCCGTAAAATTGGTTCCATGCTCTTACTCATACGCCAGCGCCTTGACCGGGTCCAGATTAGCGGCGCGCACCGCCGGATAAAGCGAACCAACCACTCCGGCCACCAGCCCGATCAGCACTGCCACCAGCACCCAGGTCCAACGATATTCTAACTGTAGCGAAGTCGCCCGTTCAATGCCCCAGCCCGCCGTAAACGCGGCAATCACGCCGGCCACGACTCCGATCAGGCTGATGGCCATCGCCTCTTTTTCGATTACGATGACGATATAGCGTTTAGATGCGCCCAGCGACTTGAGGACTCCGATCTCGCGCGTCCGCTCGGTGATGGTTGTGTACATCGCGAGCAGGATCACAAGCGTGCTGACGATGGTCGAGAGCGCGAGTATAGCTTTGACGAAACCATCAAGGCCTGGAACCGCTCGATTAAAGCCGGTCACCAGATCGCGCGTGAGCACCACTTGATTTCCCGGCAACGTGGTGTTGATGCGCTGCTGAACTTCGGCTTGCTGATCCGGGTTAACGCATTTGACCAGAATAAAAGTGCATTTATTAGGCGCGCTCTGCGCCCGCTGCATGGCTTCAAGTGACACCTTGATGCGCGCACCGGATTCCGGCGCATAGATGCCTGCCACCTTCATTTTCCGGCCGAAGACCTGAATCTCATCGCCGACTTTGGCTTTGCTGTCGTGAGCCTTTTTTTCATCAATAATAACTTCATCATCCGCCTGGAAAACGCGCCCTTGGACAACGCGCAGGCCGCTGATCGCCGCGTAGCCCTGGAAGTCAATCCCGTCCACTTGTTCAAGGCCAATCCCGGAGTTTCCGGACTGGACGAACCGTGCTACTGGACTAACAATTTGCACGCCGGGAATCGTTGCCAGCCGGTCGGCGTATCGAGCATCCAGCGGCAGCACCGATGACGGAGACCAGATCGTGGAACTAAAGCGGGCGAATTGAATCTCCGCGCCGATGCCGCGCTCGCGCCTCAGGCGGTCGTTGAGCATTCCCCGCACCAGCGCCATGTTGAGAATGACCAGCACCACGCCGAGCGCAACACCCGTCACGCTCACGAGCGTGCGCGTTGGGCGTTGGCGGATGTTGGAGATAATGAGACTGTCCATGATTTGGATTGAGGATCGGCTCGATGCGGCGCGCTCTAAAATTTGGAATCCCTGGTTCCAGTAGTTTTATCGAGGTCTGTTTCAGGCAGCCCTTCCGTGTTTTTCAACTCGAAGGCTGTTGCGGGCAGGTTCGGGTTGAACTCCAAGTCCGAGAAAGTCAGTTGCACGGAGTAGTTGTCTCGCGGACGCATCATAAAGATGACGCTTGGCCACTCCGCGTTGGCTGCACCGAGTTTCGTATACTTTGAATAATGCACCTCTGTCGCGATCAAACCGCGCTCATCGAAGACCTGTTGCCGCGCCAGCCGTGTTTGTGGATCTGTGCGGTCAAACCAGAATCGGCGGCGCGCACGCGCCGAGCCTTGCTCGGTTGACGAAAGCTCTGCTTCCGAAATGACGTAGAAGCTCCGCAGCAGCCGCGCTCCCTTTTTGGCTCCTTTACTTGTGTCCGGCTCTTCGATCAGCGCTTCTTCGAGAGTGTAGACAAAGCGCGCCTCGCCTATATGCAGCGAGCGAATCATCATCGCATCAGTGAAGTGAAAAGGCCGCGCGTTGGTCAGTGCGCTTTGTTTGTCACGCCCCAATTGCTCACGCCATCTCCTGTAATCGGCATTATTGGTGCCAATCAAGAACCGCTTGTAGGGGTCGCGATAGATCGCCACCTTAAACTGTTCTGTGTCGGAGACCATTTCGGCGACTTTCGAGCCCGTCACTGGGATCTGAACCTTCAGATAGATATTGTCTGGCCGCTTGAGGGCAAGCACAGCATCAGCGGTGCGGTATCGCTCAGATGACTCATCATCAATAAAGCGGATCTGCACTCGCGATGATCGCAGCGCTTGAAAGCTCATCAGCGGCTGGAGTCGCCCGACCAGCCCATTAAAATCCGCATCGGCCAGCGGCAAGATCATTTTAGGGATGGTCTGATCGCTGACCTTCGCCAGGTTCGCGCACGAACTAATGAACACCCACAGTGCTAGGACAATACTGGCCGAGACGGCGCGAAGCAGTGAATGATTGCTCACCCTGCTGCGGCGGATTGCCTGGATCATAAACTCGATAGTAGTTAAATGACGATATGACACAAAGCATGCAAGCTAGCAGAACCGCTATGCCTTGTCAAACCAACTGGCCAGAGTGATTTGGGCTTAGCCTGACAGCCTAAATCAGAGCTTGCTCTCGCACCAAAACGTCGGAAGCGTTGAACCGATTGGTATGCGTGACGCGCCCGTTTCACCGACTCACTCTTGCCTTCCTTCATCGGCTTCAGACTACAACCTGATTTATTCGCTAGCCTTTAAGCCGTGAGAATCGTCATCAATACTTGCCTGGCACGCAGCTTGTTTAATGAACGGCGTCTGGCAGGACGAAGAGAGGGAGAAAACATTGATCGCGAAACGCACGGCTTGGCTCTTAATGGTGATGGGTTAGGCGGTCGGCGTTTCAGCCAATCAAGGCTCCCGTGAGAGCGGATGCAAGGCGCAAGAAATTCGAGGCAACTAATCCGAGTTGGCAGACATCGAAGGGCGGCGTGATGAAAGGTAGCATTCCTCGTTTGAGTTTAAGGGATTGATCATTCTTTGACATCGGGCGCGCGAAGGAGGCTAGAGGGTTTTCAGTAGGCCTGGCTTCTGAAGCTCCAGGCAACTGAAATTCTCCGCCGCGCGCCCGTTAAGTTTCCCGGCAACCGCTCGCAGGTTGAGATGGGAAGTAAACGCCGCGTGACAGACGTAAAGGGGGCTGAAAGGGAATCTTTCAGCGTATGTCACGCGGCGTTTTCATTTTTCTCGCGCCGGTTCAACTTTCATCCAGCATCCGAAAATCCATTCCGATTTTTCGAGCGCCGCGCTCAAGATCCGCTGGCAAGGACGCGCAGTGCCTCCGGCGCTCTGGCCGTTTGTGCTGGTGGCGTCCAACCTTTCGGCAGGTCACCGTTGTCGGCGCGGAAATACTGCCAGAGGTTCGGTTTCACGCTGGCCAGCAGCTCCTCGCGGCTTTTGACCTTGATTGGTTTGCCGATATAAATCTTGCCCATGCGCTCCAGATTCTTTTCCGAGATCGCGCCAGAGAACATCCAAATCGGCCAGGTGAAGTTCGGCCCGTTGAGCTTCCGCAGCTTCCAGGCCCATAACACCAGCGAGCCGAAACGAAATGCCAGCGGCGCCCACCAGCTTTGATTGCCGGGACGCACATTCATCTTCCAGCACTTCATCATCAACTGCCATTGCAGCGGCGTCAGGTCGCGCGTCCGGGTCACGCCTTTCTGTTTCTCCATGCGTGTGTCGTGCAGCGGCGTGAAGATCGAAGGAATAAAGAAGGCGAACAGCCCGCGCCGCTCGACTTCGTAAATCAGATCCAGCGTTGCTTTGGTGTCTTCATCGGTCTCGCCGGGGCTGCCGATGATCAGCGTCATGGCCGGGAACCAGTTGTTTTCGTTCATGACTTCCAGGCCCCGGATCACGACGCTCGGCCAATCTTCGATGGAAAAAGGCACTGCTTTGCTCGGCATGATTTGTTTGGCCATGCGTACTGAACCGGTCTCCAGCCCGATCAGCGGCGCGAGCGCTTTGTGCTTCGGGTGACTGCTCAAGAGCGAAAAATGAATCGGGCTTTTCGGCAGCAAAGTATCCGACAGCTTCTTAATCAGCAGCGGATCCACCACCGCTGGCGCAATCGTGGCGTGGCTCAAAACGTGCTGCTCGACGCCCGGCGTGTTGACGATGTC
>Ga0070694_100001945_pt1 | contig 12250 bp, 10 predicted proteins | sample KBSK1251metaG_FD_65470 | JGI IMG/M metagenome (GOLD analysis project Ga0070694, IMG submission 65470) | Corn, switchgrass and miscanthus rhizosphere microbial communities from Kellogg Biological Station, Michigan, USA - KBS K1-25-1 metaG | ecosystem: Host-associated > Plants > Roots >... | reverse complement strand
CCACCCAGGCCATGCGCCAGGTGGGCTCTGCCTTCAAGCCGATCGTCTACTCGGCGGCGGTGGAGAAGCTCGGCTGGACCCCGGCCACCATCATCGTGGACTCCCCCATCTCCTTCCCCAACCCCTGGAACAAGACGGTCTGGGCGCCCCAGAACTACGATTACCGATACCTGGGCCCGATCCCGGTCCGGAGGGCGGTGGAGCAGAGCCGCAACATCCCCGCGGTGAAGACGCTGCAGGCGGTGGGAATCGAATCCGGGATCGAGTACGCGCGCAAGCTCGGCCTCGCGGGCGAGCTGCCGCCCTTCCTGCCCATCGCCCTGGGGGCGGGGGAGGCCACCCTCACCGAGATGGTGGCGGCCTTCGCCACCTTCGCCAACCAGGGCCTGCGCATGAAGCCCTACCTGATCGCGCGCATCACGGACCGCGACGGCAACATCATCGAGGAGGCGCGGCCCCAGGCCCGGGACGCCATCCGGGCGGACACCGCGTTCATCCTCACCAGCCTGCTCCGGGGCGTGGCCACCCGGGGCACCGCGGCCCGGGCGGCGAGCCTGAAGCGTCCCATCGCGGGCAAGACGGGGACGACCAACGACTTCACCGACGCCTGGTTCATCGGCTTCGAGCCCTCGCTGGCGGCCGGGGTGTGGCTGGGCTTCGACGAAAAGAAGGATTCGCTGGGCAAGGACGAGACGGGCGGACACGCCGCCCTCCCCATCTGGATGGATTTCTGGGGCCCCGTGATGAAGAACAAGCCGGTGGAGGACTTCCCCATCCCGGGCAACATCGTGTTCGTGCCGGTGGACGAGATGGGCCAGCCCGGGCACCCCGGCACCCCCGGGGTCCAGATGGAGGCCTTCGTGGCGGGCACGGAGCCGCGCGCGGTGCTCACGGCGGCGGGAGCCACCGAGCCCTGAGCCCGCCCGCCCGCCCGCCCGGCGATCGCGCCTATCTTCTCTTCGTCCCGATCTTCTTCACGAGCGGCTTCGCCGCCCTGCTCTACCAGACGCTCTGGCAGCGCATCCTGACCTTCTTCAGCGGGGCCGACGTCGATTCCGTCACCCTGATCGTGGCCGCGTTCATGGGGGGCCTCGGCTTCGGCAGCCTCGTGGGCGGACACCTCGCCGATCGGCTCTCCCCGCGGGCGCGCTTCCTCGCCTTCGCCGCCTCCGAGCTCGCGATCGCGGTCTTCGCCTTCCTGAGCGTCCCCCTGCTCTACGACCTGCTTTTCCTCCGCCTCGGCGCGCGGCCGCTCCCCGGCCCCCTCCTGGCGGCCGTGCTGTTCACGGTGCTGCTCTGGCCGACCTTCTTCATGGGCCTCTCCCTGCCCCTCCTGGCCCGGGTGCTGACCGACCGTCCCGGACGCTCTGCCGAGCGCATCGGGGGCTTGTACGGCTGGAACACCCTGGGGGCCGCCCTGGGCTCGATGGTGACCGTGTGGGTGCTCGCGCGGACGCTGGGCTTCGCCGACGCCATCCGCATCGGCGCGCTCCTCAACCTGGGCTGCGCGGGAATGGCGCTCCTGGTGGCGCTCCGCAGGGCCGGGCCGGGCGAGGAGGCGCTTGCTCCCGATCCCGACGAGCCGCCCCCGGGCGAGCCCGGCCCCGCGTTCGGCCTTCCGGTCTGGCTGGTCATCTATGCGCTCTCGGGCTTCGTCGCCCTGTCCCTCGAGATCCTGTGGTTCCGCATCCTGGGGACGATCCACAAGCCCAGCTCGTTCACCTTCTCGACCCTGCTCGCGATCTACCTCCTCGGCCTCGGGGTGGGGGCGCTCTGGGGACGGCGATGGGCCAAGCGCTCTCGCCGTCCCGCCGCGACCTTCTTCGCGCTCCAGGCGGGGATCGGGCTCTACGCCGGCCTCTCCCTGGGCCTCTTGACCTTCGCCCTCGGCCGCTTCGGGCTCCTGGAGCCGCTCTGGCGGTACCTCGGCGAGTACGAAACCATGGCCCTCGACGAGGCGGTGCGGGCCGCGCTGCGGCTCTTCCTCCGCGCCGGCGACGTGGCCCCCTTCACGCGGGGCCTGGCCGCGCAATTCGTCCTCGTCTACCTGGCCGTCCCCTTGTACCTGATCGGGCTCCCCACCCTGCTCATGGGGATGAGCTTCCCGTTCGTGCAGAGGGCGGTCCAGACCGACCTCGAGCACCTGGGCCGGCGCGTGGGATGGCTCCAGGCCGCGAACATCGTCGGCTCGACCCTGGGGGCGGGCCTCACCGGGCTGCTCCTGCTGCCCGCGCTCGGGTCCGCGGGCACCCTGCGGCTGCTGATGGCCCTGGCGGGCCTGTTCCTGCTCGCGTTCTGCCTCGTGCGGTGGCGCGAGAGAGCCCCGCGGCGGGTTGCGCTCGGAGCCGGGCTCCTCGCCCTGGGCCTCGCCCTCCTCGCCGCGCCCTCCTCGGCCTCCCTCTGGGCCAGCCTCCACGGCACCACCCCCGAGCGGATCCTGTTCGCGGAGGACGGCTCGGGCCTCTCGGTCCTGAAGGACGACGCGACGGGCGGCGAGCGCCACACGGTGGTCTACGTGGACGGCCTCGGCCAGAGCCAGCTCCCCTACGGCGGCTACCACACGTTCCTGGGCGCGCTGCCCGCCCTGCTCCACCCCAGCCCGGAGTCGGTGGCGGTCATCGGCCTCGGCTCGGGCGACACCCTGTTCGGCATCTCCGGACGCGCCGTGACCCGGCGGATCGTCTGCCTGGAGATCGTCGCCCCCCAGCTCCGCACCCTGGAGATCCTCGCCCGCGAGCGCCGCTATCCGGGCCTGGGGGCGACCATCACGGACGGGCGCGTGGAGTACCGCTTCACCGACGGCCGCTCGTTCCTGATGCGGACGCAGGAGCGCTTCGACGTGATCGAGGCGGACGCCCTGCGGCCCGGCACGCCCTACGTCGGCAACCTGTACTCGCTCGAGTACTTCGAGCTCCTGCGCGAGCGGCTCAAGCCGGGGGGCTTTGGCGTGACCTGGTCCCCCACCGCCCGCGTCCGCAACACCTTCGTGCGGGCCTTCCCCCACGTGCTCGTGTTCGCCGACACCCTGATCGGGAGCAACCAGCCGATCGTCTTCGACCGGGCCGCCCTCGAAGCGCGGCTCCGGGATCCCTGGACCACCGCCCACTACCTGGCGGGCGGCATCGACGTCGCGCAGCTCCTCGAGAAAGCGCTCCTCCGCGGACCGCTCGTGATCGGCCCGGAACACGACCGGACCGGCCTGAAGGACGTCAACACCGACCTCTTCCCGAAGGACGAGTACCTGACCTCGCGCCGCTTCCTGCCGGGAGAGACCCGGGCGGGGGGTGGCGAGTGAGACGTCACCTCTTCCCGGTGGGGCGATAGTCCGGCGCGCGGGCGGCCCCGGGCCCGAAAGTCACCCGCCAGGCCTGCCCGTCGCCGAGCCGCTGGCGATAGATCACCCACTCGCCGGTGATGTTCGAGGCGAAGGCGAGCTCGGATCCGTCCGGGGAATACACGGGGTCGTAGTTGAGCGCTGGCCAGGACACGAGCGCCTTCTCGTCTCCGCTCGCGAGGTCGTGCTCCACCAGGCGGCTCGTGGGGCGCAGGTGGCCCCGGCTCACGTAGACGACCTTGCGGCCGTCGCGGCTGAAGCGCGGCTCGCACCCCCCCGAGGTCAGGCCCGAGATCCGGCGCTCCTCCCCCGTAGCCGCGTCCACCACGTAGATCTGGTGGCCCAGCCGCCAGTTGGACGAGAAGGTGATGAGCTTGCCGTCGGGGCTCCAGTGCGGGTTCCCCAGGATCGACTGGTCCCCGTGGCGGACCAGGCGCCGGGTGGCTCCCGTCCCCCGGTCCATCACGAAGAGGCACTCCGGGCCTTCGAGGTTCGAGAGGAAGGCGATCTCCCGGCCGTCCGGCGAAGGGTCCGACTGGAATTCGCGGGCGGCGTTCGAGCGCAGCCGCCGCGGAGAGCCGCCCTCCCCCGGCACCTCCCAGATCTGCCAGTTGCCGGAGCGCTCGGAGCTGAAGACGACGGTGCGGCCGTCGGGGCTCCAGCGGCCCAGCATGTCTCCCGCCGCGGAGTCGGTGACCTTGCGCTCCGGGCCGCCTCCCGCCGGGATCACGAAGAGGTCGAGGTTGCCGGCCAGCTCGCGCTCGTAGACGAGCTCCCAGGCGGAGGGGCTCCCGGGCTTGCCCGCGGAAGCGGACTCGGACGGCCGGGCACGGCACCCCGCGCCGCAAGCCAGCAGCCCGGCGGCGAGGAGCGGCGCGAGCCCCCGGGTCATGGGAGGCGCCCTAGTCTTCCGGAGCCAAAGGCGCCCCGAGGCTCCCCTTGGCCTTGGCGATCAGGGTGGCCTTGATGAAATCGTCCAGGTCCCCGTCCAGCACCCGGTCCACGTCGCCCGTCTCGTGCCGGGTGCGGAGGTCCTTCACCATCCGGTAGGGGTGCAGGACGTAGGACCGGATCTGGCTGCCGAAGGAGATCTCCTTCTTGGCCTTCTCCACCGCGTCCAGCTTGGCCCGCTGCTTCTGCAGCTCGAGGTCGTAGAGGCGCGCCTTCAGCACCTTCATGCCCACCTCGCGGTTGCGGATCTGGCTGCGCTCGTTCTGGCAGGAGACCACGATCCCCGTGGGCAGGTGGGTGATGCGCACCGCGGAGTCGGTGACGTTCACGTGCTGTCCGCCCGCCCCGCTCGAGCGGTAGGTGTCCACCCGGAGGTCCTTCTCCTGGATCTCGATCTCGATCTCCTCGTCGATCTCGGGCCAGGCGAACACGGAGGCGAAGGAGGTCTGGCGGCGCGCGTTGGAGTCGAAGGGGCTGATGCGGACCAGCCGGTGCACCCCGGCCTCCGCGGACAGGTGGCCGAAGGCGTACTCCCCCTGGACCATCACGGTGGCGCTCTTGATCCCCGCCTCCTCCCCTGCCTGGATATCCGTGAGGTCGTGCTTGAAGCCGCGCCGGTCGCACCAGCGCAAGTACATCCGAAGGAGCATCTCCGCCCAGTCCTGGCTGTCCGTCCCCCCGGCCCCCGCGTTGATGGTCAGGATCGCGTTGGCCCGGTCGTGCTCGCCTCCGAGCATGTTCTGGAGCTCCGCCCCTTCGATCGCGGCTTCGAGGGCCTGGAGGGCGGGGCCGAGGTCCTTCTGCACGTCCTCCCCGTTGGCCAGCCACTCCACGAGGACCTGGGCGTCCTCCTCCTGCGTCTTCAGGCGCTTCAGGAGCGCGAGCTGCGACTCGATCCCCTTGCGGCGCTGCATGAGCTTCTGGGCGACCCGCTGGTCCTTCCAGAAGTCGGGCTCCGCCATCCTCTCCTCCAGACGGGTGAGCTCGGCCTGCAGCTTGCCGGCTTCAAAGATAGCCGCGGACGTCCGCGGCCCTCGCGGCCAGCGCATCGAAGCGCTGCTTCAGATCATCGGGCAATCATAGCCTCCAAGCCCAATACTAACGGAAGTAAGGACGAAGACGCGGAGCGGGACCTGCAGCAGCGTTCCCCTCCCCCTACGTGGGGAGGGATGGGGAGAGGGGTCGACGAACGAACGTGGCCACGAGCGCGGCCAGGGTCACCGCCAGGCACCCCCAGGCGAACACGTCTCCGTACTGCGCGTAGAAGGTCCGCCCGGGGAGGAACGGGACGTCGCGCACGAGCACCGTGCGCTCGAACAGGGAGGTCGCCTCCAACACCCGGCCCCGCGGGTCGATCACCGCGGTGATCCCGGTGTTGGCGGCGCGCACGAGGAACTTGCCGTTCTCCACCGCGCGGAAGCGGGCCATGGCCAGATGCTGGAAGGGGGCGGAGGTCCGGCCGTACCAGGCGTCGTTCGTCATGTTCACCAGCAGGTCCGCTCCCCGCGCGGTGAACTCGCGCACCAGCTCCGGGAAGATCGCCTCGTAGCAGATGAAGGCGCCCGCTCGGTGCCCGTCCACCCGGGCCAGGGCGGGCTCGGAGCCGGGCGTGAAGTCGGCCACCTGCTGGACGAGCTTGGCCGTGACCCGCCCGCCCAGGGTGAGCAGCGGCTGCATGGGCACGTACTCGCCGAAGGGGACGAGCCGGATCTTGTGATAGCGGAAGGACAGCTCGCCGGAGGGGTCGAGCATCTTCGCGCCCACGAAGACTCGGGCGTCGTGTCCGGCCCGCGACCCTTCGAGGTCGTCGTTGCCGAACAGCAGGGAGATGCCGTGCCGCCGCACGACGGCCCGGAGGGCATCCGCCAGGGCGGGATTCTCGTCGAACAGGAAGGGCACGGCGGACTCGGGCCACACCACGAATCGTGCCCCTTGCGCGGCCGCCTGGTCGGTCAGCTCGAGGTGATGCTGGACGTTCGCCCAGGCGCTCTCGGGCGCCCACTTCTCCTCCTGGCGGATCCCGCCCTGCACGAGGCCGACCCGGATCGTGCCCGCCTCCGGCCAGGGCCGGGAGAGCATCCAGGAGCCCCAGCCCCAGCTTCCCGCCAGGCCGAGCCCGAGAAGGACGAGGGCCCGCCGGCGGAGGGCCGTCCGCGGCTCGAGCGCGACGTAGGCCAGGAGGGTGGAGGCCAGCGCCACCAGGAAGGAGACCCCGTACACCGCGGTCACGCGCGCGATCTGCACGAAGGGCAGGTTCTCGTGCTGGCTGTATCCGAGCAGGCACCAGGGGAAGTTGAAGAAGGTGCGGTTCCGCAGGAGCTCGGTGGCGACCCAGGCGAAGGGGGCGACGAGCAGGCCCGGGGGGCCGAAGACGGCGATGCCCCGCGCCACCACCCAGGCGAAGAGGGACGGGAAGAGGGCCACCGCCAGGCAGAGAAGGACCATGACCGTGATCCCGACGGGCAGGGTCAAGCCGCCGTACTGGATCACCACCAGCGCGGTCCAGTAGAGCAGCCCCAGGGCCGAGACCGCGCCCGTGACGTAGCCGAGAGCGAAGGACCTCCCGCCCCCTGCTCGTGGCCCTGCCCGGGGCGGGGGGCCGAGGGCGACCCAGGCCACCGCCCCGTGTCCGAACTTGGGGAAGGACAGGAAGAGCAGGAGGCCGGAGAGGAGGGCGAGCCCCTCACGCCAGAAGCGTTTGCGCACGTTCTTCCGCGTTGAAGGAGGACCGCACGAACACGCCGGAATAGACCACGGGGAAGCCGAGCGCGCGCGCGTCCTGCTCGTATCGGCGGAAGCCCTCGGGCGGCACGTAGCGGTCCACCGGGAGGTGCTCGCGGGTGGGCCGCAGGTACTGGCCAAGGGTCACGATGTCGACCCCCACCGCCCGCAGGTCGCGCAGGACGGCGCCGATCTCCGCATCGTCCTCACCAAGGCCGACCATGAACCCGCTCTTCGTCACCTGACCGGGGGCGCGCCGCTTGACCCCGGCGAGCAGGGCCAGGCTCCGCGCATAGTCCCCCTGGGCCCGCACGCGGGGGAAGAGCCGGGGGACGGTCTCGATGTTGTGGTTGAAGACGTCGGGCGCGGTGGCCAGCACGACGGCCAGGGCCGAGTCATCGCCCCGGAAGTCCGGGGTGAGCACCTCGATGCGCGCCCCGGGCAGCGCGTTCCGCACCGCGCGCACCGTGGCCGCGAAGGTCGCGGCACCGCCGTCGCGCAGGTCGTCGCGCGCGACCGAGGTGAGCACGACGTAGCGGAGGCGGAGCCGCGCCGCCGCCTCGGCCACCCGCAGGGGCTCCTCGGGATCGGGGGGCAGCGGCCTCGCGGTGGACACCGAGCAATAGCCGCACCGCCGGGTACAGCGATCGCCGAGCAGCATGAAGGTGGCGGTGCCGCGCGAGAAGCACTCCCCGAGGTTCGGGCAGCGCGCCTCCTCGCAGACCGTGTTGAGCTTGTGGTCCCGGAGGAGAACGCGCATGGCCCTGGCCCCGGGAGCCAGGGGCCCCGCCTTGCGCGCCCACTCCGGCAGGCGCGCAGGAGCGACGGTGGTCACTGCTTGACTATGTACGGCTTGAATTTTTCCTGGTCGCGCAGCCGGGTCTCGGCGCGCTCGGCGTCGCCACGGGCGGCGTAGTGCCCCACCCGCACGACGAACAGCCCGGGGTCGGCCCCTTCCGGGGAGACGATGTAGGCGGCGAAGCCCTTGCCCTTGAGCCGGGTCACCACGGAGTCGGCGGTGGCCTTGTCCTTGAACGCGCCCACCTGGATGGTGAACGAGGACTCGAGGGGCGCGGGCGGCGCCTCGCTCTTGGCGGCAGCGGGCTTGGTCGCCGGAATCTTGGTCGCGGGGGTGGGCTTCGCGGTGGGAGCCGCTTCCGGAGCCCGCTCCGGGGCCGCCTTGTCCGGGGTCGCGCGCCTGGGGGCGGGCACGGTCACGGGAGGGACGCTCGCCGCGGCCGTCCGGGTGGCCGGAGGAGAGGCCTTCTCGAGGCTCGTGTCCACCTTGTCGGACTCCAGTCGGCGCGAGTAGGTCAGGTCCGGGGAGGACGTGGCCTTGACCGCCGGCTCCTCCGCGACGACCCGGTCCTCACCCACGCTCCGGGCCTGGACCTCGCCCTGCGCGGTGTCCACGCCGCGTCCCACCATCACGCCGGCCAGGAAGCTCAGGATGAGCCCCGTCGCCCCGGCCATGAAGTAGAAGACGAGCTGCTTGTTGGTGAGCTGGATCTCGTAATAGTAGTCGTCCTGGGCCATTCGTTCTCCGTTCTAGCCACCACCGGGGCTCAGCCGGCGGAACCCGTCCTTGATTATGCCCGAGACCACGGCTTCTTCCTCCGCCCCGTGGTGGACGCGCACCCCCGCCTGCACGGCGCCGATGAGCTCGTTGAGGCCGGCGATCATGAGGGCCTTGCGCTGCTTGGCCGGCAGGTCGGCCACGTTGGCCAGCATCTGCTCGTAGTCCGCGCGCCCGTACTGCTTGAGGTCGATCCCGTAGAAGAGCGTCGCGTAGCGCGAGGCGACCCGCGCGAGCGCTTCCTCCATGAAGCGGTCCACGTCGTCGCCGCTGCGCCCCCGGAGGAACGAGTGGATCCGGCTGAGCATCTGGTTGAACTTCTCGACCACGTGCTCGAGGTCCATCTCCCGCTCGAGCTCCAGGAGCCCCTCCCCCGCGCGCGCCGCCTCCCCGGGCTGCTCGCGGCGCAGCACCCCCAGCACCTGCAGGGCCCAGAGGATGCGGCAGGTCTCGATGTTCGTGAGATAGGAGACCTGGCAGATCTGCTCGAAGGTGGCGCGGCCGCTCGCGTGGGAGAGGACCTCCTGCTCCTCTTCGCTCAGCTCGAGCTTGAGCAGGACCTCGGTGTTCCCCGTGGGGACGGGGACCGCGGAGAAGTCCCCCCCGATCCCGCGGTAGATCCGGCTCCAGGAGCGGATGCGCCTCACCCCTTCCAGGATCAGGTTCTCCATGGAGAAGTTCAGGGTGATCACGTCCTCCTTGCCGGGCTCGCTCATGGCCAGCTCGTATTCCCCGGTGGTCCAGGTGAAGACGTCGAGCAGCATCTCCTTCACGTGGTGCTCGAGGCTGGACAGGAGGTCCTCGGACTCGATCGCGCTCAGCTCCACCAGGATCGTCCCCAGGCGCCGGCCGGGCCGGATCTGCTTGCTCGCCTCCAGATACTGGCGGACCGTGATCTTGCCCCGCAGGAGGAGGTCCTCGCCCAGGCGCTCGTCGGGGTCGCTGCTCCGCGCGTACACGATGCGCCCCATGTGCAGGTAGATGTTCTTGGTGACCCCCCGGCGGTGGAAGGTGAGGACGCCGGTCTCGCCGCTCCCCAGGACGGAGCGCATCAGCTCGGGAACGCTCGTCTCTTCGATGGTTCCGCGGAGGGTGAGGTCGCGGTCCGCGGGGTCCCGCCCGGGCATGGTCATGCGCGGCCTATTTCTCCTTGAGGAGGGCCTTCATGAAGTCGATGGGAAGGGGGAAGACGATGGTCGAGTTCTTCTCGGCCGCGATCTCGGTGAGGGTCTGCAGGTAGCGCAGGTGGATGGCCACCGGCTCTGCCTGCAGGGCCTGGGCGGCCTGGGTGAGCTGCTTGCTGGCCTCGAACTCGCCCGAGGCGTGGATGACCTTGGCCCGCTTCTCGCGCTCGGCCTCCGCCTGCTTGGCCATGGCCCGCTGCATCTCCTGGGGCAGGTCCACCGCCTTCACCGCTACCTGGGTGACCTTCACCCCCCAGGGGTCGGTGTGCTGGTCGATGACCTCCTGCAGCGCGTTCCCGAGCCGCTCCCGCTCGGAGAGCAGCTCGTCCAGATGGGCCTGGCCGAGGATGCTCCGCAGGGTGGTCTGCGCCTCCTGGCTGGTGGCGTACAGGTAGTTCTCGACCTGGACGACCGACTTCAGGGGATCCACTACCCGGAAGTAGACGACCGCGTTGACCTTCACGGTGACGTTGTCGCGGGTGATCACGTCCTGGGGCGGCACGTCGAGCACGACCGTCCGCAGGCTCACCCGCACCATGCGGTCGACGGGCCAGGCCACGATGATCAGGCCGGGGCCCTTGGGCTGGGGCAGCAGCTTGCCCAGCCGGAAGACCACGGCCCGCTCGTATTCGTTCAGGACCTTGACGGAGAGGAGCAGCCAGAAGACGACCAGCCCCACCACGACGAAGACCGGCATCACGCCCCCTTCCGGACCCTCAATCGGAGTCCTTCCACGGAGACCACCTGGACCGGCTGCCCCGCCGGGACCTTCTCCTCGGAGCGGGCCTTCCAGCGCTCGCCCTGCACGACCACCCAGCCCTCGGGGTCGAGGTCGGAGTCCGCGACCCCGCCGAGCCCCGCCATCCCCTCGGCGCCCGTGACCGCGCGCCGCTTCTGGGCCTGGAGGACCATGCGCAAGAGCAGGGTGGTTCCCGCCGCCATCACCGCCACCGCCGGGAGCAGCTTCCACGGGCTCACCTGCAGCTCGGGCAGCGGCGAGTCCACGAGCATCATGGCCCCGAGGATCATGGCCACCATCCCTCCCACGGTCAAGAGCCCGTAGGACGCGACCTTCACCTCCGCCACGAACAATCCGATCGCGAGCAGGATGAGCAGCACCCCGGCCCAGTTGATGGGGATGATCTGGCTCGCGAACAGGAAGAGGATCAGGCAGAGGAGGCCGGTGATCCCCGGGAAGAGCAGGCCGGGATGGCTGATCTCGGTGCCGAGACCGGCCAGGGCCCCGAGCAGGAGCAGGAAGAGCACCTCGGGCCGGGCGATCAGGGAGAGCACGAGCTGGCGCCAGTCCATGCGGACGGCCACCGGCTTGTGCCCTCCGAGCGTCAAGCGGGCGGTCGAGCCGTCGAAGCGCTTCACCTCGCGCCCCTCGAGCTTGCCCAGGAGGTCCGGGACGTCGTTCGCCACCAGGTCGATCAGCTTCAGCTCGAGCGCCTCCTTCTCCGTGAAGGACTTGCTCTCCACCACCGCCTTCTCGGCCATCTCGACGTTGCGCCCCCGGCGCTCGGCCTTGCCGCGGATGTAGGCGGCGGCATCCGAGGTCACCTTCTTCGACATGACCTCGTCCATCTGACCGAGGCCGGCGACGGGATGGGCGGCCCCGATGTTCGTTCCGGGCGCCATGACGGCCACGTCGGCGGCTACCGTGATGATGAACCCGGCGGAAGCGGCGCGCGCGCCGGAGGGTCCGACGAACACCACCACCGGAGTGCGGCAGTTGAGCATCTTGTCCACGATCTGCCGCATCGCGGTGTCGAAGCCGCCCGGCGTGTCCAGTCGCAGGATCAGGAGCGGCGCCCCCTGTGCGTCCGCCTTGTCGATGGCCTGGACGACATGGGAGGCGGTGACGGCGTGCACGACGCCTTCGAGCTCGACGACGGGGATCTCGGCCTGGAGAGGGGCGACGGACGCGAGCGCGGTCGTGAAGAACGCCGCTCGCAGGAGCACCCGCATGCCTAACTGTAGGCGCATCAACGAGTCCCGTCAACGGCCCACGACCCCTGGTCGTGCCGGTGGCGGCACGCGCCCGTGATTGTGGTGATAAGATCCCGCTTGGGGGCGATCCGCGCTCCATTTTTTCTCGAGTCGGAAGGAGATTATGTTCGGTACCCTGGGCGGCCCTGAGCTGTTCCTGATCCTGCTGATCGCGCTCATCGTGTTCGGCCCCCGCAAGCTCCCCGAGATCGGCAAGAGCATGGGCAAGATGATGGCGGAGTTCCGGAAGGCCTCGAACGAGTTCCGCCAGACGATCGAGAGCGAGGTCGAGGCGGAGAAGATCCGGGAGGCCACGCGCATCGAGCTCCCGAGGCTCGACTCCAGCCCGCCCCTCCCCGAGACGCACGCCGCCCCGGCCGCGGGCGAGACGTCCACCGCGCCTCCCGACCCCGGGGCCGTGAGCCGAGAGCCAACCGCCGCCGCCATCGAGCCGAAGTAGGGAGCGCGGGCCGCAACCAGCATGCCGCGCCC
>Ga0070694_100001944_pt1 | contig 12250 bp, 9 predicted proteins | sample KBSK1251metaG_FD_65470 | JGI IMG/M metagenome (GOLD analysis project Ga0070694, IMG submission 65470) | Corn, switchgrass and miscanthus rhizosphere microbial communities from Kellogg Biological Station, Michigan, USA - KBS K1-25-1 metaG | ecosystem: Host-associated > Plants > Roots >... | reverse complement strand
GCGGCGGAGCGCACGCGCACCGTGGCGCCGAAGAAGACCTGGTCGGTGTCGCGCCCGGCGCAGTTCACCACCTCTGCGTTCTCGAGCCGCTTGATCAGGAAGCGCACGCGCCGGTCGATCTCGCGCAGGCGCTTCTTGCCGTAGATGTAGTCGCCGTTCTCGGAGCGGTCGCCGTTCGACGCCGCCCACGCGACGGTCTTCACCACCTCGGGGCGCTCGACCTCGACTAGTTCACGCAGCTCGGCTTTCAGCCGCGCGAAGCCGGCTGCCGATATGTAATTTTTGCCGCCCGCGGGAATCTCCGGCGCTTCGATCGCTTCGTCGGGCGCCTCGGTGTCCTCTTTCGTGAAAGCCTTGGACATGGAACGTAGAGGGAATTCTATAGAATGCCGCCTCCGGAGGGAGCATGGCGGCACGCCACCGAAAGCTCGATTTTCTCACGCGCCTGCGCATCCGCGAGCTGGTCCTGATGGGGCTCATCGCGCTCACCGCGCTGCTCGCCAACCTGCCGCAGGAATACGTCGAGCAGAGGCTCGGCGTGAGCTCCGCCGCGGTGGTAGCGGTGCTCGCGATCACGGTCATCATCGGCCTGTTCCTCTACCTCAAGTTCTTCTTCTTCGTCGCGGTGGTGCTGCTCATCGCGGGCGCGAACATGCCGGAGCAGATCGCCGACGGCCTCGGCGTGTCGAAGGTGCCGATCATGCTCGCGCTGGTCGCGCTGGTCGGGGTGGGCCTGGTCAACCATCTGGTGAGGATCTTTCCGACCGGCCTCGAGGCGCGGCCGAGGGAAAAGAGCCGCGAGGGGATCCGGGCGCTGTTCTACGCCATCGAGAAGGGGAACCTCGAGTACGCGGAGAAGGTGCTGTCGATGAACTTCGACCCGAGCCTGCGGCACGACAACGGCTACACCCCGCTCGCCTACGCCGCGATGAAGGGCAGCGTGCCGATGATCGAGCTGCTGCTCGCCCACGGCGCCGACGCCGGCGTCGCCACGCGCGAGGGCGATACCCCGGTCGAGCTCGCGCTGCGTTTCGGCCACACCGACGTCGCCGAGCTGCTGCGCGACGCGCGCCGCGGCCGGGCGGCGCGCCAGCAGGCGCTCGCCGCCAGCACTTACTGAATCCGCCGTACCACTAGATGTTGTGCCATGAGCGCACCTGCCCGCTGTATGCGGTAGCGCCACCCGGCGCGCTATGTGCGGCCAGGACAACGCTTTTTCCGCCAAACCGGCACGCGCCGGCGCCGCGCGGGCGCAACCGGATCTTGTGTAGCCGCGGCCGGGGTGATACTGTACACACTTACAGTATCGGGGTCGCGCGCTGCCGGCTGGCGGTTGGTAAACTCCGGCACCGAGTCGGATAAGCCATGGAAATCGAGCTCACTCCCCTGGTCGCGGAACAGGAAATCAGCCGCGAAACGCTGGTCGAGAAATACGCCAAGGACGGCGAGGCCACGGTCGAGGCGGTGCGCCGCCGCGTGGCGCGCGCGCTCGCCCAGGCCGAGGCCGAGGACAGGCGCGCCTACTGGGAGCGCCGCTTTCTGCAGGCGCAGGAAGAAGGCTTCATACCCGCCGGGCGCATCAACTCCGCCGCGGGCGTGAACCTGCAGGCGACGCTCATCAACTGCTTCGTGCAGCCGGTCGGCGACTCGATCTCGGAAGTGGTCGACGGGCGTCCCGGGATCTACACCGCGCTCAAGGAAGCCGCCGAGACCATGCGCCGCGGCGGCGGCGTCGGCTACGACTTCTCGTCGATCCGGCCGCGCGGCGCCGAGGTGAAGGGCACGCGCTCGCGCGCGAGCGGCCCGCTCTCCTACATGCGCGTCTTCGACCGCTCCTGCGAGACGGTCGAGTCCGCCGGCTCGCGCCGCGGCGCGCAGATGGGCGTGCTGCGCTGCGACCACCCCGACATCGAGGACTTCATCCACGCCAAGGACCACGGCGATCTCTCGAACTTCAACGTCTCGGTCGGCGTGACCGACGAGTTCATGGCCGCGGTCGAGCACGACCGCGAGATCGAGCTCGCGCACAAGGCGAGGCCCGCGGGCGGCGCAGCCGCGCAGAGAGGCGACGGGCTCTGGGTCTACAAGAAGGTCAGGGCGCGCGAGCTGTGGGAACAGATCATGCGCTCCACCTACGACCACGCCGAGCCTGGGATCCTGTTCCTCGACCGCATCAACCGCGACAACAACCTCGCCTACTGCGAGACCATCGAGGCCACCAATCCCTGCGCCGAGCAGCCGCTGCCGCCCTACGGCTGCTGCTGCCTCGGCAGCATCGATCTCACGCGCTTCATCCGCGATCCGTTCCAGGACAAGGCGGGCTTCGACTTCGAGCGCTTCGGCAAGAACGTCGAGGTGGCGATCCGCATGCTCGACAACGTCCTCGACGTCACCGCGTGGCCGCTCGAGCAGCAGCGCAGCGAGGCGATGGCGAAGCGCCGCGTCGGCCTGGGCTTCACCGGCCTGGGCGACGCGCTCATCATGCTCGGGCTCAAGTACGACAGCGCCGAGGCGCGGCAGGCGGCCGCGCGCATCTCGGAGAGCATGCGCGACCACGCCTACCGCGCTTCGGTCGAGCTTGCCAGGGAGCGCGGAGCGTTCCCGCTGTTCAACGCCGACCTGTACCTGGCGGGCGAGAGTTTTGCCTCTCGTCTCCCACTGTCAATAAAACAATCCATCCAAAAGCACGGCGTGCGCAATTCGCACCTGCTCTCGATCGCGCCCACCGGCACGATCAGCCTTGCCTTTGCCGACAACGCCTCCAACGGCATCGAGCCGCCGTTCTCCTGGGTGTACACGCGCAAGAAGCGCATGCCCGACGGCACGATGAAGGAATACACCGTCGAGGACCACGCCTGGCGCCGCTACCGAGCCGTGGTCGGCAACGCCGATGGTGACATGAGCTCGCTGCCGGCTTATTTCGTCACCGCGCTCGAGATCTCGGCGCGCGCGCACGAGCAGATGGTGGCCGCGGTCGCGCCCTTCGTCGACACCAGCATCTCGAAGACGGTCAACGTGCCCGAGGACTATCCCTACGCCGATTTCCAGGACCTCTATTTCCACGCCTGGAAATCGGGGCTCAAGGGACTGGCGACCTACCGCCCCAACAAGGTGCTGGGCTCGGTGCTCTCGGTGGAGAAGCCGCAGGACTTCGTGCAGGACGACGTCAACCGCCGCCTCACCGTGAAATCGGTGCCGGCGCCGGTGCTGTCGTCGCTGCGCTGGCCGGGGCGGCCCGACCTCGCCCAGGGCAACCCGTCGTGGACCTACATGATCGAGCACCCGCAGTACCGCTTCGCGGTGTTCGTCGGTCACGTCGAGGATCGAAGACCACACGCGTTCGAAGTGTGGGTGAACGGCAGCGAGCAGCCGCGCGGCCTGGGCGCGGTGGCGAAGACGCTGTCGATGGACATGCGCGCCGACGACCATGCCTGGCTCGTGATGAAGCTCGATGCGCTGGCGAAGAGCGGCGGCGACGACGCCTTCGACCTGCCCTTCCCGCCGAAGGGCGAGCGAAAGCGCATGCCTTCGGTGGTTTCGGCCTTCGCCCAGATCGTGAAGTGGCGCGTCGAGCAGCTGCACAAGGGTCTGGCGAGCGATTTTTCCCTCACCAGCGGCGAAGGCGCCTCTCCCGTGGTGGATGCGATGTTCGCGCTGAAGGAGCCCAAGACCGGCACCGACGGCACCATGTCCTGGACCGTCGACATCCTGAACCCTCGCACCGGCGACGACTTCGTGCTCGGGCTGAAGGAGATCACGCTTCCCGACGGCATTACCCGCCCCTACTCGGTGTGGCTCTCGGGCGAATATCCGCGCGCGCTCGACGGGCTGTGCAAGATCCTGTCGCTCGACATGCGCGTGCTCGACCCGGCGTGGATCGGCATGAAGCTGCGCAAGCTGCTCGACTTCCCCGAGCCGCTCGGCGACTTCATGGCCTTCGTTCCCGGCGTGAAGAAGCAGCAGACCTTCCCGTCGACCATCTCGTACATGGCGCGGCTCATCCTGCACCGCTACGCCATGCTCGGCATCCTCGACGACCTGGGCATGCCGCGGCGCGAGATGGGCATCCTCGCCGCGCCCTCGGAGAAGCACGTCCCGCTTATGGCGGGCGCGAAGTGCCCCGAGTGCGGCAACACCACGCTCATCCGCAAGGACGGCTGCGACTACTGCACCTCCTGCGGCTACGTCGGAGTCTGCGGCTAGGAAGTCGCGTTCGGCACCGACGGAGCCTGCGTCCGGCGCTCGCCGGCGCGCCGCTCGGCGACGAAGCGTTCGCGGTGCCACAGGTGGTCGACCGCGCAGCGGCCGGCGCCGGCGGCCCACAACCCGAAGAAGCCGCCGATGATCGCGAGGTTCTTGAAGAACTGCGTCTGCTGCATCTGCCGCGCCGGGCCTTCGAGCTCCCAGAAGCGGTGCGCGATGAAGCTCGCGATGATCGTGAAGATGATCATCAGCAGCGTCGCGATGCGCAGCTGGAAGCCCACGAGCACGGCGATGCCGCCGAAGAACTCCACGGCTGCGCCGATCGGCGCCAGGACGTCGGCGCCCGGCACGCCCTGCTTGTGCAGCATTGCGGCGAACGCACCGAGGTCCATGAGCTTGCGCAGCCCTCCTGGGATGAACAGCGCGGCCATGGCGATGCGCGCGACGAGCAAAGCGAGGTCGGACGAGGTCTTTTGCATTTGCATTGGCGGCTCCTGAAGTCTTTGCCGCAGCCCTGCAAGAAATGTGCTCTTGCGGCTATGAAGCCGCCATCGACGGGCGGCAGTCCGGCCAGCACTGGATCGGGCCGAAACCCTTGCGCGCGAGCGCCCGGATGGGGCCGTCGGCCGAAGCGACGAACGCGACCGCCCCAGGCACCGCACCGACATACGCAGCCGCGGCAGCGTGGCGCGCGTCGTGGCGGGATGCATCGAGCGGCCTTCCGCCGCCGCCGTGGCCGTCGGGTCCTTCCATGACGGTGCCGCTCCATGCGGGGGCGCGCAGCCTGGCGCCGAATCCGACCAGCTCGAAGTCGGGCGAGAGCAAGAGGGCGCCGTCGATGCAAGCAAGGCGCGCCAGAGCGTCGAGCCGCGCGCGCATCAGGACCTGCGCCTTGGTGACGCAGGAGGGGCTCAGCCACTGCCTTTCCTTCACCGCTTTCTCGTGACGGATCCGCGCGCTCAGCAGGCGCCGCAATTCGAGGCTGCCGGCCGCGGCCCACGGAAGCTCGGCGTGCGTGAGCGCGTCCTGCATCGACCCGGGGGGAACGAACACGACGAGCGCCCGGTCGTCGCCCTGGCGCTCGAGCCGCTCCAGGAGATACTTCAGGCACTCGAGCAGGCCGTGGCCGTACGCATTGTCGCCGTCGTCCACGTAGCGGTTTTCCTTCAGCGTCATGCGCACGCCGAAGAGCTCGTGCAGGATCAGCCCCATCGCGTGCGGGTAGAAAGGCGTCGGCACGGCGCGCGTGAACTCTCCGCGCGTGACGCGGCCCACCACTGCGTCGCCGCGCGCGACCAGGATGGAACCGACGCCCTCGATCGAGAGGATCGGGCAGTCGGGCGCGCCGTGGACGCCCTCCTCGATCGCCCCGGGGAGCTCGGCGAGCGGGCCCGCGCCGCGCTGGTAGTAGAGGATTCCCCAGCTCATCGGCGCGCCCCCGGACCAGTCGACGAGCAGGCTGGATGCGCCGCTTTCGGTAGTGCTTCCAAGCTCGGCAAGCAGCGCCGGCTCCAGCGGCCTGGCGCGCTCGAACCTGAGCATGAGCTCGCTGTGCCGGGCGTGCTTCATCTCGTGATCGTAGAAATCCGCCTGGGACAGCCATGCGACGCTGGCGCGGACCGGCGCGCCGTCCTGCGCCAGCATGCTCGCCCTGAAAACCGTGTCGAGCAGGATGCCGAGGCGCTCCGAGTCCGGAAACGGGCGGGCGCGGCGCCCGTGCTGGGGATGCTGCTGGTCCGCGATCCAGGCATGGCGCACCTGCGCCACGAGGTCCTGGTTGATGACGACGATCATGCCCGCTGCCTCCCCGTGCCCCGCATTCTGGATGCGCCGATCGGGCGCTGTCGAGTTTTCCTAATTATCCCAACCGGCGCATTCCCGGCGCCGCGGCGCCGCGCTAGAGTGGGTGCGCGGTAGTTGTTTCTCCTTGGGCAGTCGGCACCACCGGGAGCCCGCGGTCGCGCCTCGGCCGTGGGCCTCCCTTCCTATTTCTCGAGAATAAACCGGGATACCCAGAGGAGCGCGGCCACCGACTTGGCGTCGGTCAGCTCGCCGTCCCGGATCATGCGCAGCGCCTCGTCGAACGGCCTCACCAGGGTCTCCAGGAACTCGCCCGGGTCGAGCTTGCGCTCGGCGCGCGACAGGTTCCGCGCGAGATAGAGGTGGATTGCCTCGTCGGTGTAGGCGATCGCGGTATGGATCACCCCGAGGTAGCGCCAATCCCCGGCGGCGTAGCCGGTCTCCTCGGCCAGCTCGCGCTTCGCGGTGGCGAGGTGCGGCTCGCCCGGCTCGAGCTTGCCGGCCGGGATCTCGATGAACTCCCGCCGGTGCGGATAGCGGAACTGGCGCTCGAGCAGCACCGAGCCGTCGTCGAACAGGGCAACCACCGCGACCGCGCCGGGATGGCGGATGTACTCGCGCATGCCCTCGCTTGCGTCGGGCAGCCGCACCCGGTCGCGCCGGACCTTGAGCAGCGCGCCGTCGAAGACCAGCTCGCCCGCGATGAAATGCTCGGTCAGATCCTTGTGGTCGGCCACTTAGAGCGACACGATGGCGACGGTGCAGAGATCCATCAGCGGCCCGGGCACGATGCCGAAGAAAAGCAGCGCGAGGCCGTTGACCGACATGAACACCGCGCCCTGCGCGGGCGCCGCCGCCGGCGCGGCGTCCCTCGGCTCGTCGAAGTACATGAGCTTCACGATGCGCAGGTAGTAGTAGGCGCCCACCAGCGAGAGCAGCACCGCAGCCACCGCGAGCCAGACGTAACCGGCCGAAACCGCGGCGTTGAACACGGCGAGCTTGGCGTAGAAGCCCGCGGTCGGCGGCAGCCCCGCGAGCGACAGCATGAGCAGCATCATGAGCATCCCATACCAGGGATTGCGGCGGTTCAGCCCGCGCATGTCCTCCAGGTTCTCGCAGTCGAGCCCGGCGCGCGACAGGAGGCACAGCATGCCGAACGCGCCCACCGACATGACGGTGTAGATGATGATGTAGAAGAGCGCGGCGCTGTAGGCGGAGTCGCGGTTGAGCCAGTTGCCCTCGACCATCCCCGAGAGCAGGCCGAGCAGCATGAACCCCATGTTCGCGATCGCCGAATAGGCGAGCATGCGCTTCAGGTTCGACTGCGCGATCGCAGTGATGTTGCCCAGCGCCATCGACAGGATGGCGAGCAGCGCGAGCATCTGCTGCCAGTCGGCTGCGAGCGCGGGCAGCGCGTTCACCAGGAGGCGCACCGCCATCGCGAACGCCGCGAGCTTCGGTCCCGAGCCGATCACCAGCGTCACCGGGGTGGGCGCTCCCTGGTACACGTCGGGAATCCACATGTGGAAGGGCACCACGCCGATCTTGAACGCCACCCCGGCCACGACGAACACCAGGCCGAACACCAGGAAATTGTGATCGGTGGAAGACGAGGCGAGGCCGCGCACCACGTCGGCCACCTCGGGGATGTACAGCGTGCCGGTGGCGCCGTAGATCATCGACATGCCGTAGAGAAGCAGGCCCGAGGACAGCGCGCCGAGGACGAAATACTTCATCGCCGCCTCGGTGGCGAGCGCCGAGTCGCGGTTCAGCGCGACCAGCGCGTACAGGCACAGCGACATCAGCTCCAGGCCGAGGAACACCGTGAGGAAGCTGTTGGCGCTCGCGAGCAGCATCATGCCGAGGAGCGAGAACAGGAGCAGGCTGAAGAACTCCCCGCGCAGGAGCCCGCGGTCGAGCAGCCACTGGCGCGAGTAGACCAGCGCCGCGGACACCGCGCCGTAGAACACCAGCTTCACCACGTGCGACAGGAAGTCGGCGACGAACAGGCCGTTGAAGAGGTAGTACTTGGCGAAGTAAAGGCGCTCGCCGTCCTGCTTCACCTCGGTGAAGGCGACCACGAAGAGCGTGGCCGCCAGGCACAGCGCCAGCGTGCCCTGCGCGATCCAGTAGGTCAGCGCGCGCCGCTCGTCCCTGGCGAAGGTGTCGGCGATCATCACCGTGCAGGCGCCCACCAGCAGCAGCGCCTCGGGCAGCGCGGGAAGGTGGTTGAGGAGCGCGACCCAGTTCATAGCTTGGATACCGAGACGTGGCGCAGCAGCTCGTTCACCGAGGCATGCATCACCTCGGTGAAGGGCAGCGGGTAGACGCCCATGAAGAGGACCGCGACGGCGAGCGAGCCGAGGACGAGAATTTCCCTGCTATTGAGATCCTTCAGCGCCGCGACATGGCCGTTTGTCACGGCGCCGAACATGACCCGCTTGTACATCCACAGCGTATAGGCGGCGCCGAACACCAGCGTGGTGGCGGCGACGAAGGCGAGCCAGAAGTTGGCCTTCATCGCGCCCATGATGACCATGAACTCGCCGACGAAGCCGCTGGTCGCGGGCAGGCCCGAGTTCGCCATGGCGAAGAGCATCATCAGCGCGGCGAACTTCGGCATCGTGTTCACCACCCCGCCGTAGTCGGAGATCATGCGAGTGTGCATGCGGTCGTAGAGCACGCCGACGCAGAAGAACAGCGCCGCCGAGACGAAGCCGTGCGAGATCGACTGCACCAGCGCGCCTTCGACCCCGTAGGCGTTGAAGATGAAGAAGCCCAACGTGACGAAGCCCATGTGCGAGATCGACGAGTAGGCGATCAGCCGCTTCATGTCGGTCTGCACCAGGGCTACCAGGCCGATGTACGCCACGGCGATCAGCGACAGCGCGATCATCAGCCAGGAGAGCTCGCGCGAGGCGTCGGGCAGGATCGGCAGGGTGAAGCGGACAAAGCCGTAGGCCCCGAGCTTCAGCAGGATGGCGGCGAGGACCACCGAGCCGCCGGTCGGCGCCTCGGTGTGCGCATCGGGCAGCCAGGTGTGCACCGGCCACATCGGCACCTTGACCGCGAACGCGAACAGCATGCCGAAGAACAGCAGCACCTGGGCGGTGAGCGTGAGCGGCAGCCTGTACCAGTCGAGGATCGCGAAGCTGCCGCCGGAGGCGTTGTAGAGATAGAGCAACGCCACCAGCATGAGGAGCGACCCGAACAGCGTATAGAGGAAGAACTTGACCGCGGCGTAGACGCGGTTCGGCCCGCCCCAGATGCCGATGATGATGAACATCGGGATGAGGGTCGCCTCGAAGAACACGTAGAACAGCACCGCGTCGAGCGCCGCGAACACGCCGTTCAGCAGCCCGGACAGGATCAGGAACGCGGCGAGGTACTGCCCGACCCGGCTCTCGATCACGCTCCAGCCGGCGATCACCACCGTGACGGTGATGAAGCTGTTCAGCAGGATGAACAGCACCGAGATGCCGTCGACGCCGAGGTGGTAGTTGATGTTGAAGCCCTGGATCCAGGGCGCGAGCTCGACGAACTGCATCTCGTGCGTGCCGATCCGGAACGCGGTGTACAACGGCACCGTGACGAGGAAGCCGAGGATCGCGCCCGCGAGCGCGACCTGGCGCTGCAGCGGGGCGCGCCGGTCGCCGCCCAGCGCGAGGACCAGCACGCCGGCGATGACCGGGATCCAGATGGCGAGGGAAAGAAGCATCTTCTACTTGTGCCAGAACCAGAAGGTGAGGATCAGGACGCCGATCAGCATCGACACCGCGTACTGGTTCACCAGCCCGGACTGCAGCAGGCGGATCACGCCCGAGAACCAGCCGACCAAGCGCGCCGTGCCGTTCACCATCAGGCCGTCGATCACGGTCTGGTCGCCGCCGCGCCAGAACCCCTTGCCGACCGTGCGCGCTCCCCCGGCGAAGAGCCACGAGTAGAGCTCGTCGAAGCCGTACTTGCGCTCCACCAAGGCGTAGAGCGGACCCAGGGCCTGCGCCACGCGCTTGGGCAGGTCCGTCCTCTTCAAGTACAAGACGTAGGCGGTGGCGATGCCGGCGACGGCAAGCCAGAACGGGAGCGAGACCAATCCGTGCAGCATGTAGGCGACGACGCCGTGGAATTCGCCTTCGGTGGGCGGCACGGCGCGGCCGAAGAAGTCGCCGAAGACGACCGGCCCGACGTAGTAGCCCGCCGCCACGGACGGGACGGCGAGGAGAATCAGGGGAATCGTCACTACCGCGGGCGACTCGTGCGGCGGGTGCGAAGCGTCGAAGCGAGGCCGGCCATGAAATGCCATGAACAGCATGCGGAAGGTGTAGGTCGCGGTGACGAATACGCATGACACCAGGCAGAGGTACCCGAAGAGCGCCCCGGGGGTATGGGAATCCTTCAGGGCCTCGATCATCGCGTCCTTGGAGAAGAAGCCGGCGAAGCCCGGGATGCCGGCCGACGAGATCGCGCCGATCACCATGGTCCAGTAGGTGACCGGCATGTATTTCCTGAGAGCGCCCATGCGCCGCATGTCCTGCTCGTGGTGCAGCGCGATGATGACCGAGCCCGCCGCGAGGAAGAGCAGCGCCTTGAAGAAGGCGTGGGTGACGAGGTGGAACATGCCGGCCGAGTACGCCGAGGCGCCGAGCGCCGCGGTCATGTAGCCGAGCTGCGACAGCGTGGAATACGCCACCACGCGCTTGATGTCGTACTGCGTCAGCGCGACCAGCGCCATGAAAAGCGCCGTGATCGCCCCGATCACGAGCACGACCGACCTTGCCGTCTCGCTCAATTCGTACAGCGGCGACATGCGGGCGACCATGAAGATGCCCGCGGTCACCATGGTCGCGGCATGGATCAGCGCCGAGATCGGCGTCGGGCCTTCCATCGAATCGGGCAGCCACACGTGCAGCGGGAACTGCGCGCTCTTGCCCATCGCACCGACGAACAGCAGGATGCAGATCAGGGTCATCACCCCTGCGGAAGAGAAAGCAGCAGCCTTGGAAAACACTTCCTGGTAGTCCAGCGTGCCGAAGTTCGCGAGCACCAGGGCGATCCCCAGGATGAAGCCGAAGTCGCCGACCCGGTTCACCAGGAACGCCTTCAGGTTCGCGTAGATCGCGCTCTCGCGCGTGTACCAGAAGCCGATCAGGAGGTAGGACACGAGGCCCACCGCCTCCCAGCCGAAGAAGAGCTGCAGGAAGTTGTTCGCCATCACCAGCATCAGCATCGAGAAGGTGAAGAGCGAGATGTAGGCGAAGAAGCGCTGGTAGCCGGGATCCTCCGCCATGTAGCCGATGGTGTAGACGTGCACCATCAGCGAGACGAAGGTCACCACCACCATCATGAGCGCCGACAGGCGGTCGATCTGGAAGCCGATCGAGAGCGCGGTGGAGCCTGGGTCGCCTCCCATCGTGACCCAGGTGTAGAGGTTGCCGTTGAAGCTGTTGCCGTTCAGCACGTCGGCGAACACGACGCAGGACGCGGCAAAGGACACGGCCACCGCCAGGATCGTCGCCCAGTGCGCACCGGCTCGGCCGATCGCCTTTCCGAACAGGCCCGCGATCACCGCCCCCGCCAGGGGAGCGAACGCGGCGACGAGATACAGCGCTTTCATTTCTTCTTTTCCATCCCTCGAGTTCTTATCCTTTGAGCGAGTCCAGATCCTCGACGTCGATCGAATTTAGGTTGCGGAACAGCACCACCAGGATCGCGAGGCCGATGGCCGACTCGGCGGCCGCGACCGTCAGGATGAAGAACACGAACACCTGCCCGGCGAGGTCGTTGTTGTAGTGCGAGAAGGCGATAAAGTTCATGTTTACGGCGAGCAGCATCAGCTCGATCGCCATCAGGAGCACGATGATGTTGCGGCGGTTGAGGAAGATGCCGACGACGCTGATCGCGAACAGGATCGCGCCCAGCACCAGGTAGTGGTTGAGAGACAGGCTCATTGCTCCTTCTCCGCCGGCATCGACACCAGGCGCACGCGCTCTTCGCGCCGCGCCCTCACCTGCTGCGCAGGATCCTGGCGGCGGCTGTCCTTGCGCCGGCGCAGGGTGAGCGCGATCGCCGCGACGATCGCGACCAGCAGGATCACCGCGGCGACCTCGAAGGCGAGCGCGTAGTCGGTGTAGAGCACCCTGCCGAGCTCGCGCGTGTTGCTGTAGTCGGCCGCGACCTGCCTGGGGTCCACGCCGAAGGTGCGGAAGGCGAGGATGGTGATCATCTCCCACACCATGACGCCGCCGAC
>Ga0070694_100001943_pt1 | contig 12251 bp, 13 predicted proteins | sample KBSK1251metaG_FD_65470 | JGI IMG/M metagenome (GOLD analysis project Ga0070694, IMG submission 65470) | Corn, switchgrass and miscanthus rhizosphere microbial communities from Kellogg Biological Station, Michigan, USA - KBS K1-25-1 metaG | ecosystem: Host-associated > Plants > Roots >... | reverse complement strand
GCCCCGGAGGACGCCTTCGGAATCGGGAGGCTGGATGGAGCCGGGGGCGGGAGTTGAACCCGCGACCTACTGATTACGAATCAGTTGCTCTGCCACTGAGCTACCCCGGCGTTCGCCTGATTCTACACCAACTTCACCAGCACCGATTGCACGGGCCGTGCCCGATTTTCCAGTAACCGCTTCCAGCAAGCCTCTATTCCGGGCGCCGATGCCCGTGATGAATCCGCGATCGTGGGAGTGGCGGGAACGCCCGACGAGTGTCCCCCGAACATCATCTGGGCGAGCGGCATCGAAGCACCCCAGCTTGACACCGATACGCCGACGCCCCCATTCCCGGTGTCGGGCGCCGAGGCATCGCGATCCCGATGCATCCGGGAAGACGCGAAGACCGCTACGCCATGTCTGCCCAGGCTCTTGGCGACTGGCTCGATCTATTCAGCGTCTGGCTGGTTGCCACCACCTTGCTGACCCGACGGCTCCAGGTCCCCGAGCCCGGCCGCAGCCGGATCATCGCTTGGTGCGGGGGTCCCTCGAGGTCGATGCCGTCATCCCCGGCTCTCACGGTGTCCAGACGAGGCTGCTATGGATCCAGCCGCGACCGTTGTCCGGATCGTTGATCTGGACCCACTCGCCCTGCTCCGACAGGACACGGAACGACTCACCCCACGTGGCGACGAAGCGGACCCGATGGCTCAGACCCGGCCCGGATCGTACCCGCGCCTCGTCCACGTGGACGACCGCCGAGGGCTCGTCGTCCGTCAACGGGGCGAAGATCCAGCCCTCCGAGTCCAGGAAGTCCCGCGTCTTGAGCCAGCGCCCACGACGCGCGATGACCTCGAGGGGGAAGTCTCGTCCGACCGTCCAGAGTCGCTCGTACTGCGTTCCCGGGCCCCCGCGGACATTCGCGGTCTCGACCCGAACCCGGACCGCGTTCCCCGCCGCTACCGCAACGGAAGCGACGAGGCTGACCCCAAGCAAGGTGGCGAGGCCGTCCCTGATCAGCTGTGAGCCCTTGAGCTCTCCCATCGACTCCCCCTCCCGACCGCGGCTCTCATCTAGCTCTGGAGCACCACCACCACGACGCGGACGGCGAGCAGGAGCCATCCGATCCCCACGATGACCCACGTGAGCTTGCGGGCCACCTCGGTAAGCGTGAGCACGGCCGTGAGCGCTACCAGCCACCCGACCGGTGCCGCCAGCTTCGAGGGCAGCACTTCCGGCAGGATCACGCCCACGGCGGCAAGCAGCCAGCCCCCGATGATCGCGGCGACTGCGTTGAGTCGCTCCAGTAGCTGGAGGATCACGTCCATTGGCGACGAGGCACGGCGATCATGATATGCCGTAGTCTAGAAACGTCGCGCCACTAGACCAAGGATTGAGATGCCGCCTCCCGGCGCTACATCCGAGGCACCGGCGGCCCGCCATCCCCCATGCCGGGGGTGCTTGCCCCCATTCAGAAGAAGTGGCCTGTTCGCTCGGCGCGGTTGACCGGCGGCTCGGTAACCCCTCGGACTCGGAGCCAGCACCTTGGAAACAGTCCGTAGGTCCCTGGGCTCGAGGCTGGCACCGCTCACCCGGCGCTCAGCAGCCCCCAGCGAGGATCGGCGAGCGCAGCGCTCGCGCGTACTCGTCGTAGCCCCGTCCGACCATCACGTGGAAGTGGGGCTCCCGGAACTCCTCGACCGCATGGATCAGCCCGCGCCCTCGTAGTCGCGCCAGCACCGTGCGCAACCACGCGACCTCATCTTCGGAGAGGCCGCGCTTCGAGACATCCACCGCCGCGCCGGTGAGGTGGGTCGAGGTGACGGGGCCGTCCGCTGGCGCAGCGCTGGGGTTCGTCCGCCGCAGCAGCCGCTGGGTGAAGAAGGTCCGGGTCAGGCTCGTGATCCGGAGCGGCCGGGCGAACAGGTCGCGGAACGCATCGGCGAGCTGCTCGATGAACCGCCTCGTCCACGGGCGCGACACGCGGAGTCGCGGCTCGACGCCCTCGACGTAGTACGTAGGCGTCTCGGACGGGACCGGGACCAGAAGCCCCTTCCGCCGGAGCTGCTCGACCATGGCGAAGTCCCGGATGCGCGAGAGCCGATCGCGCGTGGCCGCGCCGCTCTCCCGGCTCAGACGCCGGGGCGTCGCCACCATCGGAGGCCGGGACAGGTCCAGCCGTCCTCGTCGAAGGTCGCGGACGCTCGGCAGCATCAGGATGCTGCGGACCCTCGGGATGGATTTCGGGGCGAGCCGGTTGAGTCCACGCAGCTCGCGCATGGACGCGCCGAAGCGGCGGGCGATTGCGGCGAGGGTGTCGCCCCGGCGGACCTGATAGCACCAGACCGGTTCACCGGCGTATCCGATCTGAACCAGCATCAGCGCGAGCGCAATGGCGCCCGAGATACCGAGTAGACGATTCATGGCCGTCCTTGGATGGAGCGGAAGTGGGACCGCGCGCCGTGGAGCGGACGAAAAGGAGGGGGAGGTCAGAAGACGCCGCGGCCGGGCAGGCGGAAGCAGGTCACAGCCCGAGCATAGAGACGGGGCCAATTTCCAGTCAAGATTTTCCCGCGGACGCCAGCGTGCACCAAGAGACGAGACCGAGGTGGCCTAGGCCGTCCCGGGCGACGGACGGGCACGGCCTGCGGAACCCTGCGGCGGATAGTCCAGCGTGCCCTTGAGCGCGCTCACCGCCTCCGGAGGAAACTCAGGCAGATGGAGAGCGCCCGCCCGCCGCCACGCCGCCACCTGGGCCTCGGCGGCCTCCCGCTTGGTGCCGTCGAGCCCGTGGTCGCGGGCAAGGTACGTGGTCTGGGACGGGAACGCGAAGCCGGTGCCACTCTGCTCCACGATGTCCATGATGCGGAGGTAGATGTCTTCCTGGATCGCGAGGAACTCGTCGTAGTCCACCGTCAACACGTAGGCGAAGATCTCCAGATCGAGCGAGTAGGGACCGAAGTTGACGAAGCGGACGCGGGCGGGCCGGGGATCCACCCGCGGGTGGGCGTAGAGCATCCGGCGAATCTCCACCAGCACGTGGCGCAGCTGGTCGGGGGTGGTCTCGTACCGGACGCCGATCGTCGTGTGCAGCCAGATCCGGTCCCGCACCGTGAAGTTCTCGAGCTCGAGCGAGGCGAAATGCCCGTTGGGGACCGAGACCACCGTCCGGTCGAGCGTCCGGATTCGGGTGGAGCGGAGGCCCACCTCCTCGACGGTGCCGATCCGGTCCCCGAAGCGGCAGAAGTCGCCCACCCGGACCGGCTGGTCCAGGATCAGCGTGACGCCGCCAAAGAGGTTCTCCACCGTCTTCTGGGCGGCGAGGGCCACCGCGAGGCCGCCGATGCCGAGGCCGGCGAGGATGCCGGTCACGTTGAGCCCGATGTTCTGCAGGGCCGCGAGGACCGCCAGCACGACGACCACGACCTTGGTCGCCTTGCGCCCGAGGGGGACCACCGCAATCGCGCTGGATCGGCCCGCGCTCCGAAGCCGCTCGGCTGCGAGGTCGGCGAGGAGGTCGGTCATGCGCACGACCACCCAGGCCAGGACCACGATGATGGTGGCTTTCTCGGCCTCGCGCAAGAACTGATGGGCCGAGATCGAGAGATTGAGCAGCCCACTACCCAGAAAGAAGGTGGCGACGCTGAGCGCCAGGCGCAGTGGGCCGACCGACACGGTCAGAAGCCGCTCGCCCAGGACGGGCGCGGCCCGGCGGACGATCGGGCCGACGATGCGGAGCACCAGGACGGTGCCGATCCAGCCGATTGCGGAGGCCAGCGCCACGAGGAGGAAGAGCGCGAGCCACTGCCACAGGGCGAGCTCGAGGAACCGGATCTCGAAGAAGGCCGGGGGCAGGTAGTCCCCGAGCGGTCCGTAACCCAGCTCGCGGTAGAGGCGCGGGATCTGAGCCACCGTGGACGCCGCGACTTTCCACGTCCGCCCGTCCTCGGGTCCCGGCATCCGCTGCAACAGGAGCTGGGTCGCCCCGGCCTTCGTGGGAACCGTCCCGACGAGCGCCCGGTCCGGCGGCAAGCCTTCCTGCGGGCTTCCCGCCGGCTGGTCGCTGAGGTCGTCGAGATCGATCGGAACCGCCTGGTCGATCACGATCCGCAGCTCGTGCGCGAGAGCCGGCCCCTGCTCGGCCCGGCGGGCCCGTGCGATCCGGCTCAGGTCGAGGTACTCCGCCGCCCGGGCGTAGTCCCGCCGACCGGTGGCCTCGAGAAAACCGGCCATCGTGTCGCGCGGGGTCCGCCGCTCGGGGGCCTCCTGCGCGGCCACGGGAGCCAAGGCGGCCAACAGACCAATGGCGAGCGTGAAGACGACGGCGGAGATCCCGGCAAAAGAGTGGAACCTGCGCAGCGAGCTCATGGCGCCTCCCTGACGTAAGCTGAGCGGTTTTCGGTGGCGGCGCCGATCCGGGGACGACGCGCGGGGGCGGTGACTACGCGACTCGATCCGGCTCGGATCGCTGGCCTCCCGGTCGAGTCGCACCAAGCGCATGCCCACGTCGGCGGGGAGCTCCTCGATCGGCCCGCCCGACAATGCCCTCGGGATGGAGCGTAACGCGCGCACGCCCCTTCGTCGAGGCAACCGCCGGCAAACCCGTAGGGCCGGGGTCACACGAGGTTTGTCCGTCCCCGCTGGCTCGGCTGGATCGGCGGCGGCCTACCGCCGCTTGCTCTTCTCCTGCTCCACGATCTGCTCGAGGGCCTCGCGCCGCTGCTTCTCGGCGCCGAGCTCGTCGGTCAGCTGCTTGACCTTGGTCTGGACCGCCCCGCGCTCGTCGGCGAGGCGGACCTTGAGGGTCTCGATCTCGGCGCTCTGCCGGCCGCCCTCCCACCAGGAGAGGGCGGCCGCGCCCGCGGCCAGGCCGATCAGGAGCGCCACCAGGGAGCCGATCACGCTCGAGCGGTCCATTGAGCCGCCCTCCTCTCAGTGCTTCGCCATGGCGGGAGCCCCCGCCCCGGCGCCCTCGACCTTGATGCGCATCGAGTAGAAAGACCGCCACACGAAGATGACCGAGATCACGAAGAACACCGCGGCGAGCACGGTGGTGAACCCGGACCCCCGCTCCGCGGTGAGGGAGACGGCCAGCTCCACCGCGAGCAGGCCGAACAGGGTGGTGAACTTGATGATCGGGTTCATGGCCACCGAGGAGGTGTCCTTGAACGGATCGCCCACCGTGTCGCCGACGACGGTGGCCGCGTGCAGCGGGGTGCCCTTCTCCTTCAGGTCCACCTCGACGACCTTCTTGGCATTGTCCCACGCGCCGCCCGCGTTGGCCATGAAGATGGCCTGGTAGAGGCCGAACAGAGCGATCGAGATCAGGTAGCCCACGAAGAAGTACGGCTCCGCGAAGGCGAAGGCGAGGGTGACGAAGAACACGGCCAGGAAGATGTTGAACATGCCCTTCTGGGCGTACTGGGTGCAGATCTCGACCACCCGCTTGCTGTCGGCGATCGAGGCCTTGGTGGCGCCCTCGAGCCGGATGTTGGCCTTGATGAACTCCACCGCGCGGTAGGCGCCGGTGGTGACCGCCTGGGTGGAGGCGCCGGTGAACCAGTAGATGACCGCGCCGCCGCTGATGAGCCCCAGCAGGAAGGGGGCGTGCAGCAGCGAGAGCTTGTCCAGGTTCTGGGTGAGGCCGGCGGTGAGCAGCACGATGATCGAGAAGATCATGGTGGTGGCGCCCACCACCGCGGTCCCGATCAGCACCGGCTTGGCGGTGGCCTTGAAGGTGTTGCCCGCGCCGTCGTTCTCCTCGAGCAGGTGCTTGGCCGCCTCGAAGTTGACGTCGAAGCCGTAGTCCTTCTTGAGCTGCCCCTTGATGCCGGGCAGCGTCTCGATGACCGAGAGCTCGAACACCGACTGGGCGTTGTCGGTCACCGGGCCGTAGGAGTCGACCGCGATGGTCACCGGGCCCATGCCGAGGAAGCCGAAGGCCACGAGGCCGAAGGCGAACACCGCCGGGGCGGCCATCAGGCTGCCGAGGCCCAGCGTACTCACTCCGTAGCCGATGCCCATCAGGAGCACCATCGTGAGGCCGAGCCAGTACGCGCTGAAGTTACCCGCCACCAGGCCGGAGAGGATGCCGAGCGAGGCCCCGCCCTCTCGCGCGGAGGTGACGACCTCGCGCACGTGGGCCGAGCTGGTGGAGGTGAACACCTTGACGAACTCGGGAATGATCGCGCCGGCCAGGGTGCCGCAGGTGATGACCGTCGAGAGCTTCCACCAGAGGCTGCCGTCGCCGAGCTCGGGGATCATGATCCTGGAGGCGGCGTAGGTCAGTACCACCGACACGATCGAGGTGACCCACACCAGGCTCGTCAGCGGGGCCTCGAAGCTCATCTTGGCCGCCGAGGCGTAGCGGGCCCGGGCGAAGGCCTCGTTGACGAGGTAGGAGCCGCCGCTGGCCACGATCATGATGACGCGCATCACGAAGATCCACACCAGGAGCTGCACCTGGACCAGCTCCTTGGGCACCGCGAGCAGGATGAAGGTGATCAGCGCCACCCCGGTGACCCCGTAGGTCTCGAACCCGTCCGCGGTGGGGCCGACCGAGTCGCCCGCGTTGTCGCCGGTGCAGTCCGCGATGACGCCCGGGTTGCGCGCGTCGTCCTCCTTGATGTTGAACACGATCTTCATCAGGTCGGAGCCGATGTCCGCGATCTTGGTGAAGATGCCGCCCGCGATCCGCAGCGCGGCCGCGCCGAGCGACTCGCCGATGGCGAAGCCGATGAAGCAGGGCCCCGCGTAGTCGCGCGGGATGTAGAGCAGGATGCACAGCATGATGAACAGTTCGACGCTCACCAGCAGCATGCCGATGCTCATGCCCGCCTTGATCGGGATCGCGTAGACCGGGAAGGGCTTGCCCGCGAGGCTCGCGAAGGCGGTGCGGGAGTTGGCGAACGTGTTGATGCGGATCCCGAACCACGCCACCCCGTACGAGCCCAGGATGCCGATCACGCTGAAGAGCAGGATGATGAAGACCTTGACCGCCTCGAAGTGCTGCAGGAAGCCGAAGTAGAAGACGATGATCACCGCGATGAAGACCTCCAGGATCGCCAGGAACTTGCCCTGGGTGATCAGGTAGGTCTTGCAGGTCTCGTAGATCAGCTCCGAGATGTCCCTCATCGACTGGTGCACCGGGAGGTTCTTGAGCTGCGAGTAGATCACCAGGCCGAAGCCCAGGCCCAGCAGGCAGACCAGCAGCCCCCACTGGAGCATGGTGCGCCCGGTCATGCCCACGAAGGTCGCCTGGGACAGATCGGGCAGCCTGAGCGACGCCTCGCCTCCACCACCCTGATGGGGCGCCGGTGCGGCGACCGCGGGCGTGGCGGAGGTCTGAGCCAGCGCGGCCGGGACCACGCCCAGCGCGCACACGCTCACGACGAGCAGCACCCAGGCGAGCGGGATGAGCGCGCGTCGGGGCAAGTGCCAGATGGCATCCATAGTCCGAATCTCCTCGTTGAGCCAGTTTCGAAGGGTGGGTCACGGCGGCGCAGCCGGCCGCCGGCCCAACGCGTGTTTATACCGCAGCCGCCCGCCCCCGTCAACGCGACGCGTTGACGACGCGCCTAGTCGCGCAGGAGGGCCTCGATCTCCTCGCGATGGGCGCCGAAGCCGTCGAACATGCGATCGCCGATCACCACGGTGGGCACGCCCAGGCGTCCCGCGCGGGCGAACAGATCGAGGCTCGCCTGCGGGTCTCGCCCGACGTCGCGCACGTCGACGGCCACGCCGCGCGCCTGGAAGAACGCGAGCGCGGCCTCGCCGTCCGCGTTGCCTTCCATCGTGAAGACCAGCGCCTTTTTCACCCGGCTCACGATATCACCTCGTCCTTGACGCTCCAACGTCCCGTTTGCTAGCATCCGCGACCGTTCAGCAGTCATGAGCCGAACCGACCTCGTCACCACGATGGCCGCCGCCAGCGGCTGGACGAAAGCCGGCGCCGATCGCGCCCTGCGCGCGTTCCTGGCCTCGGTGCGCGGCTCGCTCAAGCGCGGCCAGCCGGTCACGCTGGTGGGCTTCGGCACCTTCTCGGTGAGCCGGCGCAAGCCGCGCAAGGGCAAGAATCCGCGCACCGGGCAGCCCATGCACGTGGCGGGAGGTCGCACGCCGCGCTTCAAGCCGTCGAAGGAGCTCAAGCGCGCGGTGCGCTAGGGATTTTCTCTGCCCGGCAAATTCTGGCCCCGAGTAAGATAGGGGCAGTGCGCGTCATCCCGGCCCTCATCGTCAGCGCGGCCCTCTGGCTCATCGCAGCGCCGGCCCTAGCTCAGACCAGCAGTCAGAACAACCGGCCGCCCGTGCTGAGCGCGGAGGCGGTTCTCCTTCTCGACACGGAGGGCCGCGTCGTCTTCGCCAAGAACCCCGCCGAGTCCCACGCGCCGGCCAGCCTCGTCAAGCTGATGACGCTCTACCTGGCCTGCGAGGCCCTCGAGGCGGGCCGGGCCCAGTGGGAGGAGCCGGTGGTGGTGAGCCACCGGGTGGTCCTGACGCCTCGCTATCGCATGGGCCTGCGGGCCGGCGAGTCGGTCCCCCTGCGCACGCTCCTCGAGGGCGTGGCCATCGCCTCGGCCAACGACGCGGCCGCCGCGGTCGCCGAGCACCTCGGCGGCACCGAGGAGGCTTTCGTGGTCGCGATGAACGCGAAGGCCGAGGAGCTGGGGCTGACCCACACGCACTACGCCAACCCGCACGGGCTGCCCGACCCCAACCAGCGCACCACCGCCGAGGACCTCGCCAAGCTCATCGGCCGCCTGCTCGAGGACTATCCCGCTTCGCGCCCGCTCCTGGGCGGGGCGACGTTCGTGTATCGGGGACGCGTCTACAGCCGGAACATCCCGCTCTTCCGGGACCCCGGAGGGGTGCAGGCGCTCAAGACCGGCTTCACCCGGGAGGCGGGCTACAACCTCGCCATCTCCGCCTGGAAGTCGGGCCAGCAGTTCGTCCTGATCGTGCTGGGCTCGCACACGCGCAGCCTCTCCTTCCGCGACGCGAAGGCCATTCTCCGCTACGGCTTCTACGAGACGGGTCTCGAGTCCGCGCCGCCGCCCGCGCCGCCGCGCCGCCCGGCGCGGCCGGTGCCCCCACGCCGGCAGCGCGGCTCGCGGGCCGCGATACGCGGAGCGCACTAGGATGGCCGCGCCCCGGGCCTTCGTCTTCGACGCCTACGGGACGCTGTTCGACGTCCACTCGGTCGTGGAGGCGGCGCGCGCGGTCACCCCGGACCCGCAGGCTCTGTCCCTGCTCTGGCGGCAGAAGCAGCTCGAGTACACCTGGCTGCGCTCGCTGATGGGACGCTACGAGGACTTCTGGCTGGTGACCGGGCAGGCCCTGCGCTTCGCGCTGCGGCGGCACGGCGTCACCGCGGGGGAGGCGCAGATCGAGGTGCTCATGAACGCCTATCTCGCCCTGAGCCCGTTCCCCGAGGTGCCGGCGGCACTGCGAGCGCTCCGGGGCACGCCGCTGGCCATCCTCTCGAACGGCTCGCCGCACATGCTGGAGAGCGCGGTGCGATCGAGCGGGCTCACCGGCGCGTTCGGCCACGTCCTCTCGGTGGACGCGGTCGGCGTGTACAAGCCGTCGCCCCGGGTCTACGAGATGGCGCCGCGCGCGCTCGGGCTCACCCCGGGGGAGATCGTCTTCGTGTCCTCGAACGGGTGGGACGTGGCGGGGGCCGCCGCCTACGGCTTCACGACCTGCTGGTGCAACCGCGCCAACGCCCCCGCCGAGGAGCTGGACATGACGCCCGACTACGAGGTGGACCGGCTGGACGCCATCCCCGGCAAGCTGGGGCTCTAGGAACCCGCGAGGCTATCTCGAGCGGCGGAGCGTCCTGGGGCGCCGGGCGGGGTCAGGACGGTCCGCGCGCTGCGAACGGGTGCTGTTACTTCTTGGCCAGCCGCTTCCGCTTCACGTACGCCCAGATCTTCTTCGTCATCTCCGAGGGGCCGATGGGCTTGGAGCCCATGACCGACTCGAGCGTGTCGTCGCAGCCCTTGAAGTTGATCGCGTAGCCGCCAAACGCCAGCTTCTTCTTGGCCATCCGTCATTCCTCCCTCGTTGGGTTAGTGGGGGTCCTGCCCGGCGCCCCCCGAAACGGCCAGGGGTATTATGGCCAAACTCCGAGGGAGAGGAAAGGGGAAAATACAATCCCTAGGGGGTCCCCACGAGGGAGAGACTACCCGGTGGGGGTATACCCCCCGGGGGGTCCCCCGGCCCCTTCAGCCCCGCCCGGCAAAGGCGGGCATCACGTCCCGCGCGAACCAGCGCAGCTGCTCCTTGAACTCGGCGGGCGGGATGCCCTCGGCCCAGTGGATCATGCACTGCTCCAGGCCCGGATACCGTGATTCCATCTCGCGAATCGCTTCGATCACCTCGGAGGGCCGCCCCACCAGCCACGCCTTCTGCTCGACGCCCTCGCGCAGGGTCGGCACGCGGGCGGGAGCGCCCGGCGTGCCCCACGAGCGGCCCTGCTCGTCGGCGTAGCGGACGAAGCCGAAGGGGGCGAACCACTTGTAGCGCTCGTCGTGGGCCGGCTCCAGACGGCGGATCGCCTCCTCGCGCGAGTCGGCGAGGTAGAGGCCAACGCCCCAGCAGAGGTCCTCGCCCAGCTCCTTGGGCCGCCCGTGGCGCACGCACGCGTCACGGTAGGCGCGCGCGACCTGGTCGAGCACCTTCTCTCCGTTGAGCGTCACCATCGCCTTGAGCCCCATGCGGGCCATGTAGTCGATGGTCTTGCCGCTCGCGATCGGCATCCAGATGTCGACCGGCCGGTGGATCGGGCGCGGGACGCACGTGACCTCGCGGAGACGATAGCCACGGTAGTCCACGTCGGGCGGGATCACGTAGTGCTTGCCCCGGTGGCTCCACGACTCCTCGTTGAAGCACTTGAGCAGCACCTCCATCTGCTCCTCGAACAGCTCGCGGTTGGCCGCCGCGTCCAGGAGCGGCGCCCCGAAGGACTCGACCTCGCGGGTGTGGTAGCCGCGGCCCACCCCCATGATCACGCGGCCGTTGGTCACGATGTCGGCCATCGCGTAGTCCTCGGCCAGGCGGACCGGGTGCCACATGGGCAGGATGTTGAAGGCGCAGCCGAGCTTGAGCCGCCGGGTCTGGGTCGCGAGCCACGTGGACAGCAGCACGAGGTTCGGCAGCACCTCGTAGCCCTCCTTCTGGAAGTGGTGCTCGGCCGTCCACAGGCAGTAGTAGCCGAGCTCGTCCATGAGCTGGGCGACCTCCTTCGAGGTCTGGAACGCCTCGACGAGGCGCTCGTTCGGATAGGCGCGCTGCTCGGTCGGGGTGCCGTCGAGGCCGACGTTCTCCAGCTCGATCTGGCCCACGTAGAGGACCGAGAATTTCTTGATCATTTGGCTCTCCAGCCTCCGTCGACGACCAGGGTGTGTCCGGTGATGTAGCCGGCCTCGTCCGAGGCCAGGAAGCAGACCGCGGAGGCGATCTCCTCGACGGTGCCGCGGCGGCCCGCGGGCGCGATCGCCCGCACCGCCGCGTCGTCTACCGCCACGCCCCGGCCGCTCATGTCCGGCACGCCGGGCCCCAGGATCTCCTGGGAGTGGGCGCGGAGCCCGGTCAGGATCGGCCCGGGGGCCACCGCGTTGATCGTGATGCCGCGGGCCGAGTAGGTGACCGCCATCTGCCGGGTCAGCCCCACCACGCCGTGCTTGGAGGCCACGTAGGCCGCCCCGCCGCCGGTGCCGTTGAGCCCCGCCACCGAGGCCATGTTGATGATCCGGCCGCGGCCCCGGGGCAGCAGCTCCTTGAGCGCCCGCTTGCAGCCGAAGAAGACGCCGGTCAGGTTGATCCCGAGCACGCGGGCCCACACCGCGTCGTCCGTCTCGTCCACGTTGAAGTAGCCGTCGAGGATGCCCGCGTTGTTGACCATGACGTCGAGCGGCCCGAGCTGGCTCACCGCGGTCGACACCGCGCGGTCGACGTCGGCCGCCCGGCTCGTGTCCCCCTGCACGCCCACGCCCTTGCCGCCCGCGCCCATCAGCAGGCGCGCGGTCTCGTCCGCGCTCTTGCCGTCGAGGTCCACCGCCGCCACGCGCGCGCCGCGGGCCGCCATCGCGAGCGCGATGCCGCGCCCGATGCCCGAGCCCGCGCCGGTCACTACCGCTACCTTGTCTTGAAGGTCCATTGCCGTTCGTTCCCCTCGCCCTGCCCTCTCCCCTGAGGGGAGAGGGATATTTTGATGGCGCCTCTGAGGCGCCGGCTTAGATGGCCAGAGCGTAGCCGTCGCGGCGGGG
>Ga0070694_100001942_pt1 | contig 12252 bp, 17 predicted proteins | sample KBSK1251metaG_FD_65470 | JGI IMG/M metagenome (GOLD analysis project Ga0070694, IMG submission 65470) | Corn, switchgrass and miscanthus rhizosphere microbial communities from Kellogg Biological Station, Michigan, USA - KBS K1-25-1 metaG | ecosystem: Host-associated > Plants > Roots >... | reverse complement strand
ACGTCATTTTCTGTCCGGATTGCCCTACTGAAGCAAGGTATTGCTTGCCGAATTCTATTGCCTTGTCGTGTTCTGTACTTGCTTCCACAATTACATCAAAGTGCATAATCCTGCCATCCTTTTTTGTTACATACGTGTCATAGACTGCGCATTCCATGTGATCAAATTGGAAGTATATGTTATTTATTCTATATTGCCAAAAACAGCAAAATGGACCATCGACATTTGCCTAGTCTTGTTGTCCTCATGAACATGGGTTGGCTCGCCAGCCTCTTAATGTGACTTACGCCAATCTCGGGTCAGAATCGAGATTAGTGCCTTCGAAAAAGGAATAGTTGGATGCTGGGATCACACGAACCTAGAGTGGTCCAACTCACTAAAAGCACTTTTTGCGCTATCGATAGAACAGCAAGTCAAATCGTTTGACATGAATACTTCATTTAGTAGCTGCATATTTCGGAAGCACTTCTAGTCAATTTTCGAGGCGATCTTCGTGATCCGGAACGATACACCTTGGTCGTACAGCCCCTTTGAGACGCTGCGCGCCAAGCCATCCTCTACTGCCTTTATCCTACTCTTGTCTTGTACAATGTCGACTGGGACGTCGATTTCAATCTGGACGTCAAGACGCAGCTTTTTAGTTTCAACCATGAGTCTCGACAGCTCTTCTGTTTCCGTCTGGTAATATTTCAGTCTTCCATCGCACATGGAAAGTCTTTTGTGTTAGGAACCACGTACTGCTCGTATTGTACCCGTCAGACATTTTCTCCAGGCTGTACGGCGAGGAAAAGAACACTGACCTTCTCTACCCTAAGGAGGAGCAGGCGCCCTCGGAAGTTGACGATGTTCTTCAGACAAACATATTCAATGTCATGCTAAGTAGGAGGTCTCAAAGAAAGTTTGAAGATAAAGAAGTTGAAGACTGGAAGATTGATATGATTTTTGCAGCCGCCGACACTGCGCCTACGGCGGGTGGATTTCAAGGATTTGAAATATTCCATGTAAAAAGTCCTGAAGTCAAGCAAAAACTGGTTGAATCGGCAAACAAGCAGCCGTATGTCAATGCCCCTGTTGTACTCGTCTTCTCTATGAACCCGTCGCGAGTCAAGATGAATTTTCCACAGGATATCATTAAGAAGTTCTCGACGCAGGATGCCACCCTCGCCGCAGCCTACGCGCAGCTTGCCGCACACGCGCTTGGTCTGAGCTCGGTATGGATCGGTATGATAAACGAACAGGATGTGATGAACGCGCTTGGGTCGGATCTTGTCCCGTCATGCATTCTCTGCATTGGATACCCATTCAAGATGCTCCAGCCAAAGCCAAAAAGGAGCCTAGTCGAGTTGATACACGAAATCTAGTAGCCTGCGTCCATACGAAATGTCTGTGTCTCTTCCCTCTTTATCAGTGAAGTCTTGTCAGCCCTCTTTACCTTTGCGTCTATAAGGCGTACATTCACAATGTCTTTGCCAAATGCTGAATCAAGTGCCATCTCTACACTACCTGGCAGCCACGCCTCGTCGAGGGCATGATCCAAAATGACGTTATCCATTGGTATAATCACCTTGCTTACCTTCACGATATTGTCTATTTCATTTCGAATCCGGACCCTCACTAGGGCTTCCTGATACTTATCCGGTGCGACATCTTCTTTGCTAGCCGCTGCTTCAGATTCCGCGTACCTGCAGACCACACCACTTTCAGGCGAGCCATAGAGGGCATACCTCTGTGGGGTGGGTGAGAAAGCATCGATCAATAATTCTTCGTCTTCGGATTGCCGAAAGACTCCTATTTCTATTGGCATCTTTGTATAGACTACGACTTCGCTCCGCTGGTCTACAATGACGGGGAACCTGAACTTTAGGTAGAGGTTCACTGCAACCTGTTTCGGCGTAAAAATGGGCGGCACCGGAAAAACTCCAATCACTGCTTGTTCCTTATCGGTCAAGATGGTCGCTTGGGCCGCGTATTCGGTGCCAATAGACCGACTATAGGTGATTGAAGGACGCGAAGAATCAAAGCGGATCTTGCTTCCAGCAATCAAAATCTCGTTATCCGCGGTGCTTACGTTGATTCGGTAATGGCCGAACAGCTCTGCCAATTCGAAAACTAATTCTCCTTCGATCATTTCTAAACGTATCCCCTAAAACCAATATATCACGCCAATACACCGTAACTTACCTTGTCAACAGAGACCACTCTTAACGCTACTTCATGGTTTGGGATTTCTGACAAGTTAAACCTTTTTGGAGCAGAAGTTGCTCCGTTCACGATTATTCTCACTATTCTTATCATAGTAGTCGGCTTTTTGGTAGCTCATTTTGCTAGGCTTATCACCACGAAGTACTTTGGAGGCAGGCTCCCGCCAGACACTCGAAAGACTATGGGCAGGCTCGTGTACTATGTTATAGTCGCGGTGGCTCTATTTTCAGCACTTGGGATCTCTGGTCTCGACTTATCTGGAGTATTGCTTGCCGGTGGGATCGCTGGAATTGTGATCGGCTTTGCAACACAATCGCTGTTCTCCAACCTAATCTCCGGCATATTTCTCCAGATGGACAGGCCCATGAAGATAGGAGATCCCGTCTTGATAACAGGCAAGCTACCTGATGTTGCAGGAGTCGTGGTTGAAATTACGACATTGTCTTCGAGATTAAGAATGTTTGATGGGACCTATGTTAGGTTACCCAATTCGGACGTCTTTCTTTCCGAGATACGCAATTATTCTGGCGCGGCGGCTAGGCGCGTTGAACTTTCGCTGGGAGTGGCATACAAAGAAAACCTGAGTGAAGTGATTTCAATAATCCGGGGGAGCCTTGAGAAGACTCCTCTAGTCCTAGTTGAACCTGAACCTGATATCTTTGTGGATTCCTTGGGCGAGTCTGCTGTTGTCGTCAATGTATGGTGCTGGATTCCGTTTACAGTTTGGTTTGACATGAAGAAACAGTTGGTCGAACAATTAAAGGCTGAACTAGGCAGAAATGAAATAGAGCTTCCCTTCCCTCAGAGGGTGGTTCATTTCGCTGCGGGCAAGCAAAAGAATGCAAGCAGCACGAGTTCCCCACGCAGTTCGAATGTAGGTGAAAAGCAGAATTTTGACGAATACTCTGACTCATTCAATGGATAAGCTCTGCCATCTACTGGTTACAACACCGATTCAGCAGATCCTAAGTTGACTTTCTTAGAATCAAGACGATGGCTTCCAATTCCTCTGCCAATTTGTCTGCCCATTCTGCAGTTACCTTTGCGGGGTCAATGAATGCGTCCCTAATTTTAGTCTTCTTGTTCTTGATAACTTCCAAGTCAAAATACGTCGTGACACCTTCTTCGCCTTGCATCTGCCTGTTGTGATCAATCAATACTGGTGATGTCTGGTAAAGGTACATGAGCAGATCATTGAGCTCGCCAAAGAGCACTCCCTTTCTTTTCCGGATCTCCTTGAACTTTGGAAAGTTCTGCTCCACAGCCGAAGCTTTGTTGTCAAGCTCCTTTACGAGGTTTTCGTCGTCAAACATCTTTGTAAAGAGTTCCTGAAATTCCAGATCTGCGTATCCTTTTTTCTCCAGTTCGAGCCGAAGGGCTTTATCTGCTGCGCCGGACATCTCTCCAAAAACTACGCCAGCCTCGTCAGCAATGCGCGAGAGCTCTTTCTGGATTTCCATAACGCGTTTGTCCACTTTGTAGTAGGGAAGAGCATGAAACTGGACTCCAAAATACCCGGTCAGATGATACTTTTCAAAGTCCTTGCTAACTTGAAAAAATAATCGGTGGAGATCGTCTGTCTCCGAGCTAGCGACCTCGGAATTAGACCAGTCATTCTCGCCCAGACTCTTTGCGATCCGCTGGTAAAACTTCCGGACATTGGCCGGGTCAAATGTATTGGTTTGGGTAATCGTGCCATCACCTAGCATTGCGTTTACGCTCTGCAATTTTATTGCAGGATTTATTGCTTCTAGGTAGGCCAGCTGAATATCTTCGATTACAGGGTTCAGACGGTCGCAGGTATACCCGGGTCCCTTCAGAGGTAGTCTCATTATCTCTGCAAGACCGAAGCGAGATTCTGACTAATAAATTCTCAATGACGTTTAAATGCCTCGTAGTCAAATCCCCTGCAAGGCATTGGCTCCAAAGGTGGAAAAAAAGAAAGATGGCAGTGTGACGGATGAGCAGCTTGGCAAGCCAGATGCATCAAGTGAAACACTTATGGATATGATGCTGGGCTCAGCACCAACACCCGACACAAAATCTGTAGATTCTGAAACTCTTGTTTCTCTTACGCAAGATAGGCTCTGGCGGGCGCTTAAGCGCAGGTTTCAATACGATTCAACGGTAAAGCCTGGGCAAGAATACCTTCTCAATCACGTCAGTTCAAAGATACCTTTGGTGATACTCTATGCCGACCTCGTTGGATCTACCAATATGAGCATGACTCTCCCTATCGACAAACTTGTCACGATTATCCGGGCTTTTACCTACGAGATGTCTTCAGTCGTTTACCACCACGAAGGCTATGTCCTGAAGTACGTCGGAGATGCTATTATCTCCTTCTTCCCCGCAAGCTTCAACAAGCTCTTGGCCTGTGACAGGGCAGTGCAATGTGCCAGGTCAATGATAACTGTAATCAAGAACGGCATCAACCCAATCCTGAACCAGTATGATTATCCTGAGTTAAACGTCAAGATAGGAATTGACGAAGGCGAGAATGTAATTGTCCAGTACGGCGATGACAAGAGCTCTCTAATTGACATCCTTGGTTATTGTATGAGCATAGCTGCAAAGATTACTTCACTTACTCCTCCAAACAGAGTCTCTATTGGTGAAGACGTACATAAGATGCTACACCCTGGATTAAGGTCAAAATTCAAAGAGGTCAACTTCAGTGTGGACGAGTGGAAGTACACTGAACGCCATACCGGTCAAATATACAAAGTCTATACGATGCAGGATAGCAGCAGGTAAAACTGCACCAATGTGCGCAACAAACGCGCTAGCGGTACGACTTTTGCTTTCTGCGTCTTGCTCCGGGTCCGCCGAACTTTTTCGATTCTGTCTGCCTGCTATCTCCGGAGAGGAAATGCCTGTCGTATTCTGTCAGCTTTTTCCTGACTTCTTCGCGAATGCTCTTTGTGAAAGGGTGTTCTCTTGGATCCTTGCCGCCCTTCTCTTGCCCCGTCAATGCTCTGGAAATTGCCACTGCGCTTGCGAACGCCTGGCCCATGAAACCGCCGCCACGCACTTGAACATTAATGTCCACTCTGTTTCTAAGTTCTCCAACCAGAGTCAATGGGGTTAGTACAAGCTCTTTAGCAACATCGGGAGTAACAAGTTCAGCAGGTGTATTGTTTATCCTTACCTTGCCACTTCCTTTTGAAATGGTTGCGACTGCCCTGCTAGACTTTCTTTGTCCCGGGTATAGTTCAACTTTGTTAGTCATGTCTACAGTCCCTGCCAGCCAATCTGCTTGGCAACATCGCCGACAGTGATGTAATAAGATTCGGGCTTTCTTATCTTTGAATCAGCAAAGGACTCCAATTTGGTGCCCTTCATTTCTTCAGGCACCCCGATATATACCCTGAGTCGCTGGTGAGCCTCTACTCCACTTGTCTTGCGCTTTGGGACCATTCCTCTGACCATTTTTGAGAGCATCGTGTCAGGCCGCCTAGGATGAAAAGGCCCGTGGATTGGATTTGTGACAGAGTTGATCTCTAGGTGTTCTTTGTAGAGCTCAATGGTCTTGTAGCGATCGCCTGAGAGCATGGCTTTCTCTGCATTTACAATGGCGACTTTGTTGCCTTGAAGCAAGAGTTTTGATACGTGCGAGCACATCCTTCCCGCGATACAGTTCGTCGCGTCAACGACTATTTGCTTCGGACCGGCAGTCTTTTTCTCAACCAATAATGCGCACTCCCCTTCCGTCTGGATGCTTCTTTGCCAAATCCTCAAAACTAATTACCTTGCCGCCCGCTGAAACTATCTTTTTCGCGGCTCCTTCAGAAACCGAGTAAGCACAAACAATCAGCTTGTGTCCCAGGTTGCCTGTACCGAGAATCTTTCCTGGCACAACCAAAACCTCGCCAGACTTGGTTAGCTCGGCGAGCTTACCTACGTTTACTTCTCTTCTGTTCGCTCTTGGACCTGAAAGCTCCTCTTCTAAAGCGCGCCAAATTGGAGCCTTTGTCTTCTTGAAGGCAGTACGTAGCGTCCACACCGTGTTATCTAACATCGTATTAGCAAACATTTTCGTTCGTTATGCTCACTCGTTGTAGAAGCTCCCCAAATAAACGTATTCTAGGCGCTCTTTGGAACCTTTAGCGAAGATGTAATCTGTTTGAAACTCTTTACCTTTGATGCCAGCCTCTCTGCTGCGGAAACGAGAACCTCCTCAGCAGTGAGCGCGCCATTTGACTCCAGTACGAGAATTATTTCATCCTCGTCCTTGCCGTCCTTGACGACGGCGGCAGAAGTCGGCTGCCACTTGGCGTGGTCTTTTCCCGTGCCTAGCCTTGCGTACGCTTCGAACTTTAGCTTTTGATTCGGGGCCAATACGATAATAGGAATATCTTTGCTGACAGGCTTCACCAATTCATCTTCAGATACAAGTTCGCCAGATGTGACAACTTTTGTCTTATCGTTCGCCTCAGAGTCAAGAACCAAGAGAACTCTACACTTGCTGCATCCAAGCGTGCTCTTGCAGTCGCACTCATGTGGCATGACGAACCTCCCTGGGTCAGTCCTGAGCGGTATGAGCCCCAGACGGTGGGCGACAGCTTCGTCGTGCATAACTGACGAATTTTCTAGCATAACCACGTCGTCAATGGCAAGAGTAGGAACTTCGCTAATCGCAAGCCGCCTAAGCGAGTTTACATACTGCCTAGGAATATTGTTAAACTTTACAACTATTCTCTCTGAAGATTTCTCAATGACGTCAACTGAGGGAGAAGCCAATACCGAAAAGAAGCTCGCCGATACGACCTTAAAAATCTACCGAAAATTCTAAAATTTGCTGAGAACTTGACACGCATATATACTTCTTCGTGAAATAAGCCTCTTACATCAGCGGCATGACAGAATCCAAGTTCACTATCATAAAGCTCGCGCTTGAAGGTGACAAATTCGAACTCATAGTCAAGCCGGACCCGGCGCTGGAGTACAAACTTGGCAAGCGATCAGATCTCTCAAGCGTGCTTGTTTCCGACGAGATATACTCTGACGCAAACAAGGGCTCACGGGCATCGAGCGAGAAGTTGATGAAGCACTTCAAGACTACCGATGCTACTGAAGTTGCAAAGCAGATAATTGCAAAGGGGGAGCTCAACCTTACAACTGATCAGAGAAGAAAGATGGTGGAAGAAAAGCGCAAGCAGATCGTCCAGTACATCAACAGGAGTTTTGTCGACCCAAAAACACACCTTCCGCATCCCATAGTAAGGATCGAGGCTGCCATGGACGAGGCAAGGGTTTCGATTGACCCCTTCAAACGTTCCGAGGATCAGGCAAAGACCGTAATTGAAGGCCTCCGGAAGATTCTCCCGTTAAAGTCGGAAATAGTAAGGCTCACCGTCACTGTTCCCCCGCAATATTCCGCGCAGTCATTCAACATTTTAAAGTCTGCAGGAGATTTTAAAGGTGAAGTATGGTTATCGGACGGATCGCTCAGGGTAATTGTCGAAATGAATGCTGGGTTGAAAGCCCAATTCCTTGATCGCCTCGGGTCGATCAGCAAGGGATCGGCCGTGGTGAAAGAGGGATGAGGTAGTATTCTATACTTAAAATATAAGTCACCTGTAACTACTTCCCGTCAAGATAGGAGACAAGAGAGAATTGAACATTGACGATACCGTGTTTTCAGGCGGGCCTATGGCCCCGGTGGTGAACGGTTGATCTATGCACGACGTAAGAAGAAGATATGTAATTCCCGGCGACAAGATTGCCGAGGGCAATTTTAGGCCGCTCATGAACGTCATCAAAACAGGCGGAGCGTTAATTGCGACAAGGATAGGGATCGCAGAAAGCGGACGTGACGGTGTCAAGGTCATTCCCCTTTCAGGCGTTTACATTCCGCGCGTCAATGACCTCGTCATAGGCAAAATAGTTGACCACTCATCGCTTTCGTGGGAAGTCGATATTAATTCCTGCTTCTCGGCCCATTTGCCGGCGCAGGATGTCTTTGGTCGAGACTTTTCTCCCGCAAGAGACGATATGGGCAAACATTTTGCCATTGGCGACATGATTACTGCAAGAGTTATGGCATTTGACAGGACAAGAGATCCAATGCTGACAGTACAGGATAGAGACCTAGGCAAAGTGCCCAGGGGAGAACTCTTGCATATATCTGCGACAAGAGTACCACGACTTATCGGAAAGAGGGGTTCGATGATTCAGACCATAGAGCAGGCCACGCAAACGCGCGTGCTAATCGGGCAAAACGGAATCGTCGTAGTCACTGGCAGAAATCCCGAGGGGACAATGCTGGCAGTCAAGGCGATCAAAATGGTGGAGGAAGAAGCACATACGGCAAATCTCACACAGCGGATAAAGGTCCTGTTGAACGTACCTGACACACCACAAGAGTCTGCTGTCTCTGCTCCGGCAAGCGATGCAAAGACCGAAGAAATGGGATCAGGCATGGACGACGTGGAAGAAGAATTAGAGGTTGAAGGTGAAAAATAGAAAATGACTCAGACAAGAAACTTGATTGATGAAAATGGAAAAAGAACAGACGGGCGGACAATTGACCAAATGCGCGAAGTAAAAATCACAGTTGGGACAGTCAGAAATGCTGACGGCTCTGCTTTTATTGAATTTGGAAAGAACAAGATAGTGGCAGCAGTCTATGGTCCGCGGGAAGTGCACCCAAAACACATGGCCCTTCCGGACAGATGTGTCCTGCGTTGCAGGTACCATATGTCGCCGTTTTCCACTGATACGCGAAAAAATCCCGCACCGTCTAGAAGGGAAATCGAGATCTCCAAGGTAATGAGGGAAGCCCTCGAACCGGCACTAATGCTCGAAGATTACCCAAGGGCCGCGATCGACGTATTTGTCGAAGTGCTTCAGTCTGACGGAGGCTCGCGATGCGCAGGCATAACAGCTGCTTCTGTCGCTCTGGCCGACGCCGGAATTAACATGCGCGACCTTGTCGCAGCATGTGCCGCCGGCAAAGTGGACGATCAAATAGTTCTAGACATTAATGACACTGAGGACAAGGAAGGCGGTGCCGACCTGCCGGTTGCATACATGCCTAGACTCGAACAAGTGACTCTCTTGCAGCTAGACGGCAAGCTCTCGCAGGAACAATTCAACGAATGCATAGACAAGGCAATTTCCGGCTGCAAGATGGTCTACGATATTCAGCGCCAAGCGCTGATGCAGAAGTACTTTGGCAACGAGACTGAGCTGAAGGAGGAGGTAGCGACTCAATGAGTTCTTCCAGACGCTCAACGATAATTGTTGAACACTTGCGCAAGCAGCAAATGTGGGACGCACTTGCGAAGGGAAAGAGGCTGGATGGACGCGACTTTGGTGAGCAAAGGCCTCTTGAAATCGAGCCCAATGTCATCAAGAAAGCGAATGGTTCTGCTAGAGTAAAACTGGGGTATTCCGAGGTAATAGCTGGGGTCAAGGTGTCTACAGGGACCCCATTTGAGGGACTAGAGAACAAGGGCGCGTTAATCGTATCGGCGGAAGTGCTGCCAATAGCATCTCCGCACGTCGAGCCCGGCCCCCCTGACGAGGAGGTAGTAGAGCTTGCAAGGGTAGTAGACAGAGGCATTCGGGAATCTGAAATGATTGACCTTGAACAACTAGTGCTGGTTCCTGGCAAGATTGTATACACGATATTTGTTGACTGCAGCGTCGTCAACGTCGATGGCAACCTGTTCGACGCCACTTCGTACGCGGTAGTCGCAGCCCTGCTTGGCGCCAAGCTTCCGATTCTCGAAATGCAAGATGACAAAGTCGTCGATACTGGAAACACAAGAGACATGCCCATAACGACGGTGCCAGTCTCAATAACGGCTGCGCGAATTGGCGACTATATCCTTACCGACCCGGCCTCTGAAGAAGAAGCATGCATGGACGCCAGAATAACAATAACGACAAACGAAGAGGGCCTCTGCGCTATCCAAAAAGGATTTACCGGATCCTTCACGGCTGACCAGATTAAGAAGGCAGTTGACACGGCAAGAATTAAAGGACAGGAAGTCCGCGAAAAGCTAAGAGGCTTGGCGAAGTAAAATGGTTAGCAGAACTGGAAAGACCAGAGGATCCACGGCTCTGAAGGGCCTTGGGATAAAGTACGGCGCTACTGTCAGAAAGCGATACGGGAAGGTCTATCGTACACTACACCAGAAACGCAGATGCCCGTCATGCGGGTCGCCGAGATTTGGCAGGGTGGCTTCAGGAATCTGGAACTGTCCCAAATGCAATTACAAGGTCGCATCAGGCGCATACGACGTTGACCTCGACAAACTTCGCGGCTGAAATAGTTATCTCCGCCCAGTCAAGGTGGATGGCAAGCTCACTCTGCGACGCGCTTGCCGCCGATGTTTCTACTCTCCCAAAGAGTGGCGAGAGTGCAGTTATTTCTTTGAAAGGATCAAATGTCATTATCAAGTTAGCATCAAGCGACGTGCCGTCTCTTCGTGCCAGCATCAATTCTTTTCTCCTGCTTGCAGGAGCATCAATCCGTTGTCTAACGCTATGATTTTATAGCTTGGCGATCTGATGTCGCATTGTAAACTATATGAGTGAACAGGAACTTCCGCCCTGGCTTAGGGAGCAGGTATCAAGGCTTCAACAGCTCCAACAGAACCTGCAGGCGATAATGATGCAAAAGCAGCAGCTTGAAGTTGAATCCGTAGAAACGGACAGGGCTCTCGAAGAATTAAAGAAGGCGGGCGCGGAAGATTCCGTATACAAGAATGCCGGCTCTGTACTTATCAAGGCTAAGAAAGACGAAGTTGTCAAAGAGCTTGAAGAAAAGAAAGAGCTTTCCAATACGCGAGTAATGGTGCTGTCAAAGCAAGAAACAAGGGTGAAGGAAAACTTGAAAGAGGTCGAAACCAAGATTAACGAAATGATACGCGGCATGCAAAGTGGCGCTTCAGGCGGAATGCCTCCTGCAGGTCCCGGACCTTCTCCAAAACCGCGTGGAGAATAAAAAATTATACGTGACTGGTGCTTACTGTCTTTCGTATTGCCCGTAAGAGTCGTTGCTGATGAGAGAGAAAGGAATAGCAGAATCCCGGATCTGCTTAGAAATGCAGGCGCCTCAGTTGATATCGCCCAGCTTCAAGTCGGCGACTATGTTGTTTCTCCCGAGGAAGTGGTTGAACGAAAAACTGTCCGCGATCTGATAAGTTCGATTTATGATGGTCGACTCTACATTCAGTGTTCGCAGCTAGTCAAGCATTATCAAAAGCCAGTAATTGTGGTTCAAGGAAATATCGCCGACTTGGCAGAAATTCCTGCCGAGGTTGACGTGGACAGGGCGACGCGCTTGGCCGACAGGGTTTCGCTCGCTTATGAAGCAATAGCAGCCATCATTATGGAGTTTAGGATCCCTGTGGTTCATACTCCTTCAGCAGAATACACTACGCAATTGCTGCTGACTCTTGCCAAGAGAAGCCTGAAGGAAGGCAAGGCAACAGGACCTCTCTTGAGAAAGATCAAGAAGGAAAACCCAGTGTACGTCCAGCAACTTTCTGTCCTGTCCTCAATTCCAGGAATCGGCGACAAATTAGCTGTTAGATTGCTTCAAAAGTTTCACACACCCACTAGGGCACTTAACGCTTCGGCTGCGGAGCTTGCAACTATTTCCGGATTTGGATTGGCCAGGGCTGAGCGAGTGCGCAGGATTCTAGACTCTGGTAATTCTTCACGCGAAATCATCCAGAGGACGCTATTTGATTCCGGGTAGGCCCACTCGAAGTTCGACAATGGATGACAATAGATTTTGAGGACAATCATGGATCCGCGCGAAATTTCTTGAACTTTCGCTTCAACTTGTTCCCGCAAAGCGGGCATTCCTTTTCACCACTGTTAAAGCTCTTACTACACCCACTGCAATAATAGATCCATCTTCGGGTCTCCCGAATTTCCTTGCCAACCGTCGCCGGCATGACCTCGATATTGAGAACAGCTGCAACATTTGCGACTGCGTAGTCATCAGTAACCAACGGCTTTCTGAGCTGAATTGCCAACGCTAGGATTAACACGTCTGCTTCCGACAGAGAGCTGCGGTCGCCAGTT
>Ga0070694_100001941_pt1 | contig 12253 bp, 7 predicted proteins | sample KBSK1251metaG_FD_65470 | JGI IMG/M metagenome (GOLD analysis project Ga0070694, IMG submission 65470) | Corn, switchgrass and miscanthus rhizosphere microbial communities from Kellogg Biological Station, Michigan, USA - KBS K1-25-1 metaG | ecosystem: Host-associated > Plants > Roots >... | reverse complement strand
TTTGCCTTTTTACACGAACCACGACCCTATGTCAACAATAAACCCCTGATCCTAAACAACTAAGCCACAGAAATAACTAGCTTTAGCCGCAATGTAACACGACCCTAAGTCCCTGTAAAGGGGTTTTTCCGGCCAACCCTGTCAAGATTCTGTGTTTTTGTAGCTTTTCTGCTCAAGCCAACCCGTCAATGACAATGCGATGGCACCTCTTTCCCCACGTTTTCACCTGGGGACAGATCTCCTCGATCGAGTGCTGGCCTCACCTATTCTTTGCCCGGTCGCACTGGTGTTATCCAGGGGCGCTTTCCCCTTAGTATCGCGCTGTAGAAATTCGGCCTGTTCGTATGGATCAAGACGGGCAAAGAGGTAAAAAGTATCCCCAACACGAACGGCGCCGAGATATCTGAATTTGTTGGCGATCACTTCGTTCGGGCGGAACACGGCGGGCTTTGGCGGATGCTCAAAAATCGTGCGCAACTCGTCGACGGTCACGGCCTCGAGTTCGGGTACATAGTCATTTTCGCTTTGACGAACCAGACGCATGGCCATCTGCCGGAGGGCCTGAATGCGGTTGGAGTTCCGCCGATAGTACGCAACGGTTATTTCTTTTCGGCTCGCGCGATCATCGACAACTTCCTGCTCATTGTTCAGATAGCCCAGATAAGCGGTCATGACCGGACCAAATTCGCTATCGGAAGCAGCACGCTGTGCAAAGGCAAGCGCGTTCAAGACGAACACGACAATAATTGCAAGGAAGAAGCGAGTCGGACCAGATGGACTACACATACATGTACCCTCGTCGAGATGGTCGGAACTTAACTGGCCATCCGTCGCATTGACCTCGGAAGGATACTTGATGATGCGGCGATTAGGCCAGTGGCTAAAACAGTGCCGAGATTATAGTGTCACGCCGGCCCAACATTATTGCGCGTCCAAATCAGCGGTGTTACATTTCAATTTCAAAGGTTTTGACGTGAGCAACCAGGAAATTTTGAAAAGACAAGTCGCACTGGGCGTGTCCGGCGGAATCGCGGCGTATAAGAGCATCGAAGTCCTTCGGGGTCTACAAAGGGCCGGGTGCGACGTTCGGGTGGCGATGACGCGCCATGCCTGTGAGTTCATTCAACCCCTCACCTTCCGTGCGCTGAGCGGAGCCTATGTGCTGGTGGATGACTATGCTCCCGACAATCCGGATCCAATTGCTCACATTACGTTTTCGCAAACGATAGATCTTTTCATCATCGCTCCGGCAACGGCGAACATTCTTGCGAAAATGGCGAATGGAATCGCCGATGACTTTTTGACCTCAACCTATCTTGCCTGCAACGCACCGGTGTTGGTCGCACCGGCCATGAACACAACGATGTGGCATCATCCAGCGACACAGCGAAACATTCAAAACCTCAAAGAGGCCGGCGTTCACGTTATCGAGCCTGACGAAGGCGAAATGGCCTGCGGCACAATCGGGCCTGGGCGATTGAGTGCGCCCGAACGAATTGTCGAGGAAGCCCTGAAAATTCTGCATGAAGACACTAAGGAAGATCTTCCTCGGGGGTCGAACAAGCCCAGCGATCTCAATGAAGAACGATTGCTGATTACTACCGGCGCCACTCGCGAAGCGATCGATCCGGTGCGCTTCATCTCTAATCGTTCATCCGGACGCATGGGATTCGCTCTGGCTGAGGCAGCCAGACGGCGCGGTGCAGACGTCACAGTTATCGCCGGCGCAACCAACGTCGCGCCACCTGCCGATGTCGCGGTGATTGAAGTGACTTCGACTGAAGAGATGCTGGCTGCGGTTCGCGAAAGGATCGGTGGGGCAACAACCTTTATTGCGGCAGCCGCAGTCGCCGATTATCGCGCAAAAAATCCGGCTGATTCCAAGATTAAGAAATCCAAAGACAAAATGGTTTTGGAATTGGAGCGCACGCCTGACATTCTCGGCGACGTTTCGCTCTCTCGTACGCAGGATCAGCTAATAATCGGCTTCGCCGCAGAGACAAATGACTTATTGAACAATGCCCGGGAGAAGCTCACCAGGAAGAGCCTGGACATGATTGTGGCAAACGACGTTTCCCGAAAGGACTCCGGCTTTGATTCAGAGAATAATGCCGTGACGATTCTGGTTCGGGACAACGAAACTCCGATCGAAATTCCTTTGACTTCAAAGCTTGACGTAGCAAATCGAATTCTGGATGAAGCGATCAAGCTACGAAAGAGCCTGGCCAGGCGGGCGTAACAGTCACCAGACAAATCATGAACCACGAGGCAAACGAACTGATTGAGATGTTGCGCGACGCGCGCGAATACACGAGGTTCGTGAGTGAGATGGGCGTTGAGACTGCAGACGAACCGTCCGCAATTATCGAACGTGCGCCGGTGGACACCGAGCCGTCTGCGCTTTTCGCGAGAACTGCTCCTTCATTGACTTCAAAAGCGATCGAAAGCTCAGCGAGCAGTCAGCCCCGAAGTACCGCGAAAGCGCCAAATCAGTTAGCTGCTGCTTCCGCGGATTCCCTTTTCGGCGAGATGGCCGAACCGCAACCAACGTTCACGGCATCGGCAGAAACACTGAGCGACATTTGGACCGACATTGGCGATTGCACCCGTTGCGGATTGTGTGAAGGTCGAACGCAGGTTGTTAACACTCATGGAAATCCAAAAGCTCGCCTGATGTTTGTGGGCGAGGCGCCGGGCGCCGATGAAGATGCGCAAGGCAAGCCGTTTGTCGGACGCGCCGGTCAGTTGCTCACCAAAATGATCGAAGCGATGGGCATGAAACGTGAAGAGGTGATAATTGGCAACGTGAATCGTTGCCGGCCGCCCGGCAATCGCCAACCGACGTTGGAAGAAGCCGCCATTTGTCGTCCTTTTTTGTTTCGTGAGATCGCCACAATCAAACCCGAAGTGATAGTCGTGATGGGTAATACGGCCTTGAGAAATCTGCTCGAAGCCCGCGAAGGAATCACGCGTGTGCGCGGCAAGTTCCAGGATTTTCGCGGCATCAAGGTCATGCCGACTTTTCACCCCGCTTACCTTCTGCGCGATCCTTCGAAGAAGCGAGAGACCTGGGCAGATTTGAAAATGGTAATGGAGTACCTTGAAAGCGTCCGAGAAAAACGAACCCCCTGACCTCACTTTCAATCGCACCCTCAATCGAGTTAGGCTTCGCGCGGCGCGCATCAACTTCCCATGAATATTGCTCCGCAAGAGTCCAACGAAACTGCCCCGCAGTACGCTCAGGTTGCCGTCCCGGTTCATCTAAGGAAGCTGTTCACCTATCGACTGCCAATGTCGATGCGCGCAGCAGCGCGCGTGGGATCGCGCGTGATGGTCCAACTCGGTCCGAAACCGACTGCGGCTTATATCGTGGATCTCCTGCCAAGTCTGCGGACCGGCACCAGCCTCGTCGAATCAGAGATCAAAGACGTCCAGGAATTACTCGATGTCGACCCTCCTCTGACACCTGAGGTGCTTGAACTCACCCGCTGGGTCGCGGATTACTATGCCGCTCCCTGGGGCGAAGTTTTGCGCGCGGCGCTTCCGGCAGGAATCAACGCGAGCGTAGAGCAGGCAATTTCAATTACAGACAAAGGTCGCGAACTCTTGAAGTCGCAACTGTCGGAAGAGAGCGGCGTCAAGTTGCGCGGTTTGCAATTGCTTGGCAACGAAGGCGAGCTTGAAATCGGCGCATTCACTATGCGTATGGGCTTAGCGCGGATCCCTAAATGGCTGCGCGAACTCGAAAACGACGGCCTGGTGTCGCGCTCGTATCGCACGCGTTCACTGCAAACCCGGGCCAAGCGTCGGCGGGCAGTCCGTCTGATCAGGTCTTTGACAGATGAAGATGCGCGCGTCAGCAAAGCGCAGTTGCGTGTGGTTGCCACACTCTCAGCCAGTCAAAAAGAGATGGCGCTGGCAGATCTCATCAGGGCCGCGGACGTCAGCGAATCAGCCGTCCGCACACTGATTAAGCGAGGCGTGGTTGACGAATTCGAAGAAGAAATGCGACGCGATCCGCTGGCGACTGCGGAACTTCCCGACGCGCAAGACCTAAAACTCACCGACGCGCAGGAAGACGTGCGGCGAAAGATCGACGTCAAAATCCGAAGTAATCAGTTTGCCCCGATTCTCCTCCACGGTGTTACCGGGAGTGGCAAGACTGAGGTCTACATTCGCGCGATGCGCGCGGCGCTGGCCAAAAATCGCGGCGCGATGATGCTGGTTCCCGAGATTGCTCTGACGCCGATCCTCTCGCGACGGCTGCGCGCGCACTTTGGTGACGAGATCGCCATCTTTCATTCATCGCTTTCGAAAGGCGAGCGCTTTGACGAGTGGTCGCGTCTGCGTGCGGGCGCAGCTCGTGTCGTCCTGGGTACGCGTTCAGCGGTTTTTGCACCGGTCAAAAAGCTGGGCGTAATCATTATTGATGAAGAACAGGACGCGTCATATCGTCAGGAAGAATCTCCGTTTTATCACGCGCGCGACAGCGCGATCGTCCGGGCCCAGAAAGAGTCGGCCGTAGTCGTGCTCGGCACTGCCACGCCTTCACTCGAATCGTTTCACAATGCACAAGCCGGAAAGTATGAATACCTGCGATTGCCGGACAGAATTGCGAATCGTCCGCTCGCGCGCGCCGAACTGATCGATATGCGCGAAGTGTTTAAGAGCCGGAAAAAGCCGGCTGTATTTTCAGATGAGTTGCTAATGGCGATCGAACGAACCCATGCTCGCCGCGAGCAAATAATTATCCTGCTGAATCGTCGCGGCTATTCCAGCTTCATCCTTTGTCGTTCATGCGGCGAATCCATCGAATGTCCCAACTGCGACGTGACGCTGACCTACCATCGCAGTGACAGCACGCTGATCTGTCACTACTGCAATTACCGCCAGCGCTCACCCTCGCAGTGTCCCAACTGCGCCAGTAAGTACATCTATTACGTCGGCGAAGGCACCGAACAGATTGAAGAAATTCTGCGCCGGCGCTTTCCGCGTCTGCGAATTGGCCGGATCGATCGCGACACTAAATCGCGGCGCCATGAGTTTGAACAGACTCTGCTCGATTTCGGACGGGGAGAAATCGATTTGCTGGTCGGCACGCAGATGCTCGCCAAAGGGCACGACTTTCACAACGTGACTTTGGTCGGTGTCGTTTCGGTCGATGCTGGTTTAGCGTTGCCGGATTTTCGCGCGGCTGAAAGAACGTTCCAATTGATCACTCAGGTGGCCGGGCGCGCGGGCCGCGGCGATTTGCCGGGGCGAGTTTTGATCCAGACTTATCATCCAAATCATTACGCGCTGAAACACGCGACTCAACAGGACTACCAGGGATTCTACGACGAAGAAATCCGGCACCGGCGTAATCACGGTTATCCGCCATTCGTGTCGCTGGCGTTGTTCCTGGTGCGAAACAAGGATGCTGCACGCGCCAGAAGCATCGCTCAGGAATTGCGGAATCATTTGAATCAGGCGAATCGCGAGCATGCCTGTAGAATTCTGGGGCCCGCGCCGGCGCCTTTCGCGCGCCTGCGCGGTGAATACCGCATCCAGCTACTAATAAAATCGCGTAGTCGCAAACAAATGCGAGCCGTGATCGACGAGGCGTTGAAACTGTATGAAGAGGCTGGAAACGATTCCCGTTCGGTGACGCTGGAGATCGATCCAGTGAGCATGATGTGATAGTGGCACAGACTTTTTAGTCTGTGGAAGCAAACGGAAAACACAGACTGAAGTCTGTGCCACAATTGCTCAGCGTTGGAACTCTAAACATCAATCAACTAAACTCGCCAGCAATGAAACTTTCCGAACTCGCCAAGGCAACGGGCGCAACCTGCGCCGCAAGTGATGCCGACATTGAAGTCAGTGGCGCAGCCGGACTCGATCAAGCTCAGCCCGGTCACGTCACATTTCTGTCAAATCCACGCTACGCGTCGCGAGTTAAGGAAACGACAGCTTCAGCGATTTATGTCGGCGAAGGCACCGAGATCGAACGTCAGGACCTTGCGCTGTTGCGCGCCAAAGATCCGTACCTTGCTTTTACTCGAGCCCTAATTGCTTTCCAGCCTCAGCGCGAATTTGAATCATTGCTTGATTCTTCAGCCGTTGTTGATTCAAGCACTCGCGTCCCAAAAGAAACCTTCATCGACGCCCATGTCGCGATTGGAAAGAATTGCGTGATCGGCGAGCGCGTGCGCATTCACCCCAACGTGACTATCTATGACGGCGTCTCGATCGGAGATGAGTCGGAAATTCATTCAGGTGTGGCAATTCGCTATGGTTCAGTTATCGGCAAGCGGGTGCTCATTCACAACAATGCCGTGATTGGCGCCGACGGTTTTGGTTTTGCTAAAGACGAACAGCGGCGCTGGCTGAAGATTCCCCAGACAGGCCGCGTGGTGATCGAAGATGACGTAGAGATCGGCGCCGGCACCACGATCGATCGGGCCTCGACCGGCGAGACCAGAATCAAGCGCGGCGCCAAACTCGACAACCTGGTTCAGATTGGTCATTCCTGCGTGGTGGGCGAGGACGCTCTGCTGTGCGCACAAGTTGGCCTGGCCGGCAGTTCGCGCGTCGGCGACCGGGTCATACTCACCGGACAAGTCGGCATCGGCGGCCACATCACTGTCGGTGACGATGCGATCCTTTATCCGCAGAGCGGCGTGCCCAACGACGTCGCCCCGGGCGAGATTCTGGTAGGCACGCCGGCCTTTGAAGTGAGCGCTTTCTGGCGCGCGGTAGCAGTCTTCAAGAAGCTCGGCGAGGTTCCCAAGCGCCTGCGAGCCCTGGAGAAAAGGCTGGACGAAGTCGAGAAATCCACCACGAAGTGAGTAATGTGCTCAATCGGCAAGGTGATCCCGGCACACAAAATCAACCAATCACAAGATCGTCTGGGAAGTTTCGAGAGAGGATGGTGTTCTTGTGTACGACTACATCTTCGGGTGTGCCGTTGATGAAAATCCCGCCGCCTTTGCCGTCGACAGCACCATTGCCCGTAATCACACTTCCGCCAATTTGAGCGGAGGACTCTTTAATGTATAAGCCCGCGCCCTCGCCCAATCTGCCAAAGAGGCCATTGTCTGTGACGCGGCTGCGCCACAGGCGCATTCGACTGCGCTCACAATAAATCCCTGCGCCACTGCCCCGGCTTCGTCCATTGACCTCATTAGTTTGAATTGAGCTGCCCGCTATCTCGACTTTGCAATCCAATAAATACAGCCCTCCGCCAGTCGCGCGTTGCGAACTCTCTGTGTTGTTTCCAGCGATGATTGATTTCTGCACCCGCACGGATGAGCCCACACAGGACATCGCGCCTCCGCTCGCTTCAGCGCTGTTGACCTTGTTTCCTGCCAGCACACATTCCTGAAGTGCAATCGATGACCCGACTGCCGCGAGCCCTCGAGCCCGCCCATTCGAACGTATTTCGAGACCGGCGAGATAAACAGAAGACTTCTCGATGTTGACAACCGACTCGGCTGCTGCGCCAACCAGCACGACGCCGCGTCGCAGAAAATGGGTAGTGGTTATTACGACTTCTGGAGTGTTGACGAGAGAAAGATCTTCCGCATAGACGCCAGGACTCACCATGATCGTCGACGGCCGAACGATTGACTCGATGGCTTCGCGAATAGTCGAAAACTGTTGGGGTACCAGAAAGACGTCATGTTGGGCAGTCGCCATAATGCTTCGTGAGACGAAAAAATCAAAAGCCTAATGGGATCAGGCCTTACTCCTTAACGAGAAAATCAGCCATCCCGGGAGCTTCCCCGGCTTGTTACTGGCGAGCATCATCCCCACGCCGCCAATCAAATCCTGCGCCTTATATCACCGCTTAGAGCCTTGAGACAACGGTTAGAATTCAGCTTGAAACCTGGCATGCAGCAAAAAGCGGCGAGGCCAAAACCCCACCGCTATATTGGGCGACGCGTCAGATGCACCATGCAGCACTGACTATTCAAATGATCTAACTGCCGGCGTAATCTGTCTGTACGGTGGGACTATTTCCGGTACCGCAAACATGGCCTTGCGAATTTCAGATTTAGAACCCCTACCCTGACGCCGAGCTTCCTTGGCAGGACCAACTCGAACCGGTTGCCGAACTCGGTGGCTCGAACATGCCCGTAACCAATCGTCACCTTTAGATCGCGCAGCGCCGCCCAATGACTTACTTGCGTCGACTCTGTGTTCGCGCGCGATAAAGACGTTCGGTGAAGCCGCCTTCCGCGAGGAAGTTCTTTTCGAGGGTAGCAAGCTGCTGGTCGAGAAAATAGCAGCACAAGTTCAACAAGGACAGCGCACCGTTCGCGACCAGTTGGGCTGATGACGGGACGGACGCACACGGACGTTCACTGACGGACACCCGGTTTGTTGAACTCGTCCTTTGACTATCAGGTGTTCGTCCGTGCCTGTCCGTGTCCGTCCGTGCTTCTTTCACTCGCTTTCGCTCAGCGGCGACCCACTCTTTCACCTCGGCCACCGTCGCGCACCGCAGTGCTTTGAATCGCTTCAGCGCCGGATCATCCGGCGGCGACTGCGCTAATCCTCTCTGCCGCAGATAGTCCTCGTAATCCAATCTCAATTCTTCCAGGCTGGCGCGCGCGACGTTCGTCAACTTCAATTCCATCTTCTTTGAAGTTCCTGACGCGACGCTGCCCTCGGCGATATTCTGCACGCCGCTGCGAGCCGCCTGTACCATCTGATCGTGCGTGCGGCTCCGCTTGTCTATGTAACGATCGCAAAACCGCACCGTCACGTCATAGACCAACTGCGCCACCTGGAAGCTCTTCAGCTTCCGGTAACCGCCATGCGCCGGCATTAATGTATGTTGACTCCGCACGTCGGGACGATCTTAATCCCGAGATCAAGGCAAGACTTTTATCAAGACGGTACGGAGAGTTTGACGCAATGCTTACAGACCATTCTGTCGAGGGCTAAGGGCAAAGAGCGAAGAGTACAACGAATGAACGGAAAGACGTAGCCTTTCCGCCATGTGCGGCGGCAAAACCGCGACCGCGATTCTACCGCGATCCTTCTCAGGCTTCACGGTCCAAATCGCTGTCTATACTCAATCGAACTCAGAAAAGCTTTGACCATCTCAGCGTTGATATAGTTCCCATTGAATTGATTCAGCTTCGTCAGCCAGAAGTCATATCCAGTGAAGTCGGAATCCTGCGGGTCGTTGGGACTGCGACGCAGATATCCAATGTATTGCATCAGCACAAAGGCACGGTTGAATTCTGCATTGAACAAGTCCTGATCTTCAGCCACCTGACGCAGCGCTTGCGCCCGGGCACCTATGTTGCTGCTGTCGCCGGCGCCACCGAACAAGGCAATCGCGTTCGTGCGTTCGCCGGCTGACAAAACGTTGCCGGCCTTGCTGTTCAAGGCGTCAACAAACTGCGCTGGAGTGAGTGAGTTCGGATATGCCGTCGTGAATCGGGAACGCTGCGCAAACGCGAGGGTGAAAGCCTGCTTGTTGTTTTCCAGGACTTGTTCCCAACCCGTCTGCAGGACGATCACGCCTTCGCCGATCTTTTGCGTGTCGGCCAGAAACTCGGTGAAACGGACCGTAGGGACGGCCAGTTGATGCGTTCCGCCAAACGTTGAGTTTCCAGTGGCGTCTCCATAAGCGGTCTTGTACAGCCGTTCAATCAGATAACCTGTCTGCTGAAATTCAATCGACAGAAAGAATGACGCCGAAACGTTGATGCGCCGGACTTCAATGCACTGGGCATCTGTGCCGCATGAAGTGATCTGGTTGGTCCAGAAGTCCCAACCTGCCGGATCAGGTTGTCGATTCAGAAAGTCATGATAGTTCTGACAGACGTAAGTTCGCGGATCGTCAACCGCGTTCGTGGCCGGCTCGGATGGGTCATCGGTGATCGTAATAGTTGCCGTGGCCTGCGTTCCCAAAGCCACGCCTACGGGATTGCCCAAATTGACCTTGAAGGTTTCAGTCCCTTCGACCAGAGAATCTTCGTTGATTAGGACGGCAAACGTCTTCGAGGTTTCCCCAGCGCCAAACTGTAGCGTGCCCAAAGCGGTGATGTAATCCTTCCGCTCTGTGGCCGTAGCATTTGAAGTATTGTAGTCGACACTGGCTGCCCCCGAACTATCGCCAACGCGATTCACAGTGATCGTAAGCGCCGTGCAGTCCTCCTGGACGCTGTAGTTCGCCGCGCTGAACTGGACTACCGGTTGCGGAGCTGCGTCTATCAAATTAACAGTCTTCTTCGCGGAACTCGCCAGCAGGGTACTGGTGGCGGCAAACGTTGCGTTGAGAGGATATGACCCGGGCGCAACCGCAGGTGTGACCGAACACGACGCTGTCCCGGCGCCATTCGTTGTGGCGATACACGTTTGACTCGCGAGCGCCAGCGTTAGCGTGGCGCCGCTAACCGGGACCGGCGGCAGAACTGAAATATCTACCAGGTTCGCGGTCAGCGTTAAGGGTTGATTCGGAGTTCCACTGGAAGGGCTTTGATTAAGCGTCAGGAAAGTACTGTGCTTGCCCGCAATCCAGCCAACCACTGCCTCGTTGGAAGAGATGGCCGAACTTCCCAGGTCGGCAGAAGCAAAGACACGATCGGTGCCGGTCGCCACTCCCGTATACGTAAACACGGCCTTTCCTGTCGCGTCGGTGTTGACCAGGTGAAGACTCGGATTTGCTCCACTAATAAAAAGGGAAACCGGAATGTTTGCCGGGCTGGCAACATTCCTCAGCGTCGCGGTAAATGTCACCGTCGTTCCCTGGGCCGGCGATGGCTGTACGTTCTCAGGAGTAAGTGCGAGTTGCGGGGCCGCGCTGTTGGGTAGCAGGCTGCAGGTTCCATCCGCTTTCGTGATCCGAATGACGCGTTCACTCTGCGTCGCATAGAGACAACCACTCGGGGACACAGTTACGAAGTCGCCGCGTGAACCTCCGCTGTAAATGTCGGTGCAGGGGCCGCCACAAGGATTGACCGGAGTGTCAGGCAATGCGCTGGTATCAATTCTCGTGATCGTGCCGTCGTTACGATTGACATACAGCACTGGCTTGGCCGGATTCGCGGCGTTCGGTTCGAGCGCGATGCCATCGGGATTGCCCGGCACATTGGCGATCAGCGTAGCAGTTCCCGGAGTGGCTGCGTTGGTGCCGCTTATGCGATAGACCGTGCCCTGTAGTTCAGCCGCCGCGTACAAAGTGCCGTCCGGCGCGAATGCGATTCCATCAAAGTCTCCAGTCGTGTAATGAGTGATTGAGCCTGTTCCGTTGGCGTAGTTCGAGATTCGCTCAATGCCGTCGAAGCCGGACGCGAAGAGATCTCCGCTCAAAGGATCAATCGCCAGCGCAAATCGACTTCCGCCACTCAAATGCACCACTGTGCGAATCACAGCTGCGGTAGCGGGATTAACTTCGACAATGTTGTTCCCATTGGCAAGCATTGCGTACAACTTGCCGTCTTTCGCGAAGGTCAAGCCGGCGAGACTGGCACCAAAACTCCCGGGAATTGTTCCAAGCAACGTTGCCGGTCCGGCAATTCCGCCCTGCGAGCCAAACTTGTAGATGCCGTTATTCTGAGCGGCCCCTACCAGCAAGTTGCCGCTGGCATCAAACGTGAGTCCAATTGGGCCGATCCCAGTGAAGCAATCGTGAGGAAAACTGCTGGCGAATGTCGACACCGCCCAACCGGGCGCTGCCGTGCCGAACCGATAGGTGTTGAAGTTGGAACAAAAACCTGAAGCGTTGACAAAGTTAACGACGGCGCTGCCGGGAACGGGAAGATTCCCATCGGTAACATCAACTGCTGTGTAGGTCACTGTCTGCGAAACATTATTGACGGCCGTGAATTGGACTGTGCCCGCAGCGTTAGTGGTGGCGGTGCTGGCTGAGATCGTCGAGCTGCCGTTTCCTTGTGACAGATTCACTAGTTTATTTGGCGAAGGATTGCCATTGGCATCCTGCAAGGTCACGGTGATGGTGGTTGTGTCGCTTCCATTAGCATTGACGTTGGTGGGGCTGGCGACGATGCTGCCTGCGGCGGCAGGGCGCGAGACAAATTGAACTGTCGGATGTTGTGAAAGCGTGATGCCGTTGACGGTGGCGGTAAAAGTCACGGTTTCCAGGAATGTATCCGTCACGGTAAACAGCGCCGCACCGTTACTCACATTAGTTACTGCGTTGAGCGTCGTTATCACGGCGTGCGAGCCGGCATTCATAGTTAGCTGCACGGTCTGACCGCTAACGCTGTTGCCGTTTGCGTCGGCTAGCGCG
>Ga0070694_100001940_pt1 | contig 12254 bp, 9 predicted proteins | sample KBSK1251metaG_FD_65470 | JGI IMG/M metagenome (GOLD analysis project Ga0070694, IMG submission 65470) | Corn, switchgrass and miscanthus rhizosphere microbial communities from Kellogg Biological Station, Michigan, USA - KBS K1-25-1 metaG | ecosystem: Host-associated > Plants > Roots >... | reverse complement strand
CTGAACGACGACCCGGAGGTCAACGGGATCATCGTCCAGATGCCGCTCCCGCCTTCGATCCGGCTGCGGAGCATCGTCGACGCGATCGATCCCGCGAAGGACATCGACGGGATCCACCCGATGAACGCCGGGCTCCTCCGCCTCGGCTACGACGGGTTCCTGCCGGCTACCGCGCACGCCGCCGTCGAGATCCTCCGCCGATCGGCCATCGAGATCGAAGGCAAGCGCGCGGTCGTCATCGGGCGATCCGCCGTCGTCGGGATGCCGGCCGCGTTCCTCCTCGTCCGCGAGAACGCGACGGTCACCGTGTGCCACTCCCGGACCCGCGATCTCGCCCGCCACGTCCGGGACGCCGAGATCCTGGTCGTCGCCGCCGGCCATGCGGGCCTGATCCGGGGCGACATGGTCCGGCGTGGGGTGGTCGTCGTCGATGTCGGGATCAACGTCGTCGACGGTGCGATCGTGGGCGACGTCGACTTCGAGTCCGTCCGGCGCCTCGCCTCGGCGATCACGCCGGTCCCCGGAGGCGTCGGTCCATTGACGAATGCGTTGCTGCTCGCGCACCTCGTCCGGGCGGCCCGTGGCCAGGAGGCAGTCGTCGTTTCACCCGTCGAGCCCGCCGACACGCCGCCGCCGGCGCCTGCCACCGTGGTCCGCGATCGCGCCGTCGCCAGCCGAGGAGTTCGATGACCCTGCCGTCCGATCTCGAGATCGCCCGATCCGTCACGCCGCGCCCGATCATGGATGTCGCGCACGATCTGGGCCTCCGCGACGACGAGATCGAGCCCTACGGCCACACGAAGGCGAAGGTGACCCTGGCCGCGATCGAGCGGCTCGAGGCCGAGCGGCCCCGCGGCAAGTACGTCGTCGTGACCGCGATCAGCCCGACGCCGCTCGGAGAGGGCAAGTCGACGACCACCGTCGGGCTGGCCCAGGGGCTCAACAAGATCGGTCGGAAGGCGGCGGTCTGCATCCGCCAGCCGTCGCTCGGGCCGGTCTTCGGGATCAAGGGCGGCGCGGCCGGCGGCGGCTACAGCCAGGTCATCCCGATGGCCGACTTCAACCTCCACCTGACCGGCGACGTCCACGCGATCGGCGCCGCCCACAACCTCGGTGCCGCGTTCCTCGACAACCACCTCCATCACGGCAACGCCCTCGGGATCGATCCGTTCGGCGTCCTCTGGCCGCGGGTCATGGACATCAGCGACCGGGCCGTCCGGCGCGTGATCGTCGGGCTCGGCGGCAGGGAGAACGGCGTGCCCCGCGAGACCGAGTTCGTGATCACGGTCGCGTCGGAGGTCATGGCCGTTCTTGCCCTGGCCCACGACATCCACGACCTGCGCACGCGGCTCGGCCGGATGGTCATGGCGACCCGCAAGGACGGCTCGGCCGTCACGGCCGAGGACCTCAAGGTCGCGGGCTCGATGACCGCGCTCCTGACCGACGCGATCAAGCCCAACCTGCTCCAGACCCTCGAGGGTGGCCCGGCCTTCGTCCATTGCGGGCCGTTCGCCAACATCGCCCACGGCAACAACTCGATCATCGCCGACCGGCTCGCCCTCGCGACGAACGAGATCGTCTGCACCGAGGCCGGCTTCGGTGCCGATATGGGCGCCGAGAAGTTCTTCGACATCAAGTGCCGTGCGTCCGGCCTGAAGCCCGATGCGGCGGTCGTGGTCGCGACCGTCCGGGCACTGAAGATGCACGGCGGCGTCGGCCGGATCGTCGCCGGCAAACCGCTCGATCCGGCCCTGCTCGAGGAGAACGTCGACGCCGTCCGGACCGGTGCCGCCAACCTCGCCAAGCAGATCGAGAATGTCACGATCTTCGGAGTGCCGGTCGTCGTTGCGATCAACTCGTTCCCGACGGACACATCGGCCGAGGTCGAGGCGATCCGCCAGGTCGCGCTGGCCGCCGGGGCCCGCGATGCCGTCGTCGCGACCCACTTCATCGAAGGCGGCGACGGCGCGGCTCCGCTCGCCCAGGCGGTCTGGGCAGCGGCGTCCAGCGGCGAGGCCGACTTCAAGCTCCTCTATCCGGACGATGCCCCGCTCGGCGCGAAGATCGAGGCGATCGTCACGAAGATCTACGGCGGGGCCGGCTACGAGCTGGCGCCGGCCGCGAAGAAGGCCCTCAAGCTGTACGAGGACCTCGGGATGGGCCATCTCCCGGTGTGCATGGCCAAGACCCAGTACTCGATCAGCCATGACGCGAACCTGAAGGGCGCCCCGTCCGGCTTCACGGTGCCGATCCGCGACATCCGCCTGTCGGCCGGCGCCGGGTTCATCACCCCGCTCGTCGGCGAGATGCGAACGATGCCCGGGCTGCCGTCGCGGCCGGGTGGCGAGAACATCGACATCGACGCCGAGGGAAACGTCGTCGGGCTGTTCTAGGCCGCTCGTCGGGCCGTTCCAGGCGGCGACGATTGCCGCCGGAACCTAGGTCGCGACCGTTGCCGCCAGGCGGATCGTGATCACGAGACAGAGCGCGACGAGGAGTCCGGCCCCGACGCCGAGAGCGAGCGCGCCCCAGGCCCGGACGTCGACCGGCCCGAGCGCGTCGGCACCGCCGTGGGCGTGGTCGTCGTGACCGTGGGTCTCCCCGTGATCGTCGGGGCCATGCGCCTCTTCGGCGATGTCGCCCGGGTGATGGAGGCCCTGGTCGTCGCTGCCGTGCGCGAGCTCGTCCGGGCTCGGCTCGTGGCTCGGGTTCGTCTTGCTCATCGCCGCGATCGCACCTCCGCCGGGCATTCTCGCACGTAGACTCCGCGTCGTGACCACGCCTGCTTCCTCCGCCCCGGTCGATGCCGGGCTCGTGGCCAGCCTCCGGGGACTCGATCGGAACGGCCGGCTCCTGTTCACGACCCGCGTCCTGCGGATGTTCGCCTACGGCTTCCTCGCGGTCGTGCTCGTCCTGTATCTGGCCGGGTTGGGTCTCGACGCCCTGACGATCGGCGCGATCCTGACCCTCACCCTCGTCGGCGACACCGTCGTCTCGCTGTGGCTGACCACGAATGCCGACCGGATCGGTCGACGCCGTGTGCTCGTGGCGGGCTCGCTCCTGATGACGGCGGCCGGGCTCGTGTTCGCGGTGACGAGCTGGGTGCCGCTCCTCATCCTGGCCGCGACGATCGGCGTGATCAGCCCGACCGGTAACGAAGTCGGGCCATTTCTCGCGGTCGAGCAGGCCGCGCTGAGCCAGGCGACCCCGGACGCTCGCCGCACGCCGACGTTCGCCTGGTACAACCTCGCAGGCTACGTCGCGACCGCGGTCGGAGCGCTCGCCGCAGGACTCCTGACCCAGGCGCTGCTCGCCGTCGGGTTGGTCGCGGTCGATGCGTACCGCGTGATCGTCGTCGGCTACGCCGTGGTCGGGTTGCTGATGGCCGCGGTGTTCTGGCGGGTCGGTGCGGCCGTGGAGGTGCCGGCCGCCGAGCTGTCCGCCGACGACGGCATCGCTCGGCGCCTCGGACTCGGCGCGCGGTCGCGCGGGATCGTCGCCCGGCTGTCGCTGCTGTTCTCGCTCGATGCCTTCGGCGGCGGCTTCATCCCGCAGAGCCTGATGGCCTACTGGTTCCATCTCCACTACGGCGTCGAGCCCGCGCTCCTCGGCGGGATCTTCTTCGGCGCGAACCTGCTCGCGGCTGTGTCCTCGCTGTCCGCCTCACGATTCGCCGCCCGGTTCGGCCTGATCAACACGATGGTCTTCACCCACCTGCCCTCGAACGTGCTCCTGATCCTCGTCCCGTTGATGCCGAACCTGGCCCTTGCGATCGCCGTCCTGCTGCTCCGGTTCAGCCTCAGCCAGATGGACGTCCCGACCCGCCAGTCGTATGTCATGGCGGTCGTCGAGCCCGGCGAACGATCGGCGGCCGCGGGCGTCACCGGGATCGCGCGGACCACCGGCGCGGCGATCTCGCCGGTCCTGTCCGCTCCCCTGGTGGCGAGTGCGAGCCTGGCGGCGGTCCCGTTCTTCCTCGCCGGCGGCCTGAAGATCGCCTACGACCTGCTGCTCTACCGGGCGTTCCGATCGGGCCGGGCGCCCGACGAGCGCGCCGACCGGCCGGCCTGAGGTCAGGCGCGGCGTCGCGTCAGTCGGCCGAGCGTCGCCGGCCCGGCATCCCGAGGCGCCACCAGACGAAGGCGACGACGAGGACGACAACGCCGACGGCGATGAGCAGGTCGAACGGCTGGAGGGCGTGGCGGATGTCGACCCAGTTCGCCCCGAGCACCGTGCCGGCGTACACCAGGAGCATCGACCAGAGGAACGCGCCGGCCGTCGAGTAGGCGACGAACCTCCCGAGCGGCATCCGCGCGACACCGGCCGGGAAGCTGATGAACGTCCGGACGATCGGCAGGAGACGGCTGAAGAACGCGGTCGCCGCGCCGTACTTCGCGAAGAAGTGCTCCGCGATCTCGATCTCGTGCGGCCGGATCAGGAGGTACTTGCCGTAGCGCTCGAGGAACGGCCGGCCGCCCCATGCGCCGATCGCGTACGCGATCAGCGAGCCGATCGTGTTGCCGAGCGTGGCCGCGATCACGACGAGCCAGAAGCCCCACGGCCCGTGGGTCAGCGGCTCGATCTTGCCCGGATCCGACACGAGGAAGCCCGCGAACGGGAGGATCAGCTCGGACGGGAGGGGGATCATCGCCGATTCGATCGCCATGGCGACGAGGACCCCGAGATAGCCGAAGGACCCGTACAGGCCCTCGAGGAACGGGATGACGATCTGGTCGATGAAGGCGAGCAACGCGTCCTCGCGGTGCGGTCAGCGGCGGCGCTGACGGGAACAGGGGGACCCACCGAGAATAGCCGACTATCCTGCCCATCGTGACCGACCCGAGGGGCGCAGGCCCGACCGACCCGATCGTCCTGACCGGCGCCGACCTGTCGATCGGCGATGTCGAGGCGGTCGCCCGACGCGGGCGAACGGCGGTCCTCGACGACGCCGCCCGTGGCCGGATGCAGGAGTCGCGCGACCTGATCGAACGGCTCGTGGCGGCGGGCGAGGTGGTCTACGGGGTGACGACCGGCTTCGGCGCCCTCGCCTCGCGGTTCGTCGCGCCGGCCGACGCCGAGCGGCTCCAGGAGAACCTCCTGATGAGCCACGCGGCCGGGGTCGGCGCCCCGCTCGACACCGAGATCGTCCGGGCGATGCTCCTGCTCCGGGCCAATACGCTTGCCCTCGGACACAGCGGCTGCCGGCCGGAGCTGGTCGATCGGCTGCTGGCGTTCCTCGCCGCGGGCATCCACCCGATCGTGCCGGCGCAGGGCTCCGTCGGCGCGTCCGGCGATCTCGCCCCGCTGGCCCACCTCGCACTGCCGCTCATCGGCCGCGGTCACGTCGAGCTGGGCGGCCAGCGGCTCCCGTCGCTCGTCGCCCTGCGCGAGGTCGGGCTGGCACCGCTGACCCTCCAGGCGAAAGAGGGTCTGGCGCTCCTCAACGGGACGCAGCTGATGACGGCGATCGGGGCGCTGCTGCTCGCGGACGCGGACCGGCTCGGGGCGACGGCCAGCGTCGCGGCGGCGATCAGCGTCGAGGCCCTGCTCGGCACCGATGTCGCGTTCTCGGCGGCGTATCAGCTCGCCAGGCCGCACCCCGGCCAGATCACGGTCGCCGCCGAGATGCGCCACCTGCTGCGCGACTCGTCGGTCCAGACCGGTCACCACGGGGACGCCCACAAGGTCCAGGACCCCTACTCGCTGCGCTGCGTGCCACAGGTCCACGGCGCGGTCCGCGACGCGCTCGATCATCTGCGGCGCGTGCTCGACGTCGAGATGAACAGCGCGACCGACAACCCGCTCGTGTTCCCCGAGGGCGGGGTCGCCGCCGAGGATGCGCTCGCGACCGGCGGCGGCCGCGTGATCAGCGGCGGCAACTTCCACGGCGAGCCCGTCGCGCTCGCGCTCGACTTCGCGAAGATCGCGATCGCCGAGCTGGGGTCGATCAGTGAGCGCCGGACATCGCTCCTCCTCGACCCGAGGCTGAACGGCGGGCTGCCCGCGTTCCTTGCCCCGGCGAGCGGCCTCGATTCGGGGCTGATGATCGTGCAGTACACGGCCGCGGCCCTCGCGTCGGAGAACAAGGTCCTCGCCCACCCGGCATCGGTCGACTCGATCCCGACGAGCGCCAACCAGGAAGACCATGTCTCGATGGGCCCGATCGCCGCCCGCCACGCCCGGACCGTGCTCGAGCACGTGGAGCGGATCGTCGCGATCGAGCTGCTCTGCGGGACCGAAGCCCTCGACCAGCGATTGGCCCTCCTGGCGACGCCGAAGCCGACCCCCGGGGCCGGCGTGGCCTCGACGCCGAAACCGACCCCCGGGGTCGGGGTGGCCGCCGCCCGCGAGCGGATCCGGGCCGTGGTCCCGGCCCTCACCGGCGACCGCGAGCCCGGGCCGGATCTCGCCGCACTGACCCGCCTCGTCCACGACGGGGCGCTCGTCGATCTCGTCGGCGGCGCCGGCCCGACCCCCGGCGGCGGCTCGACCGCGCTCCACTCCTCGGAACGATGACCGCGATCCGGATCGTCGACGTCACCGACGAGGCCGCCTTCCGGCTCATCCCGCCATGTGCCGATCCCGGGTTCGACCACCGATCCTGCGATTACTGGGAGGACGCGGACCGGGGCTCCAAGGCGGCTCGGTTGTCGTGGCTGGAAGCGTCGCCGCCAGCGGCGCCCGATCGGCCGGCCCTCGCCGACAACCCCTTCGCACCGGTCCGCGATGCCGCGCCCGTCAACCCGTTCGCCCCCACGGCTCGCTCGGCTCGACCGGCGTTCAATCCGTTTGCCGACGACGACGAGGACGACGGCCTCATCGAGAACCCGTTCGCCCCGCCACCCCCGAACCGCCCGTCGGTCGACAGCGCCGGACCGCGCAAGCTCGTCCTGCTTGGCCGCGGGCTGGCCGTGTTCGGCAGCTACGCGAAGGTCCTCCTGGTCGATGACGCGCCGACCGCATACGCCCAGTTCGGTCCGTTGTCGGCGTTTCCGCGAGCGCAGCGGCTGCGCGAGCTCTACCGGCAGCTGCCCGACGCTCCGCTGCCGGCCGTGATCACCTGCATCGCCACGACTGCCGCCGGCCGCGGGGAAGGCCACGCGCGGCGCTTGATCGAGGCCGTCTGCGACGACCTGGCCGGACGCGGGTTCGCCGCCGTGGAGGCATATCCGGAGCGTGGCACGCGGCCCGACGCGACGAGCGCCGCGACCCCCGACTTCTGGCTCGCCGCCGGTTTCGCCCTTGCGGTCGACGACGAGCGCTACCCGGTGGTTCGCCGGTCGCTCTGACCGCGGCCGGACGGCGCTGGGTGCCCAGCGTCGGAATCATCCTTGCCGCGCGACGTGTCCCGGTGGCCACGCCCGGTGGTACCGTCCGCGCGTCACCCCGTTGCGATCGAGGCATCCGATGTCGATGATCCAGGCCCTTGGCAACGTGAGCAAGGTCCGCGGCGCCCTGATCTTCGTCGAGGATCCGGAGGCAGAGCTCGCGTTCTATCGCGACGTCATCGGCTTGCGGCTGCTGTACCGGACGCGGACATTCCTGCGGTTCGACGCCACTCAGGGGACGAGCCTTTCGCTGATCTCCGGTGGGTTCGCGTCGGTCGAGCCGAAGGACTACCGGAAGGGCGGCGTCGTGCCGGAGCTGATCGTCGACAACCTGGCGCTGGCGATCGGCCGGCTGGACCGGGCGGGCGTCCGGCACGAGGAGGTCAACCGGACGGCCTACGGCTCGTTCTGCTTCCTCTGGGACCCGGAAGGCAACCCGCTCCAGTTCTACGAGTCCGCGTTCATCCGGCCTGATGTCGATCCGGAGCGGCTGCCGGCTTGAGACGCTTGCCGAAGGTCGCGGGGCTGGCACGGGCAGCCGCCATCTGCGCTGCCGCCGTCTGGGTCGCCGGGTGCGGATCGGGTCCGCCGTCGGGCGCTCCCGGGACGACCGGATCGGCGGCTCCCACTCCGAGTGCCGTGACCGGTTCATTGCCCGCCGCCGGCTCGCCCGCCGCGAGCTCGACGCCCGCCTCGGCATCGTCGGGATCGGCCTTGCTCACCGAGGCCGATCCCGGCCTGTTCGCGATCATGGGCGGGGTGGGCAGCGGACTCGCGTTCGAATACGACGCCGCGACCACCGCAACGGTCGCGGCAGATCCCGGGCTGAGCCGGGATGCCGTCGGACTCGCGATCGGGCTGTACACGGTCGCGGGCCAGCAGCCGGTCACGGACTTCGCGATCGTCAGCGTCGTCCATCTCCGGGATCCCTCGGTCAACGATGAGTGGTATCGCTCCTATCGCGATTCCTATGACCAGTCGGCGTGCGCCCAGGCCGGCGGCGTGGCCCGCCACGCCGAGGCGGTGTTCGGCGGCCACCCGGCGTTCATCACCGGATGCCAAGGGGGCGCGCTCATCTACCACCTGAGGGTTCGATCGGGCTCGATCGTCGTCTCGATCACGGCCGTCGGACCGGCGCGACTCGGGGATCGGCTCGCGGCCGATGTCGACCAGCCGTGACGGGCGAGCGCCCGCGGCGCTCGCGCCCGGCGGCTAGGATCGACGGATGACGAGCGGTCCGCGACCCGTCCGGGCGCCGCGCGGCACCGAGCTGACCTGCCGCGGCTGGCAGCAGGAAGCGGCGCTCCGGATGCTGATGAACAACCTCGATCCGGAGGTCGCGGAGAACCCCGACGCGCTCGTCGTCTACGGCGGGACCGGCCGGGCTGCCCGCAGCTGGGACGCGTTCGACGCCATCGTCCGCGAGCTCCGTGCCCTGGCCGACGACGAGACGCTCCTGGTCCAGTCCGGCAAGCCCGTGGCCGTCTTCCGGACCCACGAATGGGCGCCCCGCGTGCTCATCGCCAACTCGAATCTGGTCGGGAAGTGGGCGACCTGGGGGGTCTTCCGCGACCTCGAGGCACAGGGCCTGATGATGTACGGCCAGATGACCGCCGGGTCCTGGATCTACATCGGGACCCAGGGGATCCTCCAGGGCACGTACGAGACGTTCGCTGAGCTGGCCCGCCAGCACTTCGGGGGATCGCTCGCCGGACGGGTCGTCCTGACCGCGGGGCTCGGCGGCATGGGCGGCGCCCAGCCGCTGGCCGTGACGATGAACCACGGGGTGTGCCTCGCGATCGAGGTCGACGAGACCCGTGCCCGGCGTCGGCTCGACATCGGCTATGTCGACCGGCTCACGTCCTCGCCACCCGAGGCGCTCGCCTGGGCACGCGACGCCGCCGCGGCCGGTCGTGCCGAGTCGATCGCCCTGATCGGGAACGCGGCCGAGATCGAGCCCGGCTGGGCCCGGGCCGGCGAGCGGTTCGACGCGGTGACCGACCAGACGTCCGCCCACGACGCCCTCGTCGGCTATGTCCCGTCCGAGATCTCGCTCGAGGACGCGGCGATCCTCCGACGGACGCAGCCGGACGAGTACGTCCGCCGCTCGATGGCGGCAATGGCGGACCACGTCCGGGCGATGCTCGCATTCAAGGAGGCCGGCGCGATCGTCTTCGACTACGGCAACAACCTCCGGGCGCAGGCCCAGGCGGCCGGCGTCGCGAACGCCTTCGACTACCCGGGCTTCGTGCCGGCGTTCATCCGGCCGCAGTTCTGCGAGGGTCGCGGCCCGTTCCGCTGGGTCGCGTTGAGCGGCGACCCGGCCGACATCGCCCGGACGGACCGGGCGATCCTCGACTTGTTCCCGGACGACGAGGGTCTCCGGCGCTGGCTGGCGATGGCGAAGGAGAAGGTCCCGTTCCAGGGGCTGCCGGCCCGGATCTGCTGGCTCGGCTACGGCGAGCGGGCGAAGGCCGGCGCGGCGTTCAACCGGCTCGTGGCGGACGGCGAGGTGTCCGCGCCGATCGTCATCGGGCGGGACCACCTCGATGCGGGCTCGGTCGCCTCACCGAACCGCGAGACGGAGGCGATGGCCGACGGCACCGACGCGGTCGCCGACTGGCCGCTCCTCAACGCGCTCGTCAACACCGCGGCGGGCGCGACGTGGGTCTCGATCCACCATGGCGGCGGAGTGGGGATCGGGTACTCCCAGCATGCCGGGATGGTCGTCGTTGCCGATGGGACGGAGCTCGCGGCACGAAAGCTCGAGCGGGTGCTGACGACCGATCCCGGGATGGGCGTCGTCCGCCACGTCGACGCCGGCTACGAGCGCGCGATCGAGGTGGCCCGCGAGCGCGGCGTCCGGATCCCGATGCTGGACGCGGCTGACCTGAAGCGTTGACGAGTTGATCACCGATTGATCATCCGGTGCATGCAGGCACCGTCCACGGTCAGGTCCGGTGTCGTCCAGTGTCGTCCGGAGTAGTCCCGGGTGGTCCCACGGGACTACGATGCCGGGATCGCGCCGGGCCTTCGGCGCGACGGAGGAGGAACCCTGCCGTGGCCGAGCGCGCCCATCCCCGCCGCCGCCTTGCCTCATTCATCGGCCTGCTGCTGCTCATCGCCGGCATGCTGCCCTTCGCGGCGCCGGCCGTGGTTCTTGCCGACTCATCGACCCAGAGCCTGCCGTTCACGCAGGCTTGGACGAACACCGGGCTGATCACGACCAACGATGATTGGTCGGGCGTGCCCGGAGTCATCGGGTACCTCGGTCAGGACATCACGACCGTGACGGGGACGGATCCCCAGACACTGACCGGAGAGTCCGCACTCGCGAACGATGTCGACGTGATCGCGAACCAGACCAACACCGCGATCACGAACGGGGGCGTCGCCGAGTTCCAGATCGTTGATCCGGTCGTTGCTCTCCAGGGATCGGGGACGGCCGACGCGCCCTATCTGCTGTTCGCCTTCGGCACAACCGGCCAGGCCAACGTCAACGTCGCGTACAACCTCCGCGATATCGACGCGACGACAGACAACTCCGTCCAGCCGGTCGCCCTTCAATTCCGCGTCGGCTCGAGCGGCGCCTTCACCAACGTCCCGGCCGGCTACGTCGCGGACGCAACGAGCGGTCCGAGCCTCGCGACCCTCGTGACGGCAGTGAACGTCACCCTTCCGGCTGCCGCCGACAACAAGGCGCTGGTCCAGGTTCGGGTCATGACGACGAACGCGGTCGGCAACGACGAGTGGGTCGGCGTCGACGACATCGCGATCACGGCCAGCTCCGATGCGGCCCCCTCCGTCCTCTCGTCGACACCCGCCAACGGAGCGACCGGCGTCGCACTCGACGCGACACCGTCCGTCACGTTCAGCGAGCCGGTCGCGCTCGATGAAACGGGCGTGGGCCTCAACTGCAACAACCAGGGTGGGAAGACGGTCACGGCGAGCGGCGGTCCGGTGACCTGGACCCTGGCCACCGACCCGTTCCTTGCCGGGGACCACTGCATCCTCGCGATCCTCGCCAGCGCCGTGACCGACACGGACACGACCGACCCGCCGGACATCATGGCGGCGAATTTCTCGGCCAGCTTCGACACCGCCGGCGGAACGCCTCCGACGACCGTCGTGATCAGCGAGGTCTACGGCGGTGGGGGGAATGCCGGCGCGATCTTCAAGAACGATTTCATCGAGCTGTACAACACGACCGCCAGCCCGATCAGCCTCACTGGCTGGTCGGTCCAGTACGCCGCGGCAGCCGGGTCCACGTGGCAGGTCACTGCGCTGACCGGCTCGATCCCGGCGCACCGCAACTACCTGGTCCAGGAGGCTGCCGGCACGGGCGGGACCCTCGGCCTGCCGACCCCGGACGCGACGGGATCGATCGCCATGGCCGCGACCGCCGGCAAAGTCGCGCTGGTCTCGTCGACAACTGCCTTGTCAGGCGCGTGCCCGACCGTCGGGATCATCGACTTCGTCGGCTACGGCACGACGGCCAGCTGCTTCGAAGGTTCGGGGCGTGCACCGGCCCCGAGCAACACGACGTCGGATCAACGGGTCGGTGGCGGCGCCACCGACACGAACGACAACGCCGCCGACTTCGCGGTCGCAGCCCCCGACCCCCACGGGACGAGCGACCCGGCGCCGACCGTCGGGTCGAGCATCCCGAGCACCGGCGCGAGCGGCGTCGCTCTTGCGTCCGACATCACGATCACGTTCTCGGAGGCCGTCACCACGACCGGCTCGTGGTTCACGATCTCGTGCTCCCTCTCGGGCGCCCACACGGCGACCGTCACGGGCGGCCCGGTCCAGTTCGTTCTGAATCCCGATGCCGACTTCTCCTCGAGCGAGTCGTGCAAGGTGACCGTTGTCGCGGCCAACGTCACCGATCAGGACACCGACGATCCGCCCGACAACATGACCGCC
>Ga0070694_100001939_pt1 | contig 12257 bp, 12 predicted proteins | sample KBSK1251metaG_FD_65470 | JGI IMG/M metagenome (GOLD analysis project Ga0070694, IMG submission 65470) | Corn, switchgrass and miscanthus rhizosphere microbial communities from Kellogg Biological Station, Michigan, USA - KBS K1-25-1 metaG | ecosystem: Host-associated > Plants > Roots >... | reverse complement strand
CGGGCAGCGGGCAGGGTACCGGCCCCGGCGAGCTGCGCGAGATCGCCGTCGATCCGCATCGCCGCTTCCCCGACGGCCTCGCCGTCGATTCGCGCGACGTAGCGGAGGAACCCGGGTACCACCATCATCTCGTCGAAGACCGCGGTCAATTGCTCGCGCTCGAACGCGTCCGCCACGCTGCCGGTGCCGTCGAGATTCAGGAATGCCTCCACGGCGATGTCGGCCCACGTCCGGAGCGTGGCGTCGGTCACGATCTCGACGGTCACGCCGCCGATCTCCGGCCCTGGTGATGTGCGGTCGAGCGGCAGACCCAGGACGTTCTCGAAGCCGTGGAGCCCGTAGCCGCGATCGGTCAGCGCCGATCCCAGCGACGGGTCCGCGAGGATCGACATTTCGATCCGGACCGGCTCACCGCGTTCGCTCCACTCGCGCTCGATCCGCTCGAGGGCCGCGACGTCCAGCCCGCAATCGAGGCAGAGCCCGATGACCTTGTTCAACGGGGACGAGGGGCCGACATACACTGCCTCGCCGCCGCTGATCGGGAGCACGAACGGCGCCGACCCCGGCTTGCTGCGGCGGATGGAATCGGCGACCTGCGCGCACATGCGCCCCTCGGCGCGATCGATGCGGGCGGCGAGCGCCGCGTCGGCGAACATGAACGCGAAATTCTAAGCGACCTTCGAGGCGATCCCTGGAGGCGCCGCATGATTGCGTGCACGAAGCCGCAAGGGGCGCGCCGCGGATTCGGGAGTAAGATGGGCCGCTTCGACAACGGAGCGTGTCACCATGGCCGCAGGGCAGAGGACGCGATTGCTGCTGCTGGGAACGGCGACGACCCTTGCGGCCGCGTCGCTGGCCATCCTCGCCGTCACGGGTCTGCCCTCTCTCACCACGCGGAACGCATCGGCGACGGCGCTGAAGACGGCGTGGGGCGAGCCAGACCTCCAGGGCATCTGGTCCAGGGACGTTGACATCCCGCTGGAACGGCCCGCCAGGTACGCCAACCAGGAATTCTTCTCGGACGACGAACGCGCGGCGCTCGACCGACAGATTGCGGACATCATCCGGCGGGACAGCACGGAAAGCCGCCGCGCGCCGGGAACCGAGCGGGACGTGAACACGGAGTTCCGCCAGGAAGCGTTCACGGTGCACCTGCCCGTCGGGCGACGCACCTCGCTCATCGTCGATCCACCGGACGGGAGGATGCCGCCGTTCACGCCGGAAGCTCAGAAGGCCAGGGCCGCGCTGCGGGAGTTCCAGCTCGCGCTGCTCCAGCCGACGGCAGCATGCAAGGAGAACCATCCCGGCTGCGCGGGCGGTAAGTACGGACCCGTCTCACCGAGACGGAGCGAGACGCCTCCGAGATACGTGGGTGGCACGGGTGCGACGATCAACCGCGCGAACGACCCTGAGGACCGCGGGCTCAACGAGCGCTGCCTCGCCGGCTCCATTCCGGATTTCGGCAATTTCATCGGCGGTTTCACCCGAATCGTGCAGGCTCCCGGCGTGATCTCGATTGTCTACGAGGTGGGCCCGGGCATGGGCGTCTTTCGTGATATCCCGATCACGGCGGCGGCGCACCTGCCTGCGTCCGTTCGTCAATGGTGGGGCGATTCACGCGGCCGCTGGGACGGGAACACGCTGGTCGTCGACGTCACGAACTTCTCGCCGAAGTCGGACTTCCAGGGTTCTCACGAGAACCTGCATCTCCTGGAGCGCTGGACGCGTCTCGACGCGGAGACCATCGAGTATGCCGTGACGATCGACGATCCGACGACGTGGACGCGATCGTGGACGGTCAAGCAGGAGCTGAAGAAGCAGAACGACCAGGCCAATCGGATCTACTACGAGCCGCGGTGTCACGAGGGGAATTACGGCCTGGCGGCACTGCTGTCCGGCGCGCGCGCGTCGGAGCGGGCGTTCGCGGAAGGACGCGGCCCCGACCCGGCGACGCTGTGCATCGTCATCGTCGGATGCGGAGGATTTGTCCGCGGCGGTTTCGCCGACGACGGCCCCGACGCGGATCCGTTCCGAAGCCCGCCGCCGCGGACGCCGTAACGCTACTCACCCTGGCGCAGCATCATGCCGGCATCACGCGTGTACGCGCGCCAGTCGTGGTAGCGCCGACGCAGTGAGGCGGTGACAACTGGCACAGGTCGGCGAAGCTCCAGGTTCTGCAACCGGCCCAGCATGGCGTCGCGGCCGCGTTCGGTGAGGCTCAACGTCCGGTACTGATCCTTCGAGGCGACGACGAGGCCGGCGGTGATGGACGCCTCGATCCAGTCGCGAAGCGCGTCCGGCGTTTCGTGACGAAGCAGGCCGGTCGTCGACAGACGGCCGAGCGCGGGTGGAAGGTCGTCGGTCTCGCCGAGCAGCATCGCGACGATTCGGCGGCGGCCATACCGCTCGCCCGCGCGGGCGATGCCCGAGAAGATCTTTCGCACCAGTTCCCGCTCGTACGCGTCGAGCGCATCCGGCCGGCAGTTGCCGCAGGCATCGCAACGCTCGCGGGCCGCCGGCTCGCCGAAATACTGGAGGATCGTCGCGCGCAGGCACGCCGTCGTGTCCGCGTAGTCGATCATCCGCTTCAGTTTGCGGTGTTCGAGCGCCTTCCTGCGCGCGATCTCTTCGGCGGACCGCGCGTCGGCCGTCCGTTCAGGCTTGCCGCGCCGCGGACTGTCGATCAGGTACTCGCGCGTCGAGATATCGGCACGGTCCCACAGCAGCGTCGCGGTCGCGGGACGTCCGTCGCGCCCCGCGCGTCCGATCTCCTGGTAGTACGCCTCGAGCGACCCCGGGATGGCGTAGTGGACGACGGCGTCGACGTCGGGCCGATCGATGCCCATCCCGAACGCGTTGGTCGCGCAGACGACGGGCAGCGTTCCCGCGGCAAACGCGTCCTGTACGCGCGTCCGCTCCTTGTCCTCGAGGCCGGCGTGATAGGCCGCCGCCCGCACGCCCGACGCGTTGAGCACGCCGGCCGCGGCGGCTGCCGTCTTTCGCGTGGCGGCGTACACGAGCGCGCGGCGCCCGCGAACGAGGCGGGGAAGCCAATCGTCCTTGTCCTCTTCAGCGGCGACGGGCTCGACCCGCAGGTGAATATTCGGCCGATCGAATCCGGCCACGAGCACCTGCGGCTCTTCCAGGCCGAGCAGCGCAATGATGTCATCACGCACTTCGGGTGTCGCGGTCGCCGTGAAGGCGGCGATTGGCGGCCGTCCACCGGTTCGATCGCTCGCCGTGCAGAGATCCGCCGCCGCACGCAAGCGCCGATAGTCGGGGCGGAAATCGTGGCCCCACTCGGAGACGCAATGCGCTTCGTCAACGACGAAGCGGGCAATCCGCAGGCCGCCGAGCAGCCCGAGAAACTGATCCGACGCGAACCGTTCGGGCGCGACGTACAGCAGCCGCAGGCGTCCCGCACGTGCGGCGTTCATCACGTCGCGCCGGCCGCCGGCCGGCAGCATCGAGTGCAGCGCGCCGGACGGAATCCGGCGTCGATTCAGCTCGTCGACCTGATCCTTCATCAGCGAGATGAGCGGCGACACCACGAGCGTGATGCCGGGCAGCATCACGGCGGGCAGCTGGTATCCGAGCGACTTGCCGGATCCCGTCGGCATGACCGCGAGCACATCGCGCCCGCCAAGAACGGCGGCCACAATCTGTTCCTGTCCCTGCCGGAATCCGGGATGACCGAAGTGCGCGCGAAGCCGCGTCAGCGCGTCGGTGGTCGATTCATTCGTGGCTGCCATGAACGGACGACGACTCCTCGACGTGCCCGGGGTCGTCCCGAGCAACGTCGAGCGACGACGATGTCATCGTCCTGGACGAGATTCAAGAAGCAGTTTTTGCGTACCGCGGTGGGGAGCGCCGCTTCGCGATCAGGGAATACGCTCGCGTCTCCGTTACGGGAGTTTCGCGACAATCTTCATGAACTCGTCGTCGGGAAACGCGCGCAGCGTTTCTGACTTGACGTTACCCTGCATCGAACCGCCGAGGGCCATCCTCACCGCGGTTTCGTCGTCTGGCGCCTCCGAAATCACGATCGCGTCATAGCGGCCCATGACGTAATAGACAGCTTTGATCTGCGAGCCTGCGGCCTTCGCCATCTGCCTGGCAGTCTCGACCCGTTTCGGGGCGTCCTTGATGGTCTGGATCCCTTTGTCCGTGAATGTGAGCAAGGTCACATATGTCGGCATTGTCGTTCTCCTTGGGGATCAGGGGATGCGTTCCGGGAACCGGGGGATGAAGCCGTCGCGGTTCGGCATGCGCACCTTCGGCAGCGTTTGCGCGTTCATCACGTCGCCGGCGCCGATGATCTTGTTCTCCGACAGGATGAATGCCGTCAGCGCGTAGACCTCTTCGCTGGTCAACGTGCGGGGCCGCGGCCACGGCATCGCGCGGCGGGTGAAGTCGAAGATCGTCGTCGCGTACGGCCAGAAGTTCGCGACCGTCTTCGTCGTTTCGATGCCCGATGTCAGCGGCTGCCCGCCGACGAGCGCGGCCGCGCTGCCGCCCTTGCCGTTCTCGCCGTGGCACACCGCGCACTTGGCGGCGAAGATCTTCGAGCCCTGTTCGGACGTGCCGCTGCCCGGCGGCAGGCCCGTGCCGTCGGGCAGGATGCTGATGTCCCACGCGGCGACGTCGGCTTCGGAGATCGGGTGACCAAGGCCGGGGCCCTGCGCCGACACGAACCCGAACATGAACCCGAACATGAACACGAACCCGAACATGAACACGAACATGAACACGAACCGAGAAGCGAGAACCGCAGAAGCGTGAACGGTCCGCTTAGACGTACACATGTTTCACCTCGCCTGCCCGATCGACCGCCCAGCTCGTGGGTCCGTTGTAATGCTGGCTCGGGAACGCGGCCGGATTGGTCACGGGCGTTTTTGTCTGCCCGCGCCGCGCGATGACCTCCGCGCGCGTCGGCTGCACGTTGCCCGCTTCATCCCACGCGCGGCTCTGCAGCACCGCCGGCCCGCCATCCCACTTCCACGGCAACCGGAACCGCGTGAACGCCTTCGACAGCCTCGGTTCCTGCAGGGCGGCTTCGGCCCACGTCTTGCCCCCGTCGGCGCTGACCGTCACCTTCGCGACGGGTCCGGTCGCCGAATACGCGATGCCCGACACCTCGTAGAAGCCCGGCCCGCTCATCTTCAGCCCCGGAGACGGGTGCGTGATGAACGACTTCACTTCCTGCAGGAAGTAGAACTGATAGGCCTTCCCGTTCGGCAGGATCGGCGCGTAGGTGCGCGCCTCGTAATAGCTCATGCCCGGCTGATCGACGAGCTTGATGCGGCGCAGCCACTTCACGTTCATGTTGCCTTCCCAGCCGGGGAGCAGCAGGCGCATCGGATATCCGTTTCCGGGCATGATGCGCTCGCCGTTCTGATACAGCGCGATCATCGCGTCGTCGAGCGCCTTGCTCATCGGGACGCTGCGGCTCAGCGCGAGCGAATCGGCGCCTTCCGCGATGAGCCACTTCGCTCTCGGATCGATGCCCGCTTCCTCGAGCAGCGTCGACAGCATCACGCCCGTCCATTCGGCGCACGACACGAGGCCGTGCAGCGTCTGGACGCCCGCCTGCAACGGCTCGTTCGAAAAGAGCGTCGCGCTGTTGCCGCCGCATTCGACGAAGGCCATGCGCGACACCATCGGATAGCGGCCGAGCGTGTCGAGCGTGAACTCGAGCGGCCGCTTCACGAGGCCGTGAATCACGAGCCGGTGCTGCGCCGGGTCGATGTCGGGCGCGCCCGAGTGCGAGATCACGAAGTGCAGCCCGTTCGGCGTGAACGTGCCGTTCACCAGGTGGTGCGGCGTGCGCGCGTGCTGCGTGCGCGGCTCGCCTCTCGGGTTGGTGAGCGTCCGGACGACGTGCTTCTCGAAGGACGACGGGGTGGCGTACTCCGGAATCGGCACGCCGGGCTTCGTGCTCCACGGCGCGTCGGTCAGTTGCTGCGCGGCGGCGGTCTCGCTCAGCGTGTAGCCGGTGATGGCCGCAGCCAGCGTCGCGCCGCTCGTCAGGAACGCGCGGCGGTGAAGAAGACCGTTGCCGGCGGCGATCTCGAGGTGGTCGAGCGCGGGTCGCGGTTGCTGGTGTGACATGGCGCGGGGATTCTAGCGCCGCGCCCGCGTCTCGTCCATTGGGCGCATGCTATACTGGGTTAGCTTTCTGACAGCTGCGCTTCCGGCCTCCGCATCAGATCCGAGTTTCTCGCCTCTCCTGCGTTTCGTCCCCGAGCATTCCGCTCGAGCCTGCCATCAGATTTAGTCGCATCCGTGGAGATGCAGGAGTAGTTATGAGCACCAAGCTATACGTCGGCAACCTGCCGTTCGAAACCACCGAGTCTGACTTGCAGACGCTCTTCGAGGGCGCCGGCCAGGTGAGCACCATCAACATCGTTCGCGACCGGACCACCGGTCAGGCGCGGGGATTCGCCTTCGTCGAAATGAGCGATGTCGAAGGCGCGCGGCGCGCGATCAGCGAGCTGGACAAGCACCAGTACGGCGGGCGGAGCCTGACCGTCAATGAGGCAAAGCCGATGACGCCGCGCGGCAGCAGCGGCGGATTTGGCGGCCGTCAGCGGGGCGATTCCCGCTGGTAAGCGCGCTGCGCCACTGGTAGACCGATCATCACCCCGGATCTCCTCACGGGATCCGGGGCTCTTCGATTCGCAATGGCCACGTCGGCATCTTCAGCGTCCGACGACCTCGACGTCTGCTTCCCGCACAACCTTCCCTTCGGCCACTTCCGCTTGTGCGGTCACCGTGACCTTGTCAAAGCCCGCGACTCGCGGCGTACACCCGCGGGCGAGCTGCGCGGCGCGAAGACCCGCCAGGACCACGAACTCGAACGCGTTGAAGTCAATTGGACGCTGTATCACGCGAACCGTCCTTTCTGGACGCGACATGCGGACTCGGGTTCAGCGAACCAACGTACGCCCCCGCTAAGGCAGGCAAAGATCCGATTGGCATGCAACCCTCGAGAAGGCCTTGGTGAGGGCTGGGCCGGGATGGCCTAGGGCTCAGAAAAGCAGGTGACGCGATTATACGCGTGATGCCGTGTGGCCGGTTCGATTGCGCTCGTATAATCGCGCGGCAATGGCCGGCGTGATCGAATTCGTTCCCGACATTCCAGGGCCCGACCCGGCTCCGCGGTCTCCGTCGTTCAAGGCGCCGCCGCTGACCTGCGACACGCACTGCCACATCTTCGGGCCGGTCAATCGATATCCGTATACGGTAGGGCGGCCGTACACCCCGCCGGAGGCGCCGTTGTCGGCCTTCCGTGCCACGCACGCCCGCATCGGCGTCGAACGCGCCGTCATCGTCAACGCGACACCGTACGGACGGGACAACAGGGTGATTCTCGATGCGATCGCGCAGAGCGGCGGACGGTATCGAGGCATCGGCAACGTCGACGAACAGATGACCGATCGCGAGCTCGAAGGGCTCGCCGCAAGCGGGCTCGATGGCTGCCGGTTCACCTTTCTGCCGCGGCTGGGCGGGCGGCCCGACATGGCGGCCTTCGATCGGATCGTGACGCGCATTGCCCCGCTCGGCTGGCACGTGGACCTGTATCTGCCGGCGTCGCACCTCGACGAACTGGCGCCGCGCCTCGAGGCGTTGCCGGTGCCATACGTGATCGATCACATGGGGGTCGTCGATGCGTCCGCCGGCCTGGAGCAGCCCGCGTTCCAGGAGCTGCTGTCGCTGCTCGGACGCGACGAGAAATGCTGGGTGAAGATCACGGGACCCGAGCGCGTCTCGCGCACCGGGCCGCCGTTCCACGATGTGGTTCCCTACGCCCGCGCGCTCATTCAGACCGCGCCGCGTCGCGTCCTGTGGGGCACCGACTGGCCGCACCCCAATGTTCCGTTCATGCCCAACGACGGCGACCTGATGGACCTGGTCGCGCTGTATGCGCCGGACGAGCAGGGCCGCACGCGGCTGCTCGTTGACAACCCGGCGCGCCTCTTCCGGTTTCCCTCATGAGCGTGGCCGTCGATGCCGCGCAGCGCATCGCGCCGGCAGAGCGCCGGCCGTGGTACTCGCAGCTGTGGGTGCACGTCTTCGCCGGGATGGTGCTTGGCGTGCTGGTGGGGCAGTTCGCGCCGAACGTCGGCGAGCAGCTGCAGCCGCTTGGCGACGCCTTCATCAAGGCGATGCGGATGCTCATCGCGCCCATCGTGTTCGCCACTGTCGTAGTCGGCATCGCGAACATGCATGACATGGCGCGCGTCGGGCGCGTCGCGCTCAAGGCGTTGATCTACTTCGAAGTCATGACGACGCTCGCGCTGGTGCTCGCGCTGGCGGTCGTCAACATCTGGCGGCCGGGCGCCGGCATGCACATCGACGCGCGCGCGCTCGACGCGTCCGCGGTCGCCTCCTATACCCAGGCGTCGGGGCAGGGTGTGGTGCCATTCCTGTTGAACATCATCCCGACGACGGTGATGAGCGCCTTTGCCGAAGGCAATGTGCTGCAGGTGTTGTGCGTGGCGATCCTCTTCGGCGCGGCGCTGAGCGGGCTCGGAGAACGGGGACGTCCGCTCGTGGCCGGGCTCGATGCCCTGTGCGCCATGCTCTTCCGCGCGGTTGGCATCGTGATGTGGGCTGCGCCGCTCGGCGCGTTCGGCGCCATCGCCTTCACCGTCGGCCGCTACGGAACGGGAACGCTCTGGTCACTCGGTCATCTGTTGATCTCGTTCTACGTCACGTGCCTGATCTTCGTCTTCGGCATCCTCGGCGTCGTGGCGCGCCTCTGCGGCTTCAGCCTGCTCGCGCTGATTCGATGGATACGCGAGGAGTTGCTGATTGTCTTCGCCACGACGTCTTCAGAAACGGTGCTGCCGCGGATCATCACGAAGCTCGAGCAGCTCGGGTGCCGCCGCGATGTCGTGGGCCTCGTGATTCCGACCGGCTATTCGTTCAATCTCGATGGAACCTGCCTGTACCTCGCCACGACGTCGGTCTTCCTGGCGCAGGCGACGGACACACCGCTGGGTGTCCCGCAGCAGCTCGCGCTGCTGGTCGTGCTGCTCATTACATCCAAGGGCTCAGCGGGGGTGGCGGGCGCGGCGTTCGTCGTGCTGGCCGCCACCCTCTCGACGGCAGGACAGATTCCGGTGGCGAGCGTGTCCATCGTCCTCGGCATCCACCGGCTGATGTCCGAAGGAATGACGCCGACCAACTTGATCGGCAATGCCGTGGCGACGCTTGCCATCGCGCGCTGGGAAAACGCCCTCGACGACGGCGAGCTCCGCCGTCACCTCGGCGCCGTCGAGCGTAGGGGCCGGCTTTAGCGATTGAACGTAGGGGCCGGCTTTAGCGATTGAATGTAGGGGCCGGCTTTAGCCGGCCCACCCGGCATCAGTTCCGCGCGAAGCAGTAGATCCGGCCGGCGCCGCCGCGCGGCGCGGTATCGGCGCAGCTCGCGTTGTCGTGGGCCGAATTCCACGACGTCACGGTTCCGGCGGTGCTGCCTCCGGCCCCAAAGCCGTCAGTATGGCCGACGCGAGCAAAGGTGGCGGCGGACGCTGACGTCCAGTTGTTGCACGTGCTCCCGGGAATCAGCGTGCCGTCGGCGTTGGAGCCGGTGAGGATGTCGTGTTCGTTCGGCCCAGGCGAACCGGCCCACTGCCCGTTGATCCGTTGTCCGTTCTCGTCGATGAAGAGCGCCGGGTCGCCCGTGCGCGAATGCAGTTCGTCGATGTTCCGGGCGACGAGCACGCCGTTCGCGTTGCGCCACGGCCCGATGCCGATGCGGCTGCGGGCGTCAACCGGCTTGCCGGTGTCCGGATCGCGGTCGGCGCTGAGATACGCCCGCCACTGGTGGCCGCCCGCGTTGACGGCCGTGGCGAGCCGCTGGCACGTGGCGTCGGCTCCGCCCAGCCCACCGAGATTGCCCGTCGTGCTCCTCGTGCTGCTGACGAAGAACGTCATCGACCCCGTCGGATTGGACGGGATCACGCTGTTGGTTGCGCCGCACCCGGCGGCGAGCACACAGAGGGAGACTGCTGTCCACTTCTTCATTTTTTGCGCCTCGAAAGTTGTAGCTGGCGGTCGATGATCTTCAGCGCTCCGGCGGCCCGTAGCCCGCTTCCTTCCAGATCGCCTGTGCCTCGGACGATGCGAGGTACTCCAGCAGCGCTTTCGCCCCCGCGGGGTCGGCTGCGTGCGTGGAGATGAACCCGACAACCCGAACGGGCGCGGTGAGGCTTCGCGGCAATACCCCGACGATGTCGTACTTGTCCTTCTCGGGAAGCATGTCGCTGAGCATCAGCATGCCGATATCGATGTCGCCGTTTGCGAGTCGCGTGGCCGTCTTGATCGTGTTCCGCGTGGCCTCCGCAGAGATGCCTTGAGCACCTGGACCGAGTTCGACCTCGCTCTTGCTGGCGACCTGGTCGGCGATCCCGAGCTTGGTCAGCGCTTCCAACGGACCCTGTCCGGCCACCGTGAAGTCGGGATCCTCGTATCCGATCCGCTTCGCGGCCAGCAGCGCTTTTTTCACGGCGTCCGCGGTCGCAATGTCCGGCTTCGGCCGCCCCTTCGGCACCCCGACCGCGGTGAGAATGCTCGTAATCGGCGTCGCGCTGTCGAGAACGATGCTCCCCGAGGTGAGTGCTCCGGGAAAGGGCGCGATGATGATCGACACGTCGAGCGGCTGCCCCTTGGCCACCATTCTTCGTGTTTCGACGCCGTTGCCGTACGTGACTTTGACCTTGCGGCCGGTCTTTGTCTCGAAGCCCGCGATGATCTTCTGGGTGGGCGCACGCATGGGACCCACCGCCAGCAGCGTGACCTCACTCGGACCCTGGGCGTGCGCAACCGTCCAGCCGCCGCACGCGAGTGCGATTGCCACGATCGCCGAACTGAATGTCTTCATCGCAGCATCCTCAAACAACTCCCAACACCCAACCTCCAAATTCCAAGAAACCTGAGGCCACCTTGGAAGTTGGGAGTTGGCAGTTGGGAATTGACCGTACGCCGTCTATTGCGCGCGCCGATAGTGCTCCGTGCTGGTGCGAGGCGCGACCTTCATCGTTTTCATCTTCTTGATGTACTCGGGATACAGGGTCTCCTCGCCGCCGAGCGCGGCCTCGAGCGGGATCCCGTACTCGGTGGCGAACTCGGTCAAGACGTCGTTCTTCCCCGGCAGGAAGCTCGGCACCTTTCCCGCCGGAACGATCGTGCCGTCCGGGCTGATTTCACACGGGAACGGCGGAATGATCTGGTTGGGATCGAAAATCCAGCTCGACTCGCGAATGTACGGCGCCGTCAGATACAACGGGTCGTTGATGATGAAGACGATCGTCAGCACGTTGCCGTACCGGTGCACGCGTGACGTCACGGTGGCCATCGGGCTCTTCGGCACGCCCGTGCGGGTGAGATACGCCTCCTTGAGATGCGTGGTCGTGTAGACGAGCGCGTTGCGCTCCCAGTGCCCGGTCGAGAATCCCGACCACTTGTGAGCCGCGTTCGCCGACGGATGCGGACGCCCGTCCATGTAGATCACCTGCTCCGGCTCCTGCCACGCGACATGCAGTCGCAGGCCAACCGGCTGGCGCGTTTCGTCATCCCGCTCCGTGGTGATACGCAGCTGCGAGACGGAGACACGCAACCCGATGTCGATCGGGTGCGGCCTGCACAGGTTCTCCGGCAGATCGAGCTGCTCCGGATGCCAGGCCTCGGCGCGCAGCCGCCCGGGTTCGTTGATCGGAATGCCGGTGTAGTCGCCGATGTCCATGTGGTCGTTGTAGACCCTCGGTGACCACTCGCCGGTGAGATCGACCTGGGCGCTCGCCGGCCGGCTCGCGAGCGCGAGCAACAGGAGGATTAGCGCGGTTCGTTTGCTGTGCATGGCGTCGGATCCCATCCGGAGGCGTCCGGAAGTTTCTTGAAGTGCGCGTGCATGAGGAGCGGTTCGATCAGGTATTGCGGATCGGTGACCATCGTCGTCACGACGAGCCACGTGTTTTTCGTGTAGGGATCTGAAAACGTCTCGAAGTAGTCCTCAACGAGCGCGTTGCCACTGTACGGCACGCCGTTCTTCTGCAGATAACCAGGACGCAGGCGCGTCGTCACGACTTTGAGGTAATCCGCTGGCTTCTGTTGCGCTCTGTCGACGATGAGCCGGCCCTCTTTGTCCTGAACCGGTCCGCCTTGCCCGTCGCGCCGATCTCTCGGTTCGTCCCCGCCCCATTCCGCGGCTGAGTAACCCTGCCAGGAAGGCTTTTCAGCTGCGGGCGCCG
>Ga0070694_100001938_pt1 | contig 12260 bp, 7 predicted proteins | sample KBSK1251metaG_FD_65470 | JGI IMG/M metagenome (GOLD analysis project Ga0070694, IMG submission 65470) | Corn, switchgrass and miscanthus rhizosphere microbial communities from Kellogg Biological Station, Michigan, USA - KBS K1-25-1 metaG | ecosystem: Host-associated > Plants > Roots >... | reverse complement strand
TGAAATCCGATTGACGGTTGCTGCTCGTTCTTGATGAGTTCGGCTTGGGGAAAGGAGAACTCCGGGTCTGGCACAAAGTCGTAGGATGAGAGGAGAGACTCTTCGATGAAGTCGCGCCCTAAGTTCCAATTAAAATCGCGTGAGCGGGGATCAATAATTGCCCCCCCAAGAGTGTAGTATTTAAAGCCTCCGCCTCCGCGCCAATTGACAGCCTTCGAAATGCCCGATTGATCTTCGCCAGTGAGAACTTTTTTAAGACGCGGAACGATGTACGTATCAGCGTGCTTACCAACTTCAACGCCAATCCAACGACGATTCATCTTCTGTGCGACCGCAAAGGTTGTTCCAGTCCCGCCAAAACAGTCCAACACTAAGTCGCCCTCATTAGTGGCAAGAGTTAAGACCCGATGGAGCAGCACTTCAGGTTTCTGACCATCGAAATCCAAACGTTCTTTCGACATCGGGTTAATAACATAGATGTCAGTCCACAAGTTCGAGACTGGTTGCCCCTTGTACTCATCAAGAAAAACCTTTCTGGAAATCCGCTGATTCTTGTCTTTTGGAAAGACAAGCCTCCCCTCTTTATCCCATCGTTCCATTACATCCTTCGAGATCGACCACCCATTCTCTGGAGGCTGAAATCCCTTATATTCATAGGTCAAGTTTGGTCGGGGATTGGGACTTACCAATGGAGATTTTCTGAATTTTCTTCCCTTATCATCAACATCAGTAAAACGTTTCTCAATGTACTGTTGGGTATTCTCATCTTCCAGTGAAAGAAGCGGCTCAAAGAATGCTTCTTCAGTTTTCTTGTACCACAAAATGAAATCCGTGACGTTATTAAGCCTATCAACGGGATTGGCACTTCCGCCGCGTCGTTTCCATATAATGTCGTTTATGAAATTTCCCTCCCCGAAGATTTCATCTAAAAGAATCTTCAATCGAAATACTTCTTTGTTATCTATTTGGGCAAAAATGAAACCGTCTTCTCTTAATACGTCGCGAAGTATGACTAGTCGATCTCTAATCAAAGTTAGCCACTCAGAGTGCCCCAAGTTGTCTTCATATTGTTCAAAGGCGGCGCCGGAGTTGTACGGCGGATCTATGTAGATGCATTTTACCTTTTCTTGGTCTGGGCGGTTTGCAAACAGTTTCTTCAACGCGTTCAACGCCAGCAGGTTATCACCTCGTATCAGCAGATTCTCAATCGTGGGATCATCCGCTTTGCTTTCAACCAACTCGTACTGATTATCAATCAGACTGCCTGCCTTCACCTTCGGCACCGCCTTGTAAGACTTCTGGAAAACGAGCGGGCGCGCCTCTTTCACTCGTAAGTCGCTGCGGTCAACCCAATACGGTGACAAGCCCCTGCCCTCTTCGTCCACAATCTCGTAGAACAATGCGTCGTCCTTGTTTATCCAGTTCATCTTCGGAGCCGGAACGTCACCGTGAGCCGTTCCCACCCCTTCCGATTGCACCAGAATTGACTTCTGCTTATTGAACCACTCAAGGCTTAGTGAACCCGTGTACTTTTTCGCCATAATATTCTCTATGCTTGGATCTGAATTACACCCGAACAAATCGTATTCAACCAACAGGCCTTACAAGAACTCGTCTGGCAAGTGCGCTCTAAGCGATTGCTTCTAATTGCGTCAGCTGCTTCTATGATTCTGAGCTTGACTTGATCAAGATCAGCGTCAAGAAGTTCCTGACGATGAGGTCGGTTCTCATCAAGATTATATATCTCAAGGAAATCAGCCTGCTCACCACTCAAGTCTTTGTATCCGAGAGCGTACAAAGATAACTGCTCCATTGACACATCATAAGTCTGAGCGTCAGATGCCGACTTAAAATCCACAATCGTAGTTATGTAAGTGCCATCAAGTTGTTTGCGCTTTATCAAGTCCATCCGACCATTAACAAGAATTCCCTCGCCGAGATCGAGCTGAATGTTCTTCTCAGCAAAGAGGATGTCCTGAAAGGCCTTCTCATTGAGTTCGAAGTATTCGTCGAGGGCTTCACTGGCTCGTGTTTTCATGTCTTCTCGCACGCTTTCGACCGCGTACGGAAGATGCAAGTGCGCGTCGAGCAGACGAGGGATGTGGCTGCGGTCCATGCTGCCGCCGTCAAGGACTTCCTTATGAACTTCCATCAAACAGTCGTGAATTGACTTCCCAAACCCCAGGCGAGCACTAAGAGGCTGGCGGAAACCATAAAGAGTTAGAAGCTTAAATCGGTATCCGCACTCAAAGAAATTCTTCAGGATCGAAAAGTTGAGGAGGATGTCGGTCTTAGCGATTCTTGGTTGAGGTCTGGCTTTAGTTCGGTCGCTAAAGTTTCGAGACTTACTCGAAAAAATGAAGTCGGAGCGTTGCAGTTCTTTGCAAAACTCCGATTCCTTTTTCTCATAGCCTTTTTCTTCGGGTGCTCGACTAACGAAGAGGAATTTTTGGGAGCGAGTAACGGCGACATACAAGAGTCGGCGCTCATCTTCGACTCCACCTTCATATCGTATCTGATCTTTAATGAGACTCTTGTCGAGAAAGTGCCAAACACTTCTTCCTCCTATTTTAGCAGCCGGAAGATAGTTTCGATTCATCCCAGGCAAGAACACCACTGGAAACTCAAGGCCTTTCGCCTGAAAGATTGTCATTATCTGAACAGCGTTCGGAATCTGATATGAATTACTAAGCCAACCCTCCGGGTAATAGTCGTCGGCGGCATATCGTATGAAGTCCAGAAAACCTCGGAGTTTGTTTTCGGGCTTGCTCACAAAGTTGATCGTTTCGAAGTCGTCGATTACCTGACTAAACATGCCGAGGTTGTAAAAGACAATTTCTTCAGCTGTGTGCTGCGTGGTGTTGCCTGAACCATCCGCAAACACTTCCTCTGTAATTCCGAGCTTTCTAAGGAAGCCAAGGAAGACATCCTGTAAAGAATAACTTTCGTAGAAATCGAAATTCGACGGATTCTTCTCATCCAGGTAGGAAAGTGCTTCATCAAGCTTGTCCGCCTCGATCGTTGGGACAATACCGCGCCAGTAGGAATCAATGACGCTGCTATCCAGGTCACCCTTCTGATACTGAAAAATGGCAACGGCGGCTCTGACCTCTTCACGATCGAAAAGCTGATTGACTCCAGTTACAATGAAGGGGATGTCAGCCGCTTGAAGAGCCGCTACAATCGCGTCGGCTTTTTTCCATTTTCGTAAAAGGATCACGAAGTCCGAATAGTCCAAGCCCCGAGACTGTTCCTTCTCAGTGAACTGGGCTCCACGCAAGTTCTGTATAGTCTGAACGATGTGTTCATTCTCGTCCTTCACAGTATCGAAGAAGTTAATGAGGCAATCACCTCGTTCAAACACCTGATCTCCAGAAGCTTTCATCTGTTTCTGCAATCGTAGTTTGTTATTGCTAATTGTCTTAAGAGCAATATCAACCACACCCGTCGTGCTCCGAAAGTTGTCCTCTAGCTTTATGTACTCAACGTTCTCATAGCGGGTGCGAAACTTCTGAATATATCTGACGTCCGATCCGCGCCATTGAAAAATGGTCTGATCATCATCTCCAACCACACAGACATTCGCACCGAGCTCGTAGATTTCCTTTACTATTGCCTCCTGAATTGGGTTGACGTCCTGATACTCATCGACTACCAGGTATTTGAGTTGTCCGCATATTGTCTGGCGGAACCTTGAGTCAGTCTGAAGATGCGCAAGAGCGCGTTTCATAATTGCCGTAAAATCAAAGTATGCCCCGCGCTTAAATGTATCTTCGTAATTCTGCAAAGACACTCTGATCTTTTCTGGCACCTTTGATTCATCCGTCAATTCCGACTCACGCAAAATTCCCATTAACGCGATGAAGTGTCCGGTATCCTTAAAGCGCTCCATATCGAGGTCCTTCATCCCTATGCGACTGAAGTTCCGATCGACAAAGAGCTTCTGCTTTACTTCGTCAAGAACTGAAAACTTTTGGTACTCATAGATGTGTTGCTGCAAAACATTCAAACACCAACCGTGGATCGTTCCCACATACATCTCGGCGAGACCCAAAACATTCCCAAGTTGCTCCCTACACAACCGTAGAACTCTGGCCTTCAGTTCGGCCGCCGCCTTCTCAGTGTAGGTAAACGCTGTAATGTTCGCCGGGAGTATCTCTCTATTGTTCTGGAGGAGATTGATTACCCGCTGCGCAATAACTTGAGTCTTTCCTGAACCGGCACAAGCAATTATCTGCAAATTACGGTCGAGCGTATTGATCGCTAGAAGTTGATTGGGTGTGTGCTGCATTTCTAGTTGCTAAGGGTTGAAAAGGCCAGCCACAATTCCTGCAATCCGCCTGTACTGTGACCGTCCTTTTTAGGGCTTTGACGATCGTTATTAGGAGACTTTTGAAACTTATGTATTTCCCATCTGTCGTGCGAACGCTGTCAAGATTCGTTGGCTAGGAAAGTCGGAGAGCGACACAAGCTTATTTGCTAGGGCCACTGGGATCAGAGCATTGTCATACATACTGCAATGGAGTTCCCCAATCAACGCGAGTATTTCGTTGAGGTGCGGAATGTCCGACGGGTTCGGTTCCGCCATGTAATTTGTGGCCGGGATCGTTGCGACATGCATCTCTCCGCTTGCGGCTCGAAAAAAGACCTTTTGACCATAGTACGTATTCTGCCCATAGATGGCACCAGCATCTCCACCGGGGACCACGTATTTACGGATGTATCCGTCGCCGAGTACAAAGTAGGAACCGGGGCGGAAATGGTCCTGGATGGCCGCGGCGTGTTCTACAAAGGCCCCGCTCTTTTCCAGACCAGCAACCCTCACACTTGGATTCGTTGATCCGGTAGGCTGAACGAGAAGGTGTTCAATGAGATCTCGCATGGGTCGGTACAGCGGCGCAACAAGTCCAAAGAAAGCGAGCGGCCCGTCCTTAATAAAGAGAATGTTCCTCATTAGAGCGGGCTTCATGGCAAGAATATTGTGAATAAGGTGCACTAGGACCAGCTGCTCCAACATGGTCATAACGTACGCTGCTATACCGGAAGCACCCATTTCCTCATCTATTCTCTCATGCAGCCGGAACGAGTCCGTTAGGTACACCGACTGCCCACAACCTTTGCAGGTCTTCGATGCCGATTCTGAGTACGAAAAGCTAATAGGGCCGTGTCCACAACGATAGGGACAACTCGCCAAATCAACACGAAGGGAATCGTTGGGCTGTCTCATCCAACGTCGGAAGAGAAACCATTTCAGGCTCCCCATTAGCTGGTCGCCTTCGGGACCTCTCTTCTTGTCGAAGAAGTCATATACAGCGTGTCGAATCGTTGCAGCGAGCGTGGGTTGCCCCTTGTGACGAATACCCTTTGTCGGCAGCACCAGGGTATAGCGTTCAATCTGTTTCAGCTTTTGGAGATCGTCTGGAGCGATAAACCGTTTCGTGTCGAGTGCTCGCAAATCGGCAAGGTAAAAGAGCAGTGGGCCGAAGGTAAAAAACGCTATCGATGCAGAGGGATATTCTTCTCGCACGAACGTCTCGGTGTAGCCACCATCAATTGCAATCACAACCGAGACCTCATCAAGATCAACAGCAGGGAGATCAGTAAGTAGGCTTTCCAGAGAGACGGGATCGGGAGCTGAAGGAAGAATGCATTGCTCTATATAAGCTTGGACATCGAGGTTCTTGATGATTTCGACATGCGCAATCTTACTCGCGCGTTCGATCGGCTTTCTTCCCTTGGATGAGTAGGCCATAGCGAATCTCAAGAGCTAACAGCGCTGAACCGATCAATTTGGACAGGGACAATAAAGGCGTTCGAATAAGTCTTCATCCGTATGAAGCCTTTGTCCGTCGTTCGACGTAAGCTCTCCACGAAATCCTCAAAATCGTAGTATTTGGAGACTTCTTTCAGTTCGTCGTTGTTGTTTAGATGAGATACAAACCAGTTCTGAGTGTTCTTAAGTACGTTGGCAGAGATCGAGCTGACTTCCTGGGTAGCGTAGATCAGACCAAGATTAAGCTTGGCTCCTTCTTTTGCGATTCGGTTGTAAATCAATGTGAGGTCAGACTCGTTCTTCTTCGGAAACAGGTTATGAGCTTCCTCGAAATACATCTGAATGACGTTGGATTCTCGGTTCTCGATGAAGTGGTCCATGGCATCACGGAATATCGTGGCACAAAGACGATCGGAGTAGGTCCGCTGGATAATAGGATTGCCCTGTGAGAGGTCAATAATCACAATCTTTCCGGCACGAAGCAGCTCGATGATCTCGATCTCATAGGACTTCTGAAGCGTAGGGGTGTGCAACTCGCGAAGTCTAACGAGCTTGCGAAAACCGGCCTCGGTAGCTTGGGAACCGGGCTTTGGTTTTCTTGTCAGGAACCGCATCAGGCTCTGGAGATCATTATCCGCCCACTCCTTTCCTTTCTGTCGATGGCTTTGGAAAAAGGCGTCAGTCAAGTAATTCTCCCAGACCCAGCTGAACCAAGTCACTGCGTCATCGAGGCTAATACCATTCTTGGGATCAATTCCCACGGCGGCGTTGATCTCTTTCGCACCTGTGAACCTCAATCGATGGTTGTTCGGCGGTGTAAAACCAGCCTCTCGTAAGATCGCTTGGTAGCAGGCGAGTCGACGACCATGGCGAACGCTCGCGCTCGTGTCAGCGGAATCCGGTTCCTCCCAATTCACATTTAGAACGGCCTGTGTATAGACCGCGCCATCGTCGGCTAGATTGGAACGGATCATTTCGAAACCTTCGAGGAGTTCGCGGTAAAAGTTGAGCTTCATTACCTTGAAGCCGGGCTTTTGAAGAATACTGTAGCGCGTGACGTCGTTAGCGTATAGCTGGTAGATCGCCGTGCCCTCATCTTGCTGATTATCGTTTGCATATTCGCCGTTCACGTCAAAGATGATTTGGCCTGCGGGTTTAACCTTTGCGCTGCCGAGACGAGCGCCCGAAGGAGCAAGCTCCGCCGTTGCTTTGATGATCATCTTTACAGTGTTCGATTTTCCCGTGCGTGTCATACCAAACAACGCTGTACGTTTGCCAAGATAATCGAGAGCTGAGACGTAGACCGGAACCGTGTTGTTCGAAAGGTGGCGGCGGCTCGAAGCGTAACGTACCTGCCCAATCCGCTGATCTCCCACTCCGCCTGGAATCAATTCTCCATCGCGAAAGTTGACAATGTATTCGAGAACCCTGCCAGACGGGCGGTAGACCGAGTAATTGTTGGGCCCGTAAAAGTTGTCGACATCGGCTCCAAACTGTGTACGGGCTGATTCGTCCAAGTAAAACGAGCCGAGAACTCTGCACTCTAACCCCGAAAACTGGAACTCATAGCGCGTATAACTGTCCAGCTTGCTGACAGATGTATCGTCTGCCGCGGTTTCTTTGTAGTGGTCCACCATCGCTGCAACAACGTCGGAATCCGAAGGTAAGGTTGTGGGACCCAAGACCCGCAGTAGCACGACTTCAGGCCGATCTCCGGCGTTGTCGTAAACAGCCACCAAAAACGTGCCGGCTGCTATGCCCCCAACCCGCTCCTTCCAATAATCGTTTGAAAGTATCTTCATTTTCGAGAAGTCAAAGTAGAACGGTCGTCCTACAAATGAAGATGAAGCAACAGCCTCCTTGAATAAGTTTACCGAGGCCATGTCTCGAAGCTTTTCTTTGATGGACATTACATCCCCTCTGTGCCGAACTTTGCCCAGTCGTTATCCGAGATCCACTCGAAACTGCGAGGAAGCCGTGGAAGTTTGTGATGGCTTCCAGGTGGAGCGAGAACAAGTATGCGATCGACTTTGGTCGCATGGCCTTTACGTTCACGTCCCCAAATCCGGCTGACCTTGTGCTGTTCAGGCAGATGATCGTTCAGTATCCCCAGTCGTCGCCAACCCAACTTCTTTGCAGCGTTTCTCCAAACCATCTCAGCCAGATTCAACGTTGTATTCGTCGATTTGTCTGTCACGTCACCGATCATAAGGCACAAGTATCCATCGGCCCGTACTCGCGAACGCAGGCCTGATATCACTTCAATCATGAAATCGAGATATTTGCGTAGCGAGGCAGTTGCTATGAGATCGTTATCGACGCTACGTGGACTGTGGCCCAGCATCCAGAGTCTGATCCAGTTGTACTTCCCGTACTTGATAACTCCAAGATACGGAGGAGAGGTGAACACGAGTTTTGCCTGCCCTTCTTTCAAAGCACTAGCTGTTCTTGCGTCAGCCATCCACCCACGACCGCGACGGGCCTGTGAGTCTGGAATGCACATTCTCTCTGCTTTGGTGCGTACCATGTCGATAACGTCCACATTTGGTGGCCGAAGTTGATGCTCCGCAATGTAACGACGCACGTACTCGGGTGACATTGAGAATGTGTTCGGCATACTGATTGACAGGCCACGCGCGGGCGAACCTAGTTTGTAGTTGGCGTGCATCAAGCCGAGGACTGATGACATGATGAACCGATCAACCCGATTTTGAATATTCAACTGTTCTTGAAGCCACCCAAGTTGTCGTTGGACCTTAGGTGAATAAAGCATGCGAATGTCATCTGGTAGTTTGACCCTAATACGCTTTGGCATCGACCTGTCAAGAACCTCAAGACGCCTACTTATCTCTTGCATAGTGGGCGGATCGACCTTTGCTGCTGTAAGTACATAGGCGAGGGGATTAGCATCGGAGCCGAGGCCGATCCGACCGAGGCGACACGCCTCCATCGGCGCAGTTCCTCGCCCCGAGAAGGGGTCGTACACCACATCACCGACATCGGTGAGCCATTCCACGAACACTCGCGGAATGTGCGGAGGAAACATGGCGAAGTAAGAGCACAAGCTGTGAAGGGGATGTCCCCAACGTCGTGGCGCCTCTTGCCAGTGGCGCGCTAGGGTGTCTAGATTGCGAGTTGCTAGTTTAATGCAGGCGTTTGTCATGCTATTGATTGGATAGACCATGCACAGACAATCTTCGGCAACTTGCCATCCAGAGTTTTGATTGTACGGTTTCGTCGATGAGATTCACGGTTGCTTCGAGTTGCGCGAATTCTTGACTGAGTAGAGCGCCCACGAGATGGATAAGTTGGGAGCTTCTGGTTTTGAATCACCTACTGAAAGATCCGAGGAAGGTGATCGAGTCGAGAGAGACGTGCAAGCTCGTGCGTATTATAAGAGCTGTAAAGCTGAGTGAAAAGCCTTCCGAGATCAATTGCAACCCAATATGAACGCCGCCTCAAAAACACGAACTCAACTATGCTCGAATGGCGTGCTACACCTTGACTGTTCAACAGTAAAAGAACCGCCAATGTAGTCGCCGCAATCGCGAGGCTCCGGATCCTAGGTGATCCGGATGTCAGGTCTCTGCTATTCTTAGAAACACAGAATCTTTGAAATTCCATACATCATGCACAGTTCGCTCGCCAATGTAATGACTAGGGCATGATCATCGCCGCTGAGTATGGACGATTAATACTCACGGCGAACCAATACGACGGCTTCGTTCTATCCGTAACAACGTATAGACCAACCAGCGAGACTTCCTTCTCCCAAGGGGGTCGCGGCTGATGGGCCACGCACGTCGGCGGCCGGAACGGCTCGCCGAAAAACTACTAAAAATTCGATACACGCTTGGTCTTTCTCAGACTGAACTCCACAAGAGTTTAGGGGTCGAGGAAGATATTCCTTACACCAGAATCTCAGATTATGAATTAGGTAAGAATGAGCCTTCGCTCATTGTTCTTTTGGAATACGCACGCGTCGCCGGCGTGCATCTCGAGACAATCGTTCATGATGGTTTGGATCTCCCCACAAAGCTTCCAGGCACTGTTAAGTACGAGCCCAGAAATCAATTTCGTTCGAAGCGACGCAAAGCGACTTGAGTAAACTCCCGTTACTCGACCGCAATCACGCTCGCTGGTGCCACGAACAAGCTCCCCACTGTTTTTGAAAACCAAAGGTCCGAACCAGTCAGCAGCAACTGGCTGAAGTCACAGATCTGTACGTTCACATCCCTAGACCATGGATAACGTGCTAGTTCCATATCTTACTGCTGACGATGAGCGAGAACGCGAACAGCATCTTGACGAACTTCTTACTCGTCATGCCGCACCGTTGATTCGGCGCGTACTTCGGCGCAAGTTTGGAGTTTACGTTAGCGGGCAAGGTATCAACAAAAATAATCAAGACGCCGAGGATTTGTACCAAGAAGCAATGACACGCGTTGTCCAGGTACTCAATCAACTTCGAGCGTCATCAAGCCCTACAGACATAGAAAACTTTAAGGCTTACGTCTCACGTATCACTTCTAACATTTGTATCGACTTCATTCGTGACAAATCGCCAACGCGCTCACGGTTGAATACCAGCGTGCGCGATCTCGTTCGAAGACATGAGGACTTGGCCTCGTGGGTGCACAACAATGAGATACTTTGCGGCTTTGCAACCTGGCGGAACACAGGAAAGAGTACGTTTTCAGACCAGGAATTTCGGGACATCGAGACAAAACTGGAAACGTTTAAATCAGCACGCTTTTCCGATGAAGACGTGCGACTCGCTCCGTTGTCCCAAATCGTCGTCGAACTGTTTGACTGGATAGGAGGACCGATTGAAGTTGATCTGTTGGTCCGTATAGTCGGCTACTTATGGATGATAAAAGACGACCGGATCGAGTCGCTGAGCGAGCAGGCCACAGCAAGGTGGGGCGCGCATTTATCACTTATTACTCAGTCGGGTGAGTCTCATGTGGAAACAAAAGAACTGCTGGCGTGGCTATGGGGCGCGGTCATCCAGTTACCGGCGGAGCAACGTGACGCTTTCGCGTTCCGTTTTGAAGATCCAGCCGGACAAGGCTTCTTTGCAGTCTTGGTGGCCGGCGGAATTGTGAACTGGGACGAACTCGCTAAGGGAATGGGACGCTCAGTTGAAGAAGTCGCACGACTTAGTATGCGCATGCCTATGGACGCTGCCACTGCGGCGGATGAACTCGGAGTTTTACCAGCAAAAGTATGGAAGTGGCGGTTTCGAGCTATCCAAAGGCTGAAAATTGAATTGAAGATCCGAAAATAAATTTCCGCATGCCCGGAATTTCCGCCTATTCCTTCCGTCTTAGATAGTGTGAGGAGTGAAAGACCGATTTCGAAGTGACCCACCACTTGTCAAAATCGCAGGTTGAGCGCTTCAGCGTGAGTGCGTTAACAGAAGATGAGGCTGCCGCAGCTGCGGTTCACATGGCAGATTGCCAGGATTGCCACCAGCGCTTCGTCGCCGAGCTGAACCATCAAAGAGGCTCCATACCGTTTAGCTTCACCCTCGATCCAGAGTTCTGGTTCCGCGATGACCATGTTGATTTTGATCTGCTCGTCGGTTTAGCTGACGAGACGTTAGATCAGGACACTCAAGAAATAATCGGAATTCATTTGAAGACTTGTGAAACGTGTCGCGAAGACGTTCGCAGCCTCCTTGCTTTCCGAAAAAGCATGTCAATGAGTGCAAATTCAAACTGCTCTGTAACGGCGGCAAGGTATAAGAAATGTTGAAGTTATGTCACTCAATGTCAAAGTCTGCGTAATCCCCAGGACGCTTTCATAACTTCAAGGCCGTCGGTTCGAGTCCGACCCTCGCTATCACGATTTGTCGAAGGTCGCTTGGATTAATTTCAGCGGCCTTTCTTTTTTGCCACGTGGTATTCATAATTGCACGGACACTCAAACCTCAGCAGGACCAGGGTTCTGTACCGGCTATCGAAATACGATCAATCTCGATCGTGTTGCTGAAATAGCAAAGCCTCAAATGTACGATGCGCACAAATGTAAACACCAAACCCGGAGGAGATAATCCATGCTCTCTCGAAACGTTTCCCGGCAACGAACTGTCGTTAAATCGATCCTCTGGCTGCTGTGCGCTTCTTTGATGGCGCTTGCCACAATCATTCCCGGCCGAACTGAAAGCGCGCCCACAGCGACTCGTCCGAACCTGGCGACATTCAAAATCTACTGCGCCTCAAGTTTAGACCAACCCATTGTCTATTTCACCAATATCTTCGACGCAAATCTAAACGCGCAGTCGCAAATTAGCACGCTGCCGCTAGGCTCTGCGTTCAAAAATTACCTGGTAGAGGAATATGACTTCAAAAGTAGTTCGGGAGCCGGTTGTGGATTTTTCGATTCCCTTGCCAAGGCGGAAGCGAACAAACGACAGTTGATGGTCCAGGCCCAACAAGCGAACAAGCGGGTGGTGGAAATCAATTGGAATCATGGACCGTTA
>Ga0070694_100001935_pt1 | contig 12277 bp, 6 predicted proteins | sample KBSK1251metaG_FD_65470 | JGI IMG/M metagenome (GOLD analysis project Ga0070694, IMG submission 65470) | Corn, switchgrass and miscanthus rhizosphere microbial communities from Kellogg Biological Station, Michigan, USA - KBS K1-25-1 metaG | ecosystem: Host-associated > Plants > Roots >... | reverse complement strand
ATCGACAGCTATGCGGAGTCGATCAGCTATTTTCCTGACATGCAGAGCTACAACGTTGGTCCAGATCAATACCTCAACCTTATTCGCCGCGCTAAAGAAACGGTTGATATTCCGATCATAGGTAGTTTAAACGGAGCTTCTGTTGGTGGCTGGACCGATTACGCTGCACTGATTGAAGAGGCAGGTGCTGATGCTCTGGAGCTGAATGTTTATTATCTTCCTACAAGTGTTGACATTACAGGTGTCGAAGTGGAGCAGCTCTACTTTCAGATTCTTTCGGCTGTAAGACAGGCCGTGACTATTCCGGTCGCAGTGAAGCTCAGTCCGTTCTTCAGTTCCGTCGCAAACATGTCGAGTCGCTTAGCCGATTACGGTGCTGATGGCCTTGTCCTTTTCAATCGCTTCTATCAACCCGATTTCGATCTGGAGAATCTTGAAGTCGCCCCACGCCTGGTCTTGAGTAATTCGGATGACCTACGTTTGCCGCTGCGTTGGGTGGCGATTCTCTACGGCCGTGTGAGCGCCGATCTCGCGATAACCACCGGCATTCACACGTCGCACGACGTCATTAAAGGATTGATGGCCGGCGCTAAAGTGACGATGATGGCGTCGGAGTTACTGCAAAACGGAGTTCGCCGGATAGGGCAAGTGCTGAATGAACTTGTCACATGGTTGACCGAGCAAGAATACGAGAGTGTCATGCAAATGATCGGCGCGATGAGTCAAAAACACTGCTCCGAACCGGCCGCGTTTGAAAGGGCGAACTACATGAAGATGCTTCAGTCGTATCGCCCTCTCAATTGAACCCCAACAAAGCACAAATATCCGGCAGATGTTAGCCCGGCTGTCCAGGCTGGACTGGCCCGATGCGATATGGTCGCATCATCTCGTTGTCTTCGTGCTCGACGATGTGGCAGTGCCACACAAATTGACCGGGTGTGTCAAACTTTGCCCGCACGCGCGTGACCTCCCCAGGGTATGCCGTAACGGTATCCTTGAAACCAGTCTCCCAGGCTTCGGCTGACCGGACATCGCCAGTGAGTTGCACTGGCTGTGCTGGCTCTTCTGACTCTTCATTCAGAACCAACCGTTCGCGGTTCACGACCTCGAATGCTACCTCATGGATGTGTATCGGGTGTGCGTCGGCAGTGAAATTAAAAAACTCCCACACCTCTGTCGCGCCTGGGGCGGGATTTTCACTGACCTCGTCGGCCCATCTTTTATCTATCGCATTCCCGTTGCTATCCACATTACCGAGCAGTGCTTCAGTTGGTCCATCGAATCCGACCTCCGGTATCACCTCGCCCTTCTCGAGCAATGCGAGCGGTCGCGTAAACGACTCGGCTGGCAGTGCCTCTACGGCAGGTAGAGCCAGAAACTGCGGGGGCGTCGTTGGATCGGACGCTTGTGCCGGCCCAACGCGGAATTCCATCACTTGTCCGGTGAAATTTGGATCTGCCGCATCGAAATCTATGTTTGGTATGCCACCGCCAAATGGTTCATCAGGACCAACATTGGTCAGACCGTACCTGCCAGGTGGGACATTAGTGAAATCCAGAATAAGGTCTGCACGTTCTGCCAGAGCCAGCAAAAGCCTGTTGCCAAGATCAGTCGTGAGGTTTACCGGCGCAGCCAGAAAGCCGCCCTCGTTTCCAATCTGCCAAACTTCCGCACCGGGTATATTACTGAAATCCAGGATCAGGAATCGCGATTGGCATCCATTCAGAAAGCGTAGACGGTATCGGCGCTGCTCAACATCAAGGAACGGCCAGGTGTTGCCATTGACCATTATGGTATTGCCGAAGAATTCCGGGTTCCAAATCGGTGAAATCTCTGTTTCCGGAATGAACGGTTGAAGGAACCCGTCGAAGAATGCACGCGCATCTGGATAGAACAGCGACCCATCCAAATTGAACGAGCGATCCTGAATGGCGATCGGAATTTCGAAGTAAGTCTTATTGGATGGAAACTTATCGTGCTCTTTCGGAGCTGGCCCAGGGAGCACTGCCTGTGTCCCAAAACGCGAATCGAGTACCGCGTCGTCCCCGGATGGACCACCGCGGATCAGATAAAAACCGGCCGGACCGGCATATACATTGAGCCGCGTCATACCCAGCGCGTGATCGTGGTACCAGATGGTCGAGGCGCGGTTGTGATTAGGGTATTGAAAGGTCGCAAAGCCGGAACCCCAGGCGACGCCAAAACTGGCCGAGGCTTTGTCTCTGAAAAAATCGTACCAGGTGCCTTCGTTGGCGAAACCGGACGGGATGTTTAGGGCAGCGGGCAAATACCAAGCTTCAGCATAACCGTCTGATTCATCGCCCACGCCTACGGCTCCGTGGACGTGCGTTATTGTCGGCACCGGGCCTGTGTACTGAGTGTACTGTGTGTTTGGATCGTTGAAGTCAGCAAGCGGCACATATCTTTTGCCGCTGAAATCAGGGCGCATGTCGCGCCCTGTCGTCCCTCCGGGCGGGTTAGCCCAATGCAGGGTCGGATCCACTGGTAGCAGGTGAGGTCGGAAGTTGCCATTCGCATCTTTGAGATCGTTGATCCACTTCACGCGGACGGGCGTGTTCCATCTGGCTTCAATCGTGAGCGATGGCGCGTTGTGTATCAGCAATGCCCTTTTGTTTGCTGCCGAAACTGCACCATACCCCCACACGGTTGTGGCGGGCAAACCGGTGGGCAAAATCTGCTGTGAGATCTGCTTCATTGAGATTTCGTAGTAGTCAACGTTCTTGCCTCCACGTTGGACGATGGTTCCGGCCTTTGGCATCACAGGCGGGATCAATAGCGGTGTCTGAAACTTGGGTATAGCCGCAGGGTCGAGTGTGCCACCAGGGATTTGTGCGATTGCTTTAAGAACCCCAAACTTGTTGACCGCGTACCATGTTAATGCCGTGGCTCCGGTGTATTTCAAAAAAGTGCGTCGGGTGATCATTATTCCGCACCTCCATTGTTCGGACTTCGAGCAAGACTCGCTCAAATGATCGAGTTGTTTTGTTCCATCTGCTATGAGCGCTTCAACGGAACGTAACGTGGGGTCCACATCTTATCCATGACACCCTGTTCGAGAGAGTCAACGTTTCTGGAGGTCAACCCCTTCCGCACTGCCTCAGCTCCCACCGCCAGTGCAACTCGATACGAAATCTCACGCACAGCCTTTAAAGGCGGGAATAATGGACCGTCAGCAAAATCAAGTACCGGAGAGAACTCACTCAATACACGCGCTGCCGCAGAGAACATCGCGTCTGTAACCCGGCGCGCATTCGACGCGATAATGCCCAAACCAACACCGGGAAATATGAAGGCGTTGTTGCATTGACCTATTTCTATCAATCGCCCTTTGTAGTTGACCGGCGGAAATGGACTGCCGGTTGCAATCAACGCACGTCCATCCGTCCAGTTGAAAAGTTCCGTGGGTGTCGCTTCACTCCTCGAGGTTGGGTTTGAAAGGGGAAAGATGACAGGACGATCAACGTGCCTGGCCATTTCGCGGACGACTTCCTGAGTGAATGCTCCACGCTGACCAGATGTACCAATCAAAATCGTGGGACGAACGTTCTTGACCACCTCTAAAAAACTCAGCCCGCAGGACTTGAGTCCCGCCACTCGCTGCGCGTACTTCTGTTTGGAGCGTTCCAGACCTTGACGCCCATCGTGGACCAGGCCTTTGCTGTCGACGAGCCATAGTTGCTGTTTTGCCTCTTGTTCCGTGTATCCGTCGTGGACCATTGCAGCGACGATCTGATCACAAATACCAATCGCGGCTGAGCCCGCTCCCAGGATCAGCATTCGCTGTTCGTCGAGGTTGGTATGCAAAGATCTCATCGCCGCTAAAAGTCCGGCAACTGTTACCGCACCCGTCCCCTGAATATCGTCGTTGAAAGTACATAGCCGATCGCGATAGCGCTCGAGTAATCGCGCGGCGTTGTGCTTTGAAAAATCTTCCCACTGAAGTAACACTCGGGGAAACTTCTCCTTCACGGCTTCCACGAACGCTTCAATGAAGTCGTCGTACTCCTGCCCTCGCACGCGTGCGTGGCGCCATCCCAGATATAGTGAATCGGCCATTAGCTCCGCGTTGTCAGTTCCGACGTCGAGCATGATCGGAAGGGTGACGGACGGATGAATTCCTGCGCAGAGAGAGTAGAGGGAGAGTTTTCCGATTGGGATTCCCATTCCTCCCACACCGAGATCACCCAATCCAAGAATGCGCTCGCCATCAGTAACTACGATCACTTCGACGTTATCTGAAGGAGCGTTGTCGAGTATTGCGCGAATCTCATCACGGTGAGGATACGAGATGTATAAACCGCGAGGCCGGCGAAACACATGACTGTATTGCCGGCAGCCTTCACCAACCGTCGGCGTGTAGATGATGGGCATCATCTCGCTGATGTGTTCCTGCAAGAGACGATAAAAGAGCGTCTCATTGCGATCCTGCAAAGCTGTCAGAAACACATAGCGCTCGAGATCGGTTTCTTTACGCCGGTAGTTTTCGTAGGTGCGAGCGAGTTGCTCTTCAACGGTGGAACAGTGCTGTGGAAGCAGCCCCAGGAGGCCGAACTCACGTCGCTCATCCTCGGGAAAGGCGCTGCCTTTGTTGAGCAACGGGGTGTCCAGTAGTAATTGTCCAGTGAGACTGGTTTCTATCAGGGTTTCGCATTGACCTGCGACAACAGAACTCATTGGACTCAAAGCACCTCTGGAGTTGCTTCCAACATTGTGAGTCGCTGGGGAGACGCTCACTTCATTTTTCCGATGGTGATCGTCACGACAGGCACCGTTGAGGCACTCTTGTTGTATGTCACCCAGAAGCCCTGTGCGTTATGTAATACCATGCTAAACATAGATCCATCAGGTCTTTGCAGCAGGCTATCGCCGACTACACTTTTGAAATCAGGCGCGCCGGCGCCACCAGTGTAATCGGTGGAAATGGTCACAACTTTCTGGGCCTGGTAAGCGACTTGTACTGTTTCACTCGGTGAGATAACGAAGTAATCCTGGTCGTCGCTCTTCATTACCGGCTCACCGAGTTTTGTTCGCACGTCCATCGCCGTCATGCCCAGACGTACGCCTCGATATTCTCCGTATATCGGCTGCTGGCCCTTGGCAACGATACCGATCAAGAGCAGAAGAAGCACTCCAATCAGCAGGTAGCTCAGCTCAACAAATCCTAATTTGCGTTTTTCTGTGCTGTATCTCATTTCAGTCACCTCCTCTGAGGTTTTGTGTGATTATTTCCGTGTTTCTCATGCTCTTGCCGACGGCCCAAATGTGTCCTCCGGCACGCATCTCAAGGACGATCTCATCCAGCGGACGCCGTGGTGGGCCAAACATCACGTTGCCCACGCGCGCATCGTATGTTCCACGATGGCAGGGACACCTCAGACATTGACTTGGCCCATCGAAATCAACAGAACACCCGGCGTGCGAGCATCTGCGGCTGTATGCCCTGTATTCATTCTCGTTGAGGCGCACCAGCACAGCCGGATCATTTCGTGTTGGGTAGTCGAAGTAGAGGCTTTCCCCCGGCAGCAATAGATCGGCGCCTTGAATCTTCCTGGGTGGGTACGCAACCATCGAGTCTTGTGCGGCTACGACGTGAGTTATGCTGGGCGCAAGCATCAGCCCCGTTGAAGTCAATAACAGATCGGTGCAGAAACCGCGTCTAGTGGTGTGATTCATCTGAACGCCTCCTCCTGGTTACACTTGGTCCAGATAGAGACCACACTGCCGAGCGCAACGTACGTGCCGGATGAAATCTGGCGAAAAAACGTTCGTGAGGTCGAAAAGACTGGGAAAAGTTCACCAATAAAGCGGGAAAGCCCGCAGTCGAAGTTATCTCCGTTCTTTTTCACTTGGTGAAGTTGCAGACACGGGCGACTGCAGGGCTTTCAGGAAGATTTGTAGCGAAGCGGCTGCGCGAAGTTTCTCAACAAACGCGCGTTCCGCAATGCGCTGCTCCGTCTGTTGCAGGTAACTAATGATCGAATCTCTTGTCTGCGCGAAGTCGCCGCTCACGCGCTCCTTGTTCTGTTCAAAAAACGCGCGTGCTTGTTCTTCGGTGACCTGCTTTGGCTTCACTTCCGCATCAAGTAGTGCATTTGTTGTTATCTTGCGCTTTTGCGCCTCCTGGGTCAGGAGGGTGTCGTTGATGGTGAGGTCGAGCTCGTTTTTGCGTAGATTGTAAACCTGCTGCTGAACGTCGACGATCAAAGCCTTGAGTGAATCTTCGATGTCACCCGACGTGATATTTACGCCATCAACAATCGCAAGGACTTGCGCGCGTTCCGAGTCGTTGCGCGGCGGTGTAGCCTGTGGAACTTTAATCACCGTGTTGCCGGCGGCGCGGAGCCCATCGGCAAATTTCTTCGCCTCGGTGCGCTGTCGCTCGTCGGTCAAGTACTTCAGAATATCGTCTTTGACGGTGTTGAAATCATCCTGGATGCGCGTTTTGTTTTGATCGTAAAACGTTTGTGCCTCAGCTTGAGTAGGCGGTTTTACTTTTGCCACGACCTCCTGTTCGAGGAGTTTTTCTGTAGTGACGCCTCGCTTTTTCGCTTCCGCGGCGAGAAGTTTTGAGTTGATTTGTAGATCGAGTTCTCGCTTGCGTGCTTCTACGACCTGTTTTTGAAGGTTGCGAACACGTTCGCCGGTCGCCTTTTCAATATCGCGCGCAGTAATCGTCACTCCGTTGACCATCGCGAGTACGGACGGTAAAGCCTGCGCCTCACACGCGCACTCTTCAGCGACACTCTGCGTTTGCGATAGCACGACTGACGGCAGAGAAACCATCAGCATAATCATTGCGGCTACAACTTTTTTCATGATCGATCTCCTTGGACTGAGGTCACAATGGACCGTGCTGTAGCAAGCGTCGTGCTACGGATTCGAGTGAGGTAACCCGGCCTCGGCACTCGTCGATTTGCGGAAAAGCGCCCAACAAGTGCGGAGGTTTTCCCTTTTTTCGCATAAAAACCCCGCGAACACGTTGATCCAACTTGATGTACGCGAGTTGCAGGAAGACTTGCACCTCCCGTAGCCGCCCAGTTAATCAACCCCGACGCGCTTGCCGCGTCAAACCCGTGGACCAGGCCATTTAGACGATGAGCGATCAGCAGAAAGCTATTTTAGTTGTCGACGACGACAGTTACGTGACGGATTCGTTGCGCGTGGTGCTTACGGACGCCGGGTTTAGAGTTCTAACAGCACGGTACTTCGCCGAAGCAATCGCGCTCTTGAGCGAAACGCAGTTCGATCTCGTTCTTACTGACTTGTGCTTACCGGACGGAAAAGGAACCGACGTAATCACTCACGTAAAGACTGAGACCCCCGAGACCGAAGTAATCCTGATGACGGGTCATGGCTCGCTGGATATTACCATCGAGGCGATCAAACTTGGCGCTTATTACTATCTCGAGAAACCCTATTCTCTCGATCGCCTTTATACGTTGGTAGATCGCGCTTTAGAGCTTGGGGCATTGAAACGTGAGAATGAAATCCTCAAACGGACTTTGAGCGGCGACACCGAGACGTTCGGGATGATTGGTCGCAATCCGAAGTTTCACCAGATCATACAGACGATTCGCACTACCGCACCTTCGGACGCATCGGTTTTGATCGAAGGTGAGAGCGGTACTGGTAAGGAGTTGATCGCAACGGCTTTTCATGCGCAGAGTCAACGTGCTTCGGGACCGTTCATACAGATCAACTGCTCTGCGATACCACACGAGCTCATCGAATCCGAGTTGTTTGGATATCAAAAAGGCGCCTTCACCGGAGCAGACCGCGACAAACGTGGATTGATCGAAGCCGCAAACGGCGGGACGCTGTTGCTCGACGAGATCGCGGAGATGCCCGCGCACTTGCAAACGAAACTTTTGCGTGTTTTGCAAGAAAGAAAGCTGCGGCGTGTCGGTGACGAGCGCGAGATCGACGTCAACTTTCGACTGCTCTCGGCAACAAATCGCGACACGTCGGCGTTGTTGCAAGAGGGTGTTTTGCGCAAGGACCTCTACTTTCGAATCAGCACGATCAAGATCAAAGTGCCACCACTGCGTGAACGCCTCGACGACGTACCACTGATCGCCAAACACTTTCTCGAGCGCTTCAACCTCCAGTACAACAAGAACATTCGCGGCCTCGCGCAGGAAACTGTTATGCGGCTGGTGCGTTACAGTTGGCCTGGAAACATTCGCGAACTGGAGAGTGTCATTGAACGTGCCGTGCTGTTTTGCCCTCTTGATGAATTGCAGCCCGAGTGCCTGCCGGAGGAGTTTCAACGTGCGCGCTTCAGCAATTCGTCGTTTGTAATTCCACCATTGGTTCCAATGGAAGAGATCGAGCGTGAAGCAATCCTGCAAACGCTCGAACGCACTTCAGGGAACGTCAGGCGAAGTGCGCAGATCCTTCGTTTCCCTCGCCCGACCTTCTATCGCAAACTCAAAAAACTCGGCATCAAAGTCGAACGCGCCACCAGGTAACTCGGTTGACCCATTGACCAAACTAGGTTTGACACCTGTAGGGGCGGCCCTCAGTGGCCGCCCGTCGCGCGCAACACGAACCACGGGCGGCCACGGAGGGCCGCCCCTACAGTTAATTCATCACGTATGCTTCATCGTGAAGCACTGGTCCACTCGCATGTCTCACGCTGAGACATACTCACAATCATTCCAAAAGCAAATATGGACCATACAGCAGCAGGCATGATTGTTGCAGCAGCGCCTGCAATTCAACTCGAGACAGCTCGAGGCTGGTCCAAGGGGTTTACCCGAATTACTCGGAGGAAACTACGATGAAAAGCAAATATAAAACCCACCGCAGGAGGAGTCTTTCCTTACTGCTGTCTTTGTCATCTCTTCTACTTCTATTAACCGCAGTCAGCGCTCAGGCACAATTCATCATACCTGAGGAGGCGCCGGCGGGAGGAGCACCGGCACCGGCACCCATTTGCCCTCGCATAATCAAGGCCGATGTGGTGGCGCTCGATCAGGCCATCATGTTCAACCGCCTCGGCGCCATGAATCCCAACGGCATGATCTACGCACTCAAACAGGACGTTGTAGCAATCGACACGGCCAAAGGTCTCGGCGCCGGCAACGTTCGTTTGCGGAGTGACAAACGTCCCAGGCCGATTGTTCTACGTATGAACAGCGGAGATTGTCTGCGCATTACGTTCACAAATTGGCTATCGCCGTCTGCGTTGAAAGATCAGCCTGCTACGCGCAGCGCAGGCATACACGTCATCGGAATGGAACTGACGGGTATCGGCTCTGATGGCTCGAACGTCGGCACCAATCCGCCGAGCCTCATCCCTCCCGGCGCTTCGATAATCTACAATCTGACCGCCACACGTGAAGGAAACAACCTCATGTACAGCACCGCCGCCACGACGGGTGGCGAAGGTGATGGTGGATCGTTGGCGCACGGCTTATTCGGAAGCGTCAACGTCGAGGCTGTCGGCGCGGAGTGGTATCGCTCGCAGGTCACGCAAGCTGACCTGGCCTTAGCAACTACGGGCACCACGCCAACAGGCCAGCCGATTATCAATTACGACGCTGTATATCCTCTCACGCATCCCAAGGCCGGTAAGCCAATCCTGAAGATGCTTAACGGCGACACGATCGTGGCTACCGATCTCAACGCGATCATTACTGGTCCCAACAAAGGACGCTTTACACCGGGAACCTACCTTCCAAATAAGACCGAACCGGATCGCGAGCGTCCGTTCCGCGAATTCACCGTGGTCTATCACGATGAGATCAAAGCGCTGCAAGCGTTTCCGCAGTTCGATACAAACCAACTCAGACACACACTTCACAGTGTTAAGGACGGGTTCGCTATCAACTACGGTGTCGCGGGCGCGGGCGCAGAGATCCTTGCCAACCGGCTTGGAGTCGGCCCGATGTTCAACTGCACTGAGTGCAAGTATGAAGAATTCTTCCTTTCATCCTGGACCGTCGGTGATCCGGCACAGATAGTTGACAAGCCGGCGAATACCACTGATGCGAATGGCGTTTTAATCCTCGGCAGGAAGGCTACTAAGGTCTTGTATCCCGATGATCCTTCTAACGTCCATCACAGTTACATCAACGATCCGGTGAAGATGAGAGTGGTGCATGCGGGACCAAAGGAACATCATATTCACCACCTGCACGCGCACCAATGGTTACAGACTCCTGACGACGACAATTCAACATATCTCGATAGTCAGGCGCTTGGACCAGGCTACGCGTTTACGACTGAAATCACTTACGGCGGCTCCGGCAATCGAAACAAGGTCGTGGGCGATTCCATCTTCCATTGCCACTTCTATCCGCACTTTGCACAGGGCATGTGGGAACTGTGGCGAGCACACGATGTGTTTGAATCGGGAACCGTGTTGAATAGCAGCGGGATTCCCGTGGCAGGTGCTCGGGCTTTACCTGACGGTGAGATTCTCGCCGGCACACCGACACCTGCGATCGTGCCACTGCCAACACTCGCAATGGCACCGATGCCAACGGCAACTGTGCCCGGCTATCCGTTCTTCAGTTCTGCGAAGGCAGGGCATCGACCACCAAAGCCGCCGCTCGACACTATCGACGATGGTGGTTTACCCAGACACATAATCACTGGAGGCACTTTCGTACAAGCGCCGGCAAATCAGAACCATCTCACCTTCAGCAAAGATCTGGTAACTGCAATTGCGCAACAGATCAATGAGAATGGAACTACAGCCGAAGTAGCGGCGATGGTCTATCACGAACAACGGTTGCACTCGAGCTACACACCCGAGGGCACAGCCGCTAACTTCGTGCTCAATGGACTGCCTCGCCAAAAGGGAGCTCCGTTTGCAGATCCGTGCATCACCGATGGTGGACAAGCAACCGGAAATCCCCGCATGTACAAGGCCGCTGCGTTTCAACTCGACATCAAGTTGAACAAGGCAGGCTGGCATTTTCCGCAGTCGCGTATTCTTTCGCTTTGGGCAGACGTCGGACCCGCACAGTCGGGAGCGAAGCCACCTGAGCCGTTCTTCTTCCGCGCGAATACAAACGATTGCATCACCTTCTATCACACTAACCTGGTGCCCGGTTACTACGAGCTGGACGACTTTCAAGTCCGCACGCCAACGGACATCATTGGTCAGCACATCCACCTGGTTAAGTTTGACGTCACTTCTTCAGACGGCTCTGGTAACGGATTCAACTACGAAGACGGAACCTTCAGCCCAGACGAGGTAATCGAACGCATCCGGGCCATTCGCAAACAAAATACCTGCGTAGGCAAGGATTCCGGTGACCCTCGCGACGGCACGTTCACTTGTCCGGTAGCGAAATCACACCCGTTCTTCGGAACACCCGGTGCGCAAACCACCGTCCAACGTTGGTTTGCCGACGATGTTCTGAACAACAACAGAGTAGACCGCACGCTTCGCACTGTTTTTACACACGATCACTTTGGACCATCGACTCACCAGCAGGGCGGTCTGTACGCCGGTCTGGTAATCGAGCAACAAGGAGCAGTCTGGAAGAACGCAGAAACGGGCGCCACGATGGGTGGTCAGAACATTCCACCACCACGGCCAGTTGATGGTGGCCCAACAAGCTGGCAAGCGATCATCGTCGACAACGATCCGCATCGCGAGTTTATGTTTGAGTTCGCGGATTTCCAGCTTGCATACGAGAAAGGCAGAGGAGTTGACGGGAATGGAAAACCAATCCCGGATCCGGGTGGTGTGATTAATCCGCCAGTCAAGGACGAAGTGGGATTGCCGTTCCTCGTCGAGAAAGCTCAGATTTGTCCGAATGGCTTTGCACCGCCATGTCCGGAAGCAGTCTCAGCAGCCGACCCAGGCACTATGAGTGTCAATTACCGGAATGAGCCCGTGCCACTGCGCGTGCGAGATCCGTATACAAACACTCAAGCGTCCGGTGCTGCCGGTGATTTGTCGAAGGTGTACAAGTCGAACATCACACGAGCCGATCCGGACTTCAACAAGCAACCATTGTTCTATCCTGATCTTACTAAAGGAGTGAAACCGGGCGATCCGTTTACTCCACTTCTGAGAGCTTACGAAAATGACAAAGTTCAGATTCGTATTCTCGTGGGTGCACATGAAGAAACACACAACCTTACTATCAATGGTCACAAGTGGCTGCACCAACCAGGCACGCCGCAGGATCTAACGACAGTAAACAATTCCGGCTACAGAAATTCGCAAATAGCCGGCATCTCTGAACACTTCGAGTTTCTGACAGGCAAGGAATCGATTATCGGCAATCGT
>Ga0070694_100001933_pt1 | contig 12284 bp, 11 predicted proteins | sample KBSK1251metaG_FD_65470 | JGI IMG/M metagenome (GOLD analysis project Ga0070694, IMG submission 65470) | Corn, switchgrass and miscanthus rhizosphere microbial communities from Kellogg Biological Station, Michigan, USA - KBS K1-25-1 metaG | ecosystem: Host-associated > Plants > Roots >... | reverse complement strand
AGCTTTCAGGCCGGTTTTGATCACGAGAGTCTTTTTGTCCTGCTTTTTGGCAAAGAAAGGGACGTGCGGATTGTGCCTGCTGTTGTTCTCTGTTTTCATGTTTTTTCTCCTTACGTGTTTGATTCAAGTTGATCTTCGCGGGGATGTCAGCGCTGACTCCCGCCTTCAGGAACTCGGTGTTATGAGTCTTAGTTAGTTCCGTGTCACCTTGTCAGCTCCGATCTCACATCGGCGTTCTTTCAGATCAAGCACCGTGCTCCATCGGCTGGCAGCGTACGTGTTTTCCCCGCGACTGTGCAGCGCATATTTATGCGTTTTTTTCAGTGACTCTCATTCGCTTAGCACTCATGACCACTCACTGATACAGGCGAAACCGAGAGCGCAAATCGCTCATGTCAGAAAAAATATTGTGGGCGCTGAAATCAACCTCCAGCGACGGCGCGCTCCAGAATCCCTTGATCGAGCAAGGTCTCAAGATATTCCCGCACGATCTTCCACGGGTACTTGCCTTGCTCGGCCCAGGTCGTGGCGGATTCCGCTGTGAATCTCCGTTTAGCAACCATGGTCTGCAAAAACGGCACCCACTCACCAGCCACGCTAACTTCGCGTTTCCCGTAATAGAGATAAAACTCCGGGGTTCCATCGCTATCGTTTCCGAGCGCGCAGGTGATGGGTGCGCGCCGTGAGAGCCGCAACTGATCGCGGCGTTGAACGGAACGAGCGCGAGGCTGAGCGGGAGCTAAAGAGAGATTGGCGAGCGTCACCTCACCCGGCTCAGCGATGAGCTTATGCCACTCGCGATTCAATTCAGATGCGTCAGGCGTTAAGCCGTTGAGCGTTTCACGCAATTCATCTAACCGCGCGGCAAAGAATTGTTTGACTTCAGCGGGCAATTGGCCTGGCCGTGCGCCGGTTCGGCTGACCTGCGGTAAGTGCCGCCAAGCCGGGTTGCTGGCGAGCATCCCGGCCAGCGCCCGGTTCAGCAGATCCAGGAAATTGGAATGGTAGAGCAGCAGATTGAGATTCAGGGTCGCGCCTCCCACGGCCTCTGTCGCGTGGAGCGTGCCCGCTGGTGAATACAGAATGTCGCCTGGCTCCATGACGATTTCCGTCAGGCTCTCCCGCTCAACTGTCGGCAGTTCTTCCCACGGCTCAATGTCGTATTGGCAAGACTCAACGCTCCCATCCTCGGCAAAGGCGATAGTCCCTCGCGGCCACGAGACGACTGGCTGGGTGGAGATGACATATCGTTTCGTCCCTTCGCATTGCATGAAGAAAGCATCCGTTTGATCCAGGTGAAGAGGAAATCCCTTCTCCCCGGGTGAGAGGGTCACGAAAAGATGGATCTCACCTGTGTGCTGCAACTGCGCCTTGAGCGCGGCGGCAAACGAGGCGAGTCTCGGATCACTGATGTTCTCGGCAGAGATGTTGGCGCCCTGCGCAAACATCTCTTCCATCTGCGCAGCCTGAATCGCCGCTCCCATCTTTATTGGCCCCTGGCTGTCAGGATAAATGCCTCGGGTATTGATCGCCTGGAGATCCAGCCCTTTGATTCCGTTGCCTGCCGCTCGATGAATCGCTCGATAAAAGTCGGCGCGATCAAACCCACCCTGAAACAGCTTTGGCAACTTATCGGGGCGACCTTTGATGAAGAGTGGTTTGCGCCCCCAGTATTCGGCCATAAAAGTGGCGGGCGTCATGGGCGACAAGAGATCGCTCAGCTCACGACCGGAAATGGCATAAGCATCTTTGCCGATCGCGCGGCGACGGTCGTGACTATCCACTTTTGCCCGGCGGCGTTTGTTTCCGCCACGATCCGGCTGCGTTCTAGTTAAAGGGATCATCGTCTCGTTCTCGTTGCGCCGCCATCGGTTCCCCTGCGGGCCTAGTCAGTTGAATATAAGCCTGGGAGCGCCTGCCTCTCGTGTGCTCATCTCTGGAGATAACGCCCATCGAGAACGAGCACGCGAGAAGCGTGCGCTTCCAGGTTCAGAGGTCTGGTTGCGCTCTTAAACGTACTTGCCAGCCTTGACGTTGCTCTTGACTTTGAGGCCGCGCACAACTTTCTGGTTATGGTTCTCACCATATTTGCCGCCAGCTTTAACGTTGCTCTTGACCTTCAGGCCGCGTGCCACCGTCTGGTTATGGTTAAGGTCAATCCCGCCCGACTTGACCCCGGTTTTGACCTTCAGGCCACTCGCCACCGTCTGGTTGTGATTCTCACCGTACTTTCCGCCTGCTTTGACGTTCGCTTTGATCTTCATGGTTTATTTCTCCTCTTTGAGTTAGTGGCGAATGTGAAATCTCATCACTCGCCGTGTTGTGTTCATGAGTACTTGGTTGCTGTGGCCAAGCCAGCTTCCAGCTCCGGCCACGTAAGGTAAGACGCAAGCCGATTCGCCTGACTCTCACCATTCAGGAAAAAAAATGGTGGTTACTTCTTCCACCGATCAGGAGCTGGCGGATCAACCTCACCCTTGCCAGCTTTGACACTCGTTTTGATCTTCATAGTTCTCCTTCTCCTCTTCGAGTTAATGGCGAAGATGAAAGCTCATCACTCGCCGGTTTGTGTTCATGAGTACTTGGTTGCTGTGGCCAAGCCATCTTCCAGCACCGGCCACAGAAGGTAAGACGCAGGTTGTTTCGGATGACTCTCACAGGTTCGAAAAAAATGTCAGAGATTTTTTCGGTCACGAAAAGAGCGATGCACTTCACCATGCCCGCGGAACAGTCCAGATTGCCTGGGTCGAGAGTTGATGTCGGATTGGGCAGACAGACTTAGATCAAAAGGACGAGATCGGCTCGGGATGATTGAGGAGCGAGGCCGATTCGTGGTGATCCTATTCGGGGCTGCAGGCTGTGCTGAGGTCAAAAGTTTGATAACGGCGTTCGATGCCGCTTTCAGTATAATGCGGCGCCCAGAGCGTTGGGTCTCCGAAGAAACGAATTGCCCGCAGCAACCGCTCGGAGCCGAGGTTGAACCAATGCCAGATCGAGAGCGGTATACGAATCAAGTCACCGGCTACCACTTCAATCGCGACGACTGGCCCCTGGCGCGGGCGAATATAAAAGATGCCTCGCCCTTGCAGGATCAGGCGCGCTTCGCTCTCCTCGTGCCAATGCTCACGACCTGCCCCGGCCAGTATTTCCTCAAGCCCCGGTGTCTGCGCATTGACTCCGACGACGTTCACATTGCCGTAATCGCCGGAAGCTTTGAGCGCTTCGATGTCGTCGGCATAAGCAGTGAGGATTTCATCCTCTTCCGCTTCGGGCGAGACGATCTGCGAGAGCTGCCATCGCTGGTAATCTACGCCGATCCCGGCCAGATATGACGCTATCGTTTCCGTGTCGCGCAGAATTTGATATTCGTCGGGAATAGCCACAACGGCCATCGTTCGATCTCTTTCTCAGATTCGCTTCTTGCCAAGATGCGCGTTCAGAAGATGCGCTTGAGCTTGGATTGACTCTCAAAACCAGGCTCAAGCGTCTTCGCTAAACACGCGCTCCGATGGGCGGCCCGCGTGAGGAACAAGCGCTGACTTCTCAGAACGCTCTGCAGCGCTAGGCTCTTAGCAGATGATGATTGAGGCTGGGTTCGCGCGCTCCTCAATCTGCTCTGCCTTCAGGCTGGCCACTGGCGTTTCAACGGTCTGTTGGTTATTACCAGGCTGTTCTTCAGTGATTTGGGTCTTCGTCATTTCTGCGTTCTCTTGCTTGGTCTGATTTGTCATGATCCTTCTCCTTTGAAGTGTGTGAAATTCGAGGGCTGCCTCTGGCTGTCCTCATGTAGTCAAGCGAGCTTCACCCGAAGGGATGAAGGCGCGCCCTGGTTAGTGCATGTTTTGTGATAGCGGCAAAGCCGTGCTCCATCTCCGGCCACTCAGAGTAGACGCAGACCGTGCCGCATCACGCTCACGGGGCCGGATGATGTCTGACATTTTTCGGCCTTGGATACAGCCGCCAATAATTTGACGAGCGGGAGCGATTCGTCATGATGCCGCACCCAACTCGCTGCTTGAGGTTTCCCAGGAGAGTGCATAGACGCTGTCATAAGCCAACCCCCACGGAGGCCGTAAGAAGCCGAGCGCCCGCACGTCTTCGAGCCAGGCTCCGAAGGGTGAATGCCGGGAATAGGAGCCGCCGCCGAGGACCTTGCAGATTTTCAGGAGCACTGATTCGGCCATTTCGGCAATGGCCGTCTTACCCAAAAGAGCGTGGTAGACGCTATTCCTCTCTTCTTCGACCGAGCGCAGCATGCCTTCGTAGGCTTGATGGATCAGCCAGGCTTCCATCGCAATTCTGGCCCACTCCACTTGTTCGTAAGCGCGCATGGACGGGCGCTTCCGTGTGAGTTGTCGCTGGGCAGTCTCCAGCGCCGTCTCCACCACCCCGACGATGACCGAGGTAAACAAACATGCCAGAGCCTCACCGGCAGCCTGCGGCGCTTTGCGGTGCGCGTCAGGCCAGGCGAAGCGAGTGGCCGGAAAGTCTTGGAACGACATAGCGTGGCTTTGAGTCGCAATCATGCCATAGCCATCCCACTTGGCTAAGAGCGTCACTCCCGCCGTGCCGTCCCAGGGAACTCCACGCATATCCAGGAAGAAAGGATCGGGTTGCTTCTGTCCCTCGACGAGAGCGGCGGTGTGCATAAAAGACGTAATCCCCGATCCACTCCCAAAATGTTTCTGCCCGGTGATACTGTATTGCCCCGGCCTTGATCCGGGGCGGGCGATGGTTTGGGTTTTCGAGACATCACCGCCGCTGCCCGGCTCCGAGGCGATGGTCCCCCACCAATGTCCCTCGCGCGCCGTCTGGAAGACCCATCGCCGTTGCGCCTCCCACGCCTCTCGGAATGAAAGAGGAGCGACCGGGATGGTCAGCCAACCCGCCGACACGATCACCCCCGGATGCATGGCGCACACCAGCGCGACCGAAGAATCTCCGTGAGCGAGCGTGCGCAGCGTCTCGCAGATGGGCCGCGTAGACCGGGCCACGCTCTCCCAGGTGCCGCCTTGATCTGTCGGCACCACAGTCAAAAGAAACCCGGCCTCTCTGAGTTGATCGAAGTCAGCTTGGACGAGCTCACGCCTCCGCTGTCGCTCGCTGCGGGCTTGGGAAAAATGAGCCGAGATGTCTCTGACGTTCTTGAAGATTGTTTGAGTCTTCACCAAAATCGTTTCCTCCGCTGCTGACCACCAGAGGCAGCCTAGCGTCTCACGTTCGAGCGGCGCGGCGAATGAAATGAAGATCACTCGCTTGCCAATCCAGGTCAGGCTGCCCAAACTTTGCCGCCGGACAGCCGCTGGCTTTTCAGAGACGCTCCGTTAGCCTGGCTCTCAGCAAACGATGAATGGCTTGTGCGGATTGGCACGCTCCTCGACCTGCTCGACCTTGAGGTGAGCAATAGTCGCATTGGAGGTCTGCTGGTTCTCACCGCGCTGTTCTTCGGTTTTCTGGGCTTGGGTCATTTCCGCGTTCTCTTGCTTGGTCTGATTTGACATGATCATTTCTCCTTTAAGGTTTGTGAAATGCGAGGGCAGTTCCTGACTGCCCTTATCCATTCATGCGAGATTGGCTGCGTCTGGTGAACTAAGCTTCTCGTGGTCCTTAGCACAGGACGACTGAGGCTGGGTTCGCACGCTCCTCGACCTGTTCGATCTTCAGGCTGATTACCGGCGTGTCAACGCTTTGCAGTTTATCGCTGCTCTGCTCTTCAGTGATTTGGGTCTTCGTCATTTCCGCGTTCTCTTGCTTGGTCTGATTTGACATGATCATTTCTCCTTTGAAGTTCGTGAAATTCGAGGGCTGCTTCTGGCTGCCCTCGTCTGGTCAGGTGAGATTGGTCTTGGCCGCTCAGCCATCCTCTCTCATTGCTAGTGGCCCTTGCCGAATTGCTTGAGACAAATCAAAAGCATGCCTTCGGGAGTTTCGGCGTAATGCATCTGTTTCGACTGCACACCCCAATAGATCGTTTCCCAATCGGTTTGTGTCAGGGCGGCAGCCTGATCTACTGTCACCATCGGGACGCGCGCCGCACAGTGCCCACACCAGTTGATGGTGGCCAAATGTTTGCTGTTAGCTAGATTGCGTTCGGTGTTCCGATTCATAAAGCTGCTTCTTTCTCCGCCTTAATCCTGGATCAGCGGTTTGAGCGTCTATCTACATACTGGAGGTACTAGCCTCTCGGCCATCCTTTTCCATTCACGAAAGGTAAGACGCAGGCCGTGCCACCTGACTCTCACGAGTCAGAAAAAAATGTCAGAGATTTTTTGCAGTCCTGAAAATAACAGCAAAGGATCTGCGCTACGACATTCCGGGGCCGGGTCACCTCCGAGTGCCCTTTCCGGTCTTGCTCTGACATCAGCCTTCCTCTGATTAAGTTGCAGACAGCATACGCGGCTGTAGAGCAGCGGTGCAGAGCACATTTATGCGTTTTTTTTGAAGAGAGTTTTTGACTGGCGATCAGCGCCGCAAGGAGAATGGAAGCCATAGACCATCGGCATGGTCTCCGCTCAGAGCATCTTTATGCTCTGGCGCTAAACTACCAGCCGTGTATAATCCCGGCAGACAAGCATCAATCGCAGACAATCAGCAAGACTTTCGCCGGGATAAAAAATGTCCGGGAAACTTTCAGAGACGGAAACAGATTCTCGTTTCACCGCCATCTTGGAGCAGTATGACCAAGTGCTGCGCCAGGCCGTAGCCCGCTTTTGCCCCAGAGATGTGGGCCTGCAAATTGATGAAATTGAACAAGAAGTCAGAATTCGTCTGTGGCGGGCATTAAAAAGTGAGAGAGAAATCCGGGAGCCTGCGTCTTATCTATATCGGATCGCAGCCACGGCCACCATTGACGCCGTCAGACGAGTCAAAGCGCGCCGTGAAGATTCGCTCTACTTTTCCTCCGAGGAGGAAGAAGTTGAAGACGACCTTCGCCCACTGGCTGCGAACCCCGATGATTCACCTGATCGCATCGTCGAGCAGCAGCAAACCCAGCAGAAGATTGCGGCGGCGATGGCACAGCTTCCTGATAATCGTCGCCGCGCCGTCGGTTTGTATCTCGAAGGCTTATCGTCGCAGGAGATCGGCAACCTGCTCGGATGGACGGAGGCGAAAGCGCGCAATCTACTCTATCGCGGTCTGAGTGATTTGCGTGACCTGCTCAAAGCCGAGGGCATCACTTATGAAACTGACTAAAGACCAACTAGCGCAGCTTTACCAGCAGCAGACGGCACGCCAGCCGCACTCCGCTTGTCCGGCGACAGAGGAACTGACGCAAGCAGCAATGGGCGAAATGGGCGAAGCTGAGCGCGGGCGGTTGGCCGATCATTTGCTCGGTTGCCGCGACTGCGCGGGGGAATACCAGCTTGCGCTTTCGCTCCAATCCTGGGCTCTAACCGCGGCTGCCGAATTACAACCAGCGGCGAAAACCGAAGCTCAGCTCGCGCCCGCTCCGGTTCCGTTACGGGTGGTGGCTTCCGAGCCAAAGCCGGGATGGAGCGAAAGGCTGCGTGGTTGGTTCTCACTGCCCGCGCTAGGGTATGCGATGGCCGTGCCATTGCTGCTTGTTTCCCTGGCGCTAATCGGCTGGATCGCCAGCTTGCGGCGCGAAAATGCGCAACTGGCCGAGGCGGCCCGTCACAACGCCCAGCAAGCCAGCCAAAACCAGTTGAGCGCCGACGAAGCCGCACGCCGCGCGCAGCAATCCGAAACCCAGATTGCCGATCTGCGGAAAAATATCGAAGAGTTATCCCAGCCGCAGATCAATGTGCCGATCACCGATTTGATGCCGCGCGAGTCTTCCCGCGGGCAAGGCAATGATGAAGTGCAGAGGATTGATCTGCCAGCGGGAACCAATCTCTTCACTGTCATCCTGAACGTGACCGGGCAGCCGAACTTCGCTGATTACGCGCTCGAAGTGCTCGACGCGCAAGGCCAGGTTGTGTATCAAGGGCGCGGCTTGCGCAAGAGCGCGGAAAACACCTTTACCGTGGCTCTGCACCAGCGCTTGCTGCCCGCCGGGCAATATCAATTCAAGCTCTATGGCCTGAACAAAGGTCAGCGGACGCTGGTGCAGAATTACCGCGTCCAGCTTCGCGCTCAATAGTGGAGGTTCCATCATGCGCGCTCCTTCCTGGGTCATGAGCCAATGTTTGATCTTGGCTGTGATGTTGTCATCTATTTTGAATTCGCCATTGATCGCCAGGAGCGCCAGCCCTTCCCGAACGCTGGAGCCATTCGTCACCGGACAAGCTGAAATTCGCGATGTGGTCGAAGGAGTCCCGGTTGAGCGTTCGATCACTGGTGGGGAAACTCATCATTACCGCCTGACGCTGGAGAAGGGGCAGTTTCTGAACCTCGTGGTAGATCAGGACAAACATGACCTGACCATCACGCTTTATGATCCCGCCGAGAAGAAAGTTGACGAGGCGGATTCTCCCGGAAATCCTAAAGTCATCGAACCGATTTTGACGATTGCAGAAACGACGGGCAGCTATCGGCTGACGATCAACGCCCGTAACCCGGCGGCGTCCGGGAAGTATGTCGTCAAGATTGCCGACCGGCGAGCTGCCGTGGAGCGGGATCGCATTTTTATCCAGGCGAAAAAGCTGACCGTGCGGGCGGAAAAAACCCGCAACAAGTTTACAGCCGAGACTCTCCGCCAGGCCGTGGGGCTGTATCAGGCAGCGATTGCGCTCTGGCCACGCGCCGAAAATCCCCGCGAAGAAGCTTATGCCAGGCATGGTCTGGGGCGGACTTACGAAACCCTGAGCGAAACTCAGGCTTCGCTTGAGACGTACCATCAAGCTCTGCCGTTATGGCAAGCAGCCGGTGACGCGCAAGGCGAGGCGATGACGCTCAGCAACCTGGCTCTGATTTATAGTTTCCGCTCGGAAAACATCGTGGCCGAGCAATATTATCTGCGCGCGCTACCGCTGCGGCGCATCGCACAGGATCGTTCCGGTGAGGGTTTTACGCTGGCCGGGCTGGGAGCGATTTATGGCAATGTCGGCGAGACCCTCAAGGCTAAAGAATACTTTGACCAAGTACTCGAGATCGCGCAGCAACTCCAGCATGCGCGGTTGAAAGGCATAGCATTACAGAACCTGTCGGTCATCGCGGTTCGTCTTGGCGAATATCAGAAGGCCCTTGATTATGCGGGGCAGTCTCTCGAATTTCGACTCACCCAACCTAATAAAAATGAACAGGCGCTGACCCTCAGTATGTTGGGTAACATCTATAGCGATTTGGGGGATTATCAGCAGGCGCTGGATTATCACGAAAGAGCATTGCCACTGGCGCGCGAGTCAGGGAACCGGCGAGACCAAGCCGAGGTGCTCTGCGACTTGGGGTGGTTGCATGGAAAAATGGGGAAAGCTCAAGCCGCTATTGATTACCTTAACCAGGCGCTGCTCATCAGCAGATCCCTAGCGGATCTCTCCCTGGAGGCCAAAGCGCTCAGATACCTGGGTAATATCTATGATTCCAAGCAAGACCACCAGCAGGCGCTTGAGCATTATGCGCCAGCGCTGCAGGTCTTTCGCCGCGTCGGAAATCGCCTTTATGAAAGCGGCCTGCTGACCAGTCTGGGCCGAGTCCATACGCAATTAAAACAATATGCCGAGGCCACGAGGTATTTTGAAGAATCGCTGGCCATCAAGCGCGAGCTGAAAGATAGCCAGGGGGAAGCGGTCGCGTTGGCCTGGATCGCCAGAATCGAAGCAGATCGTAATAACCTGCTGCCCGCCAAAACAGCTATGGAACAGGCAATCAGACTGATTGAACAAGAGCGAAGCGGAATCAGAGTGAATGAATTGAAGGCCACTTACCTGGCGAGCCAACGGGATTATTTTGACACCTACATTGATCTCCTCATGCGTTTGAGCCGCACCACGGCGGGGAGCAGTTATGCGGCTGAAGCACTGGTGGTCAGTGAAAAGTCGCGCGCGCGTGCGCTGACCGATCTGCTCAAAGAGGCTCGCGCGGCAGTGCGCGATGCGGCGGCGCCTCAATTGGTAGATCGGGAGCGAGCCCTCCAGCAGCGCATCAATGACAAATCCGGCTATCTGACCCGGACGCTCAACGAAAAGCGTCCCGCTGAGACCATCAAGCAGGCTGAAAATGACTTGGCTACGGTGATCAATGAATACCGCGATGTCCAGGCGCAGCTTCGCGCGCGCAGCCCGCGCTATGTCGCACTGACTCAACCTGAGATGCTTTCGCTCAGTCAGATTCAGCAACTGCTTGACGAGCAGACGATCTTGCTCGAATACGCCCTCGGTAATGAACGCAGTTACCTCTGGATGGTCACGCCGACTTCGCTTGAAAGTTTTGAACTCCCCGCCCGATCCGTCATCCAGACTGCTGCCAAACGCGCCTATGAATTGCTCCTCAAAAGCGGTCAACGCGAATTCCGTGTCCAATCACAACTGGCCATCGCCGAACTGAGCCGCCTCGTGCTCAGTCCCGTCGCGAATCGCCTCGGCGACAAACGGCTGCTCATCGTCAGCGATGGTGCTTTGCAATATATCCCCTTCGGCGCGCTCACGAAGCCAGTAGTCAGTGGCCGAACCAACGGGCAACCGCTGATCGTCAATCACGAAATCGTCAGCTTGCCCTCGGCCTCGATCCTCTCGGTCCTGCGGCAGGAAATCAAAGGGCGCAAACAGGCCGATCTGAGTGTAGCGGTCTTTGCCGATCCGGTCTTCAGAAACGACGACCAGCGTGTCGCACAAGCTATAGCGCGGAAAACCAGCACTGAAACTCAACCGCTCGTCGCCGTCAACACTCAGCCCGCCGCCTCTTCGCTCGTGAGGTCAGCAAATGAAGCGGGCATCGGCGAATTGCCCCGACTGCCTTTCACACGGCAAGAAGCCGAAGCGATTGCTTCAGCGAGCGGTGCGCAAAATAACTTCAAGGCTTTAGATTTTGTTGCCAGCCGCTCAACCGTCGCCCAGGCGGAACTGAGTCGTTACCGTATCCTGCATTTCGCCACGCACGGTTTGCTCAACAGCCAGCACCCTGAATTGTCAGGGCTGGTGCTCTCGCTGGTGGATGAGCAGGGGCAACCTCAGGATGGTTTTCTGCGGCTCCACGACATTTACAATCTGAACCTCGGCGCGGAGATGGTGGTTTTGAGCGCTTGCCGCACAGCGCTCGGCCAGGAAGTCAATGGTGAGGGGCTGATCGGCTTGACGCGCGGGTTTATGTTCGCTGGCGCCTCGCGCGTGGTGGCCAGTTTGTGGGACGTGAAGGATGAAGCGACAGCGGAACTGATGAAGCGGTTCTATCAGAAGATGCTCAAGGAGGGACGGCCACCCGCCGCCGCGTTGCGCGAAGCGCAGCTTTCGATGTTGAGGGAGAAGCGATGGGAAGCGCCATACTACTGGGCCAGCTTCACGCTTCAGGGCGAATGGAAATGAGCCGGAAGGCCGAACCAATTCAAATTGCTCGGTCTGAACAAAGACCAGTGGCGCTGATCCAGAGTGATGGCGTCCAGCATCGCTTTCAATCATCAATAGGACAGATGTTATGTTAGGGTACACTTCGTTTACAGGCATTCTCTTTTTGATCCTCAGCTTATCTGGCTCTCAGTCTGGAATGCGCGAGCTGACTCAAGGGGACTACGTCGAAAAAGAGATCGCGAAAGGACAGACCGACCTTTACCGCATTACCCTCAACACCGGACAACACCTGCGACTGATGGTCAATCAGCGCGGTATTGATGTGGAACTGAAGCTGCTGGCCCCGGACGGCAAAACTATTGTGACGTCCGATCAGGAGTTTGAATATGGAAGAGAAAATATCTTTCTCGTGGCGGAGGCAGCAGGCCATTACAAGCTGGAAGTGAATACGGTTGAGAGTCAGGTGCCGCAAGGACGGTACGATCTGAAAGTCTTGGTGCTGCGCGATCCCACCCCGCATGACCAAACATGCGCCGCCGCGGAAAAAGCGCTGAGCGAGGCGAGCAGATTTCGCAAAGAAAAAACACCCGAAGGCCGGCGTCAGGCAAGCGAAAAATACGAAGAAGCTATCGCGCTCTGGCGCACCGCCAATGAACCGCTCTTGGAAGCCGATACGCTCATTTCCACCGCCGGGTTTTATTACAACCTGGGTGATTTCCAGAAAGCTCGGCCCTTGTTTCTCCAGGCTCTCCCGCTCTGGCGCAGTCTCGGCGACCATTGCGACGAAGCCAGCACGCTCAACAACCTCGGCAACCTGAACATAGATCTAGGCGACCCGCGCCAGGCCGTCGAGTATTACGAACAGTCCCTCGTTCCCAGGCA
>Ga0070694_100001931_pt1 | contig 12288 bp, 14 predicted proteins | sample KBSK1251metaG_FD_65470 | JGI IMG/M metagenome (GOLD analysis project Ga0070694, IMG submission 65470) | Corn, switchgrass and miscanthus rhizosphere microbial communities from Kellogg Biological Station, Michigan, USA - KBS K1-25-1 metaG | ecosystem: Host-associated > Plants > Roots >... | reverse complement strand
TGCGTTCCTTCTCCATCCCTGCGAAGCAAGACGCGGATTACTGTTATAATTGCTATGATTTTGCAAATGCAACGTTTAAAATAATCGATGAGAAGTCATCAGGTGTAGTCATGAAAGTTTCAGAGATTATGGTCAGCGAAGTCCTAACACTCGGCTCAGAGGATACGATTGGAAAGGCTTACAGCATGATGGAAAGCAAAAGGATTAGCCAAGTGCCAGTTGTAGACAACGACAGAAAATATTCTGGCATGATTTTTGCAAAACAGCTAATTTCGTCATCAGCCCAGCCAACATCAAAGCTCAAGAGCTTTGTAGTCAGCACAACCACTGCCGCGCCTGACATCGACGTCGAAAAGGCAGCGCAACTAATCATCGGAAGTGGCAACCGCGCCATCCCTGTTGTAGAGAAGGGCAAGCTTGTAGGAATCATAAGTGAGACGGACTTGATCCAAACTGCAGACTTTGGGCATGCTACTGTTGACGAGATAATGACAGGCGCCATCGTAATAGAGGAAAAGACTTCGATTGCCGACGCTCTATCAAAAATGAGGCGTTACAACATCTCACGGCTGCCGGTAATAGACACCGAAGGAATTCTCCGGGGCATCGTCAACATCCTTGACATCGGAAAAATTGTTGCTGTGGCCCCGCGTGAACGCACAAGCCAGTCCGCAGGAATTTCTGGCGGAACTTCCAACCTACGCGACATCAGGGTCAAGGATATCATGAGACGGGCGACTTCAGTTGAAAGGGGAACGCGCCTGAGTACCATTACCAACATCTTTAGGCGAAACGACGAGCTGGTCATTGTAGGAGGAGGCCGGCCCATGGGAATCGTGACACCAAAGGATGCACTCGAGCTGGTGCTGCCAAAGAAAAAGTCAGAGCCTACAATCCACATGGCCCATATCGAAAATGGGGAAGACAAGGCCGAGATCCAGGAGCAGCTAGAGCGATTCCTGAAAAAGATCCAGGGCAAGATTGGCGACGTGCGCTCTGTCATAGTCTATGTGGACAAGCACAAGACTCGAAAATATTCCATCAGGGCGCGGCTGATAACTGCCAGAGGAGTGATTGACGCCAAGGCGGTGGGCTATGATCCCATATCTGCGTCCAAGGAGCTGGTAGGCAGGCTGGAGCGACGCATCAAGTCGGAGCACAGCCAAAAAATCCAGGACAGGCGCCATAGAGACTCTGCAAGGAGATCGTAAGAATGGCGCGGATGAGGAGATTTGAACTCCTGATCGCCCGAAGGCGAATCGGCTGACCGGCCAGATACTGACAGACTCAAGGCCGACGCATTATTGTGTTCCCTAAAGAGAAGACCACTCTGCCACATCCGCGCTGAGAGTTTCATTTTAGCTTCCTACTATTATACGTTTTAACGCCATTGCGATTTTGCAACCGATTCTGATCTACGATTTCTCCCGCTCGAATATCAGGTAGTGATTTACTACATAGCCCATGAACGTGCTACTCGGGCCGGCGGTTGTGTAGGTGTGTAGGCGCCAACCTTCATTGCTGAATTTCTCGATCACCATGCCTATCTTTTCATGATGGTCTACCTGTATGCAATGCCATTCTTTCAAAAGTCATCATAATGAACAACGATTTATAAGAAATCTGAAAGCGCAGACTGGAGACATTTGCAGAAGATGGCAGCGATGTTCAAGGAGCGTATCCAGAGATTAAGGGTGACCTATAAACAGCCTTTCAGCGCAAAATAGGCACCACTAGAGATTTGACTTTATTCCGGTTATGTTGACAAATTTCTGTACTCGACCAATTTTTATATCTGAAACGACATGAGAGTATCGTTGAAAACTGACAAAGGCGAGCAAAAGCTGAAGTCAATATCAGTTCTTGTGCCCCTTGAAACGGTGCAGGCTAGCCTTGCTGAAATCGGTTTTTCGATCAACGACACCGTAACCATTGTGGCTGACGGCAAGTTCTGGATCAAGATGCTCTATGTCCGGGATACAGAGACGATATCAGTCTCTGAGGAAATAGGCGACGCCTACCCTAAAGATCCAATCATAACGATCTGCGGAACAAGGAGCACAATTTCCAAGGTGGTCAAGGGAGTGGGTGGTTAGTCCTGCCACTTTACGAATGCAACGAGCACCAGTTTGTCGAAAACATCAGGCGTCTTATTGAATCGGGAGAAAGATTTGTTGTCAACCGCAAGATAACCCTGCATGACGACGCGCGATATGGTCCTGCGACGCTTCCAGATCAAGAATTTTCCCGCTACACTTCGCTCTGCATCAGAAAATCGCTCAACTCCACTGTCTATGCCAAGGTGCCGTTTGTAGACAGCTTCCACGGCGGGAGGATGCACGATGAGCAGGAGAATTTGCATGCCGCTAGCAGCCTCTTGTTCCCGAGACTATCCATTCCATATTACAGGGTAGAGTATTCTGTGAATGTTTGGGGTGGAACTTACCTGTTTACGTTTGACGCGCTGTTCAACCCGCAGATAACAATCGAAAAGAGGAGCGGCAGGCGATTTGGAAAAGAAGGTGCGCTTGTGCATGTGCTCAACTACGGACATCCAGAAGAGCGCGTGCTTGCGATAAACCTGCCAAAGGAAGTCATGGTCTTTGACGTCAAGCACATGGTAAGAGTCATCGACCATTCGTCTATTTTTTAGGTCATCCCATCGTCTGCATCCAATCATAGAACGGGGCTAGGATGTTCTGATATGGGATTGCATCCCTATTTTTTGCGTTGAACCCGAGCAACAGCATCCGCCCCTCGAGCTTGTGCCGGAGTCGCTCCGGCACTTGGTTCCCTTTGAAAGGCTGGAATAACTCGAAATAGTATCCCTGATGGTGGTATGCAATGTGCTGGGCAAAGCAATCCGACAATATTGCAGGGTCGCCAGCAACGCGCCTCCCAATTTCTCCGCTTCCTGCGTTATCGACTGCAATCTGAAGAGATCTCTTTGTATAATTTTCCCGAGTGAAGCTGGAATCCATCCTGTTTGGCGTGGTTGTATACAGCCTTACATCCTTGGCGACCTGCTCGACGCTTTTTTTTGCAATGTCTTCTGCGTCGCGCACTTCGGGCTCTGGCACCATGTATTCTTTGCCAAATAGGTAGAATGCCGCCATCGTCTCGTCTATTCTGACGAATGGAAAATCCAGCTTGCCAGCGATAAACTGCGAGATTCTATTCGTGATGTCTGGCGGCATAAAGACTCCCATATACGAATCTGAAACGACAGGCAATGGAATCGATTACAGAAAGAGGGATATATAGATAAAATAAGAAGAAAAGAAAAGTGCTCTAGTGCGCGTGTGGCGGCGGAGCGCTTCCTTTTGCGATATCAGCGTTGTATGTGCCTGCGGCCTTCTCGTGGAATTCCAGGTTTGCCTGATCGACTTTTACAGCCTGTGGAGGGCAAACAGAAACGCATGCCATGCACCAGATGCAGTCATGTTCTCTAATTGGGTCTGCCTTGTCGGTATAGTCCTTGCGCTCTTCCTTTACAGAGCTGCCGGTTCCAGAAAATGTCTTGTTTATCGCCTCAGTTGCTGGAACGTCGTGTTCGGTTCTGTACCACTGGAAAACCTGCACCGGACACGCTTCAATGCATGCACCGTCAGCGACGCAAGAGTCCCAGTCAATAGCGACCATAGTGCCGCTTACACCAGTTGGCGCTATCGCTTCGCCCCTGTGCTCATAAGCTGCCTTGACTTCTTCGTTCTCTGCCGCTTCGGCTGCCTTGCCTGGACCCCAGAAGTAGTGATAGTGTTCACCGTCCGAGTGCGCGATCTTGCCTATTACCTTGTGATTCCTTGGAAAGTCTGGATCGATTGGCATATCTAACAGACTTAATCTAGGCGCATATTATATAAACTATCTTTTCTGGCGGGATTCTGAAGAAAGAAAAACCTAGTTTGTCTTTTCAAACAGCACCTTTAGCTCGTGGTCTAGCAGCTTTGCCCTTGCGAGTTTCATCCCTGCAGTGGCGATTGGCAGCGGCACTATGTTCACTATCTTAGCGGCCTGCGTCCTGACGCTAATTGTCAGCTGGTCGCCATAGCGCTGTATCTCAAAGTCGTCCTTTTCCGTAAAGGGGACAAGTACCGTCATGTTAATTGACGCGCCCTCATTTTCGAAAACATACGGCTTGCCCCTGTAGAATATCTTTGCAGGGTCGTCGTTTCCATAGAGCACCTCGCCGTGTTTGCGCAGCATCTCTATTCCTCGAAGCTCGGTTCCGTATAGCTGGACTTCCTTTACCGGGAGCGGGTAAAAGTTTGCCTTGGCCTCCTCTACTTTTGATTTCTGAAATAGGGCCCACTTGTCGTAGTATTGATCCGAAGAGCCCGCCATTATCTTGTTAACTATTGCCATGTCCACGTTAATGCCATAGATGCTAGCGGACATGAGCGCCCTCTTTGCGTTTTCAATGCTAAATGTGTCCGGGTTTGCCACGAGCCTGATGCTGGTAGTGTCATTATCTTTGATTATTTCTGCCAGAACGTCGAGCCTGTCTAATAGCTCCATTTCACTCTGGATAACGTCCCTTGACGGAGCAGGAATCTTGGCCAGCGGCTGGAAGATCTTGGCAAAGCCGCTAAAGAGTCCGGCAAGGCCGGTGAGCTTGCGGCCAATGCTTCCCACTAGCTTTGGAAAGTAAAGGTAGCGAAGGGCCTCGCCAGAGGCCGGCATGTCAAGTACTATTGAATCAAACTCCCTTGTGCGGCTGACCTCTTCTATCTTTAGAAGCGAGAATAGCTGAGTCATCCCTGGAAGCATCGCAATTTCATATGCCAGTGTTTTGTCAATGCCTTTTGCGGAAAATATTGCGGCCATATAGGAAAGAATAGTGTCATACTGCCTGCTCATTTCGGTAACCGGGTCAATCTGGAGAGCAGTCAGGTTCTTCTGCAGCGGCTTTGACTCATTGGTGATTTCATTCATCATGAAAGCGTCGCTTAGGGTGTGCGCAGGATCGGCAGAGATTACGAGCGTATTATGGCCATGTTCTGCCATCTTGATGGCCGTGGCACATGATGTAACTGTCTTGCCAGTTCCTCCCTTGCCTGTGTAAATTATCAGCCTCAACAGGACAAGAAAATTGCAAAAGCCAATAAAAGAGTTTAGAAGCTAGAGATTTTATCAATAAACAACAGCAACGACCTGTTCGAAACGGTACCTAGTTGAATAAGACCAGGGTTTGGTTCGACGCAATAGGGTAAGGAGAAAGGTAATTTCTAGGACAGGAATCCCAGTTTTTAGGGGGTTCGAATATCGATATGTGATTAACAAGCAAGGTCGGCAATACTTGCAATACCTGGCTGAGCCAAAGGTTGCGGAAAAGAAAAGTATCCTGGATCAAATACAAGACGGCATACAAGAGCGAATAATAGAACATGCGCATATTACGATGCCTGCGCTGCATGCGAACGTTCTTGAGGAGACTCTTACAGAGGCATTCAAAGACAAGCCTTTTGAAGACCGCGGACGTCACAAAAGATTTCCGACCGAAAAATACAGGTGGCTATTTAACGAACTGGTGAAATGTCGCAGAGAGCTAATTCGGAAGGAGAGGGAAATCGAACGACTCAAGAAATCGGTTGTAAGTTTGGCTAGTAGATATAAACGGCCAACTGCTTGACAAATAATACTAGAAACTTGACCACGCGCTTATGTTGAACTTGCACATCATCTTTGTGAAGAATATTTCAATGACAGTAAGGTGGGCAACAATCTTTTCATTGGGAATCTAGTCGCAAAGATGCCCTGTATAGATACAAAAAAATCTTCGGCAGTTTCGTTTTTGCTCGCAAGTATTTGCTACCGTGGTGTAAAGTACCGTTACTCGAGCATATTTCATAGCCCATAGCCATGTCTACTATTCTTTCATCTGTTGGTTCATCCACATCTCTTGTTCTGATTTGAGTTAACCCATGTCACTCAAGAGAGAGCCCTTTTGGAGCGTGTCACGGTCAACTACTTTAGATGGGCACTAGAAATCATTGAAGACCGAATTGCCCACATCTTGAAGACTTCAAGCCGGCATTTCAACTGGCCTTGAAACTAGCAAACCAAGCGTATTTCGTGTGAAAATCCCAGTCATCTGGCACTGTGCGTCAATCTGATGCATGTGATTAATATATCTTAAAGCGAACTTTGCTATCTATTATGCCTAGTCGTATGCCAGAAAGTCCAAACTTTGCGACGGAAAAGTATTAACTCACTAAAGTTTGCATGGGCTAAAAATAGTAGCACGTGCTAATAATGTTAGCCCAAGGCAACATTTAATAGCTTGATCACGAGCTATTATCTTGTGTCACGTTCTCAAATAATTCTAATTTCTGTTATCATAATGGCCGTCCTAACCACGGGGTTCGCTCTCTCGTCGTTATCGATGAGTGGCAACCAATTTTCGGCCGATGCACAGGATAACGAAAAGTCGCCAGTGACCGTTTTCGGCGGGCATAACAGCTACAATTCAATCACAACCACTGGTGACGTTATAGATACCGTCAACGCAGACGAAAGAACTACTTTTGATATCGATCCAATGAAGTATCTAAGGGAATTCAACTACGGGAGAGTTTCTGAACTGGATGATGGAACCACATTGCGAGAGTTTACGATAATTGCGCAGGATAAAACTCTTGAAGTATCGCCTGGCGTATTCATGGACGCATGGACGTTCAATGGAACAATCCCTGGTCCAACCTTTAGAGCTACAGAAGGTGACTTGATCCGAATCCACTTCATAAACAATGGTTCACACCCCCATTCCATTCACACGCATGGAATTCACAAGGCCGAGATGGACGGCGTATTTGAGAATGTTGCCCCCGGAGGGCGGTTCGTTTATGAATTCTATGCCGAACAATTCGGAGTATATCCGTACCACTGTCATGTCATGCCCCTTGAAGAGCACATCTCGCGCGGTCTTTATGGAATGTATATCGTAGACCCCAAGACACCGAGGCCACCAGCTGACGAAATGGTCATGATGATGAACGGCTACGACAATGACTTTGACGCTGAAAACAACTTTTACACGATAAACGGCATTCCATACTACTACATGCACCATCCGATCCAGATTGAAAAGGACAAGCTGGTGCGCATCTACCTGGTGAACATGCTAGAGTTTGACCAGATAAACAATTTCCACCTCCACGGAAACCTCTACAACCTTTATCGCAGTGGGACTAGCTTGGAGCCTGATGAACTGACAGACATGGTCACCCTCAGCCAAGGTGAGCGGGCCATACTGGAATTTAGCTACAAGTACCCTGGGCAATATCTCTTCCACGCACACAAGACAGAATTTGCAGAGAAAGGGTGGATGGGATCGTTCATGGTCAAAGAAGCATCTGATAATAGCGGAAACTCTACAGATACCAATCCTACAAACGCAGTATCACAATATTCAGGAGATAATCAATAGATTTGACTAGAGAAGAACAGGTAAAAAGTACAAAGCATGTAACAAGAACTGCATCTAAAGGTAAGATTATCTCTATTGCACTAATTCCAATAGCGCTACTAGCTGGAATGATTGCATTTCTTTTTGGACCCGGCCAATCGCTATTAAACACCGGAATACCTCTTCCCGAGGTCACCATAGAAAGAATAGAGTTCCATGAAGGCAACAAAGTAGTGGCCTATGTCCGGAACACCGGCCCGGAACAGATCGAAATTGCACAGGCTGACATAAACGATCGAATAATACCTGCGGCCATAGAGCCAAGTAAAACGCTGCCTAGATTAGCGGAGGCAAAAGTCATAATACCATTTACTTGGATCCCTGGAGTACCATACGAAGTTGGTGTAACCACTTCGGATGGAGCAAGGTTCAGCAGAGGCGTCGAAGCAGCAGCACTAGCACCAACTGCAAATATTGAACAGGCATCATTCTTTGCCCTGATAGGCACCTATGTGGGCGTCATACCTGTGCTTATCGGTCTTCTTTGGTTTCCCTTTTTGAAACGATTGAGTGCAAACAAGTACAATTTCTTCCTAAGTCTTACCGCAGGTTTGCTGGTATTTTTGGGAATAGACGCTCTAATTGAGAGCAATCAGATTGCGCAGGTGAATATCGCTGGCGCATTTAATGGCCAGATGTTGATTGCAATGATTACAATTCTTTCTTTCCTGGCATTGCTGTATGCATCTGAAAAACTTGTTGGGCGTGCCGCTAAAAGGAAATCAAGCGACTCGGCAAAATCCTCACAGTCTTTAACTTCTGAGCCGACTGCCACTCTACAGCAACAATTGGCAAGGCCCTTTGCACTTGCACTAATGATAGCTATCGGAATAGGGCTGCATAACCTTGGCGAAGGTCTTGCGATAGGTGCTGCCGTATTACTTGGCGAAGTGGCTCTCAGTACTTTCCTGATCGTGGGATTTACTTTACACAACACGACTGAAGGATTGGCAATAGTAGCTCCAATGGCAAGAAGCGGAAAAGTCATGATACGACAGTTAGCAATCTTGGGACTTATAGCTGGCGTGCCGACCATTGTAGGGACATGGATAGGTGGATTTCTTTACTCTCCTATCGCTGCCGTAATATTCTTGTCGATAGGTGCTGGAGCAATATTCCAAGTTGTCTTTTCCATTTTATCATGGATGGCAAAGGGTACTACGGGTGATGGCACAAGACAGAGCCTACTAAGAACACCCATAGTCGCAGGATTCGCAGTAGGAATGGCAATAATGTATCTTACGGCGTTGTTGATACCATCATGACGGAGGAGATTAGCTACCAATTGTTGCGAAACACCAGCAGCCGTCTCGAATCTATTCGTGCTGTCAATACTGCGATAACAGGGGAGAAAGACCGAACAAGCCGGATGGAAGATTATCTCGAGGTAATCTATGAGCTAGTACAAGAGAAGGGATATGCCACAACTACAGATATTGCAGATTATCTCAAGGTAAGTCTGCCAAGTGTCACAAAGATGTTACGGAAATTGAACAAGACCGGTTGGCTAGATTACGAGAGATATCGAGGCATCCGTCTGACTAAGCAGGGCGTCGCTGTTGCAAAAAGCATTCATGAGCGGCATAGTCTAATGACCGAATTTTTCAGGATGATTGGCGTAGACGAGGCGACTGCAAATGAAGATGCGGAAGGCGTCGAACACCATTTGCACACAGAAACTTTGAAAAAACTGCAGAAATTTGTTGGCATAATAAAAACAAGCAAAGCTTCCCCTTAGATAAATAATCACTATCGCTTTTGCTCGGCGACCATCTTTTAGAATGTGATAACCTGTGGTGCTCTTGTTGCAACTATAGATTACTCATCAGGCCCCACAACTCCAAAATAGAGAATGATTCTCACCATCCAAAGAAATTCATGGCATGAAGACTAGCCGCCAAAGATATCAACTGGGCAGATCGCAAAAAATGATATGGTCAGCCTGATTTGATTTCAATAAGAATATCGAACAGACCCGACAGTCTAGCTGGCCTTGAAACTGGCAAACCAAAATTGTTTCGTCATCCTACACTGTGGATCAACCTTCTGATGCATAGCTAACCCGTAAGCCAATGCCGCGGAGCTGTCTTTTTCTAGCTGTGGTAGAGACAATGAACCGTGATTATTGAGGACAGAGAGCTATTCCTCTCAAATGCCACAGTGATAGCAGGCGGCTTTATTTTCATGAGCCTTACAGGGCTATTGACAGCAGACAGATCTGCTTCAGTATTTGCGGACAGGCTCGTTTTGATTGTCGTAGGAACATTTTCGACATCTTCAGTGCTCCTTCTTTTAAATGTGGACCCAAGGGTGGCGCGCGGAGTAGCAGTATTTGGTTATCTTATGCTTCTCGTTTTCCTAGCTAATTTCGTCTTTGATCTCAATGGCTTATTCTAACAAAATTTTTGCCACTGGGGTTTTGCCTAGCGATGGTCGTTGGTATAACATTTTTCTGTGCTTCCGCATGATAGCAGAGAGCAGGGCTACTTAGGCTTGCATTTTCGTACATACTGCTACTTGTCGAACACTATTATGCTGATGTGAACGCCTGCAATGATGATAGTGGTGCTTGCACATTCGTTTCTGAGACCAACGATAACCCTGCCGCTTTGCAGCTCGGAATTGATTTCTCAGGATGTCACAGCTCTTCGTATAGCCCCAATACAAAGTAAAGATTTCTTTCAAATTTGCTTTCATTGCCGACATGTTGAAGCGCCCTTGCGCGCTTTGATATCTGGTTTTTGCCCAGCTTGAACTGCTTGATGCAGGCCTTTATGTCCCGCATGTCAGTTTCGCTAAGCCTCTCGATTCTCGTAACCACAATGTCCAGCGGATGTAGCGCGCGCAAGTCAATTCTGGCCAGTCCCGCGCTTATCCGGACGCTGACTTTTAAATAATCATCAGGCAGCTGGTGCCCAAATACCATCCCATTGGTCGAGGTATGAATTTGAAAGCCTTGCATCGGAATGGCAGCGCAGATCCTGTTGAATTCTAAAATGTCTTTGTCATTTCCGACAAAGTCAAGATGGCCCGATGGCGCCTTTAGATCAAGCAGAGCCATCGCGGTATCGCCCGCCCCGAGAAGCGTTATTGCATTTTCTGCCGGAACCCTCTTGTCAACTTTATGGAGTAATTCCAGCAATGCCTGCTTGCATGGCGCCATCAAGGATACTTTCTTTCACCCACATATTACCAATTCCAGCCTCTGAAATGATTGCTCCAGCGATGTCGCTCTGGGGACTGCCACGCTTGGCATTATTGTCTACGACATATGTGAAAGAATGCTCTGGTCGAGCGCGTGTGCTCAAGCAGCCTGCAGTGTCTAACAATATTGATTACAAGCGCCATAATCCCTATTAGATTGTTCTATAAATAACATCTAACGAGCAAGGATGGCGTTCTACCGTGTACCTTACAAAACTATTTGAGAGAAAGCAGTGTCGCTCGTGCGGTGGCAAGATCACCGTCAGTCGTGTGTGCCTTAACTGCAATGAGCCTAGCGCAATTTGGTGTGAGAACTGCCTAAAGATGGAAGAGTACACGCATTCCGGCCATACTGAATTGGACCTGTTCTGAGTCATTCTTTAGTAGATTGCAAAGTTTAACCAGCGTAAACCGCTATTCCTAAAAACCTCGCGGCAGATTCGAGCGCCTGGCTATTCTGACAAAAATCCATTAGGTAATCATCCAGTCGTGCTTGCGTTCGCTTCTCTGTCTGTCACGAGTTTTTAGTTGAAATAGCTTGTCGTATCATCAGAGACCTGAACATGATCGGTCAATAATGAGACAAAACTGTTCAAGAAATGGAAAAAGGGAAAGTTAGGACAGCTATGTGAGCACCACATCTACACCAGAAAGTGTCACAGTTGCTCCACCCGCCTGAACATTCACTGTGAATTCCTGGTTCATGTCAAGTGCGGTTACTTGTCCCGGATCCGCGATATAGATTATTACCGCCTGTCCTTGGCTTAGCGAAATCTGATTTACTGCATGAGTGAATGTTTCTTCTGGTGCAGAACCTGTCACATCGACTGAGGTCAAGCTAAAGTCTGATGTTAGTTCTCTCTGAATGTTTGTAGCAGTGGCATCCACGGTGTTGAAGTAAATTGAGCTTGTCGGAACGGCCATGCCTCTAACTGTAATCGAGCTTAGCGAAACCACGGTGTCGCCAGTATTCTGGACTACAAGACTCGCTACAGAGCTAGTCCCGTTAGTTGCAACCCAGATATGCCCGTTTGAGGTCTTGATTCCGTCGTTCTCTGCATTGGCTTCGAATATCGAACCTCCAAAGAATATGACTGCAGCACCCAGCACCACCGAGGCGATGAGGATAATGAGGGTCGTGATTACGGTCCCGATGCCCTTCCTCTGCTTTGACCTTAATGCCATACTTCACTAGTAGTCCGAGTTCCATAACAGTGCAAAGTCCTAAATTCTATGCATGATCGGATAGACTACCCACTTGAACTCGATATTTGAGCTAAAATAGCCGTGCGCCGAGTATTGACAGAGTCACTTTCAGTACGTGTTTGAAATCTATGTGTCGTGCGCCACGTTGCTTTTAGGCTTCCAAGCCGTGCAGCTGCTTCATGGAAGAACAAAGTCTAGTCGCTGAAGCCGAACTGACCAATCTGCAACTCAAAGGACTAGTCCACTATTTCGGGATGGATTACGTCGAAACGTCAGAGTCCCTTGTAGAAGGGATTGAAGCGCTCACCAAATTACAGCGGTCATAACGGCAGGCTATTGCCGTCACAAGTGGTATCCACGTACTACACGCGCCACGTATTATCTCAATAGATCAAGTAGGTTGTTGACAG
>Ga0070694_100001930_pt1 | contig 12289 bp, 10 predicted proteins | sample KBSK1251metaG_FD_65470 | JGI IMG/M metagenome (GOLD analysis project Ga0070694, IMG submission 65470) | Corn, switchgrass and miscanthus rhizosphere microbial communities from Kellogg Biological Station, Michigan, USA - KBS K1-25-1 metaG | ecosystem: Host-associated > Plants > Roots >... | reverse complement strand
ACGCAGGAGCCGAAACACGCCACCAAGCGCCGTATGGGTCCGCAACAACGAATGATTGGGCAAGAGTCGCCTCATCCTCGAATTCCGTCAGGCACCGCGGCTGATGCAGCCGGTGAACTGAGGGTTGTACAGGCGCTCGGTGGCTGGTACCGGCGCGGTCACATCGCTGCCGTATGCTCCCGGCCCGCCGGGATAGGGACCCGTGGGATACACCTGATTCGGATCCCTGCCGTACTGACGGATCAGGCGCCGCAGGTCGCCCTGTCGGTGGCCCGTCAGGAACAGCCAGAACGCCCGCTCCCGGAACAGGAGATCCACCCGCGTGTCGGGAGTCCCGGGGTCCGTCGTGTCGGGGAGGGCTGGAGAAATCGCCGTCTCCCGCAGGTGGTTGAGCTTGCCAAGCCAGGTCGTCACGTCGCCCGCTTGCAGCGCCGCCTCGGCCTCGATGAGGCGCGCTTCGACCCAGTCCGCCAGAACGATCGAGCTCGACCCGTCGGTGGCATACTTGTCGGGGTGGTAGAGCGTGCGGCCATATTGATTTGTTGCGATGGCGGTACTGGCCGTCCGCGGATCTCCACTCGTCCTGTAGTCGAGGCCGGTCAGTCCTTCACGATCCGCGACCGTGTAGTTCCACGGAGTGGAACCGTTGAAGTTGAGAGCTGCAAAGTTCGGCGCCTGTCCGCTGCCTTCGCCGAGATAGAACAGCTCGTACCGGAAGCCATCAGGGACCTCGGCTACGGCCCGGGCGGCCTGGGCGTACTGGCCCAATGCCAAGAGAGCGCGCGCCTCGCCAATGCGGGCGAAGTCGAGGAAGCGTACGCTATCGACGGCGAAGGTCAGGGCCGAGTCGAAGAGCGCGATCGCGCGCTGGTAAACCTGGGTCGTTGAGGAGCCGGACTCGAGAGTATAATCGCCGCCGAAGTCGATGGTGCTCAGGGGGATTCCCGAGCAAAACAGATCCGCTAGGAAGATGTCAGCGTAGCCCTCCGTGGCGTCGAGGCGTCCAACGAGTGCTCGCAGCGTGTCTCCACCGAAGTTGATCAGCAGGCCCCGCGCCTCCTGCGCCTGCCCGCGTACCGCGTGGAGCCAGCCATAGGTCGCTACGTAAGGTGCGTTCGCCTCAAGATCGGTGTTCTCGACTTCCGGCAACCGGCGAGCGTCCAACGACGTCGCGAAGTCAGAGGCACCAGCCGGTTCTCCGATGCCTGCGGTCTGGAGCTCATCCCCTAGCAGGCCGCCCGAAGCGATTACAGAAGCGGGCGAGCTGCCGAAAGCCGTTTGAAAGGTCGCGAGCACGCCGCGATAGGCGAGCACGGCCCCGGCGGGTGTCTCGGTCGTCTTCGGGTCTGCCACATTGGGCGGCAGTTGCGCATTGCCGACGACTTGCTCCGGTGAACAGCCGAGTAGTCCGAGGCCGATCAAGGCACTGGCACCGGTTATCGCCCCAATCAGTCTTGTCCGCATGTGCGCGCTCCGTCCCTGTCTCAGTAGCTCGCGCTCACGCGAACCTGCCAAGTCCTAGGAACTGGCAACTGGCCCGCGTCGGTCACCTGGTTTCCAGTCGGATTGACGTTCACGTCCGGATCCTTCCCGTGATAGTTGGTCCAGAGCGCGAGGTTCGCCCCTTGCACTGCTATGCTGAGCGCGGCCGCGCCCAAGCGCCGCGCCACAGCCGGCGGCATGCGGTAGCTCACGGTCATGCTATTGAAGCGCAGTGTCGAAACCGTCTGATAGGCGCCGTACAAGGTCTGCGACAGGGCCGCCGCAGCCGCTTGTTGGCCGAAGGAGGCGTTGGGGTCGTTGAGCCCCTGAGTAAAAACTTGCGTCTGAGCCAGCGTCTGGTTGAGCTGGGTGAGTCCGTGCTGGTAGTCGAAGCCTGCGTCAACCGTGAGCGCCCCGTGCGCCAAGCCGAGTGTCGTGTGCCAACTCGCCTGGTATCCAGCGCTGGCGTCACCCATGAACACCGCCGAGTCCCCGAGCAATAACTCGCTCGGCTCAATCACGCCGTCATGGTTCACGTCTGCGTACCCCACGACGGGACGCGCCCAGAAGCCGAAGAGGGGGTAGCCCGCCGCCACCCGCTGATTCTGGCTTAGGAAAAACGGCGCGATGCCCGGACCGAGCGAAATGACCATGTTGCGGTTGCGCGTGAAGTTTAGCTGCCCACTCCACGTGACCAGGTCGCTCCGCACCGCCTCGAACCCGAGGGTGAGCTCTAGCCCTGTGTTCCGAATCACCCCGATGTTCTTGAGAACGGTGGAGGGGAGGCCGCTCACAACGCCGGCGCCGCCCACCGACGGCGGGAGAGGTACTTGCATGAGGGCGTCGAAGCGCATCTTGTGATAGCCGGTCATGGTGATCGATAACCGACTGTCGAACAAATCAGCGTCGAAACCGCCCTCAGTTTCCGTCGAGCGCTCGGGCTTGAGTTGCGTGTTGCCGAGCGTTGTCAGCTGGGTCGTCGTGACCAACTGGGAATCGACGAACTCTGGCACCTGGGCGAACAGACGAAGTTGGTCGGCGGGACCGGGCCACGTCCCGGCACGCCCATACGCCACGCGCAGCCGCAGGCTGTTGACGATCCTCTTGGCTGGGAACCAGGGCTCGTCGGACACGAGGTATGAGAAGCTTAGCTTCGGGAACACAGGCAGCGTGACGTGCGTGCCAAACGTGCTTCCTCCATCGATCCGGACCCCCGTGGAGATCCAGAATCGCTTTTGCGAGAGCGTCGGCTCCACGTACCAGCCGAAGCTCGTTACGTCGAGCCCGTTCTGATTGGGCCTGGAAAACTGACTCGCCTGCGTCACGGAGGTGGTGCCGGGTGCCAGACCCTGCGCAGACTCCTGGAAGTCGTTCGTGCTCGTACTAGTGTAGTTCACGCCCACCGCAGTCTGGAGGCGGAACCCCAACGGGATCGTCGTGGTCGCCGTGCCCCGCACATTCACTGTGCGGACGAGCGATTGACCGTGACCGATGTCAATGAACCCGGCCGTGTCACTGGGGTCGAGCCCGTTCTGGAGCAAACCCTGATCGTCGCGGCTCAGGAATTGGAGTCCCGCGTCGACGCTTGCCTGCAACCATGGCTGCGGCTGCCAGTTCAGGCTCGCTCCGTTTGTAAACGTGGTCTGGATGTCCTCCACTCGCTGGTAGAACCGCGACAGCAAGGCGTCGCCGGGCGAGAAGGTTGATCCCTCAGCGACGTAGTACTGCCCCGTCGCTGCGTCGTAGTACGTGCCCATGAGCCCTTGGAGGTCCTGCTCGAGCGAAGAGCGGTACTGATGTCCGCGCCCGAACATCGTGGTCAAGTCGACCCTCGCTGTCTTCCCGAGCTGCGCGGAGAGCCGACTGGTTGCGCCCCAACGCGTATACTGGTCGGGGCGCAGTAGCCAGCCGGGGGGGGCGCTGCCACTGTGGCTCGCGGCATAACGACTCGCCTCGACCGTCGGGAGCCGAATAAGCCCCAGTTCGTCCGAGATGTCCCCACTGACGGCGTAGGTCAGTCCGCTCGACGCCCCCCCCGATACGCCCACCGTGACCGCCGTGCGTTTCCCCTGGTCCAGCACCGTGTATTGCGGAACATTCAACAACTGGAAGCGGACGACGCTGTCCGTCACGCAGGTTAGGTCTTGAAGTGTGCACGGGCGCGATGTGTTGTCGGCTAACCCGTGGCCGAAGCGGAAGTAGGCAAGCGGGTAGGCTCCGGGCATGTTGGTCAGCCCGCGCTCGATGCTCGTGGTCCACCGCGGCGGGCCAGCTTGCCCGTGCTTCGTGGTAATGACGATCACGCCGTTGGCGGCGTCCTGCCCGTACAATGTTGCCGCCGATGGCCCCTTCAAAACCTCGATCGTCTCAATGGACGTGGGATCGATCTGATCGATCGGCGACGGCGCTGGGAACGTCTGCCCCGTCGCGAGATTTGCCGCGCGCGCTGACGATTGGTCAGAGTAGACGCGGATACCATCCACGATCACGATGGGGTCGTTCGTCTCCAGGACACTGCTCGCACCGCGAAGCCGCAGCCTCGCGGGATCCCCCGGCGTCCCCGACGTGTGCTGCACTTCGAGCCCAGGCACATGCGTGCTAAGTAGGTCGGTGACGTTCCGAACCGGTTGGAGTGTGTTTATCGAGTCGGGTCTCAAGAGGGTGATATCGTTCCCTAACTCGACGCGCCGCCGCGGACCCGTGGCCGTCACGAGCACGGCATCCAACTGCGTCGCGCTGGGCGATAGCGGGAAGTCCACCTCCACACTCTGACTGTCTACGACCACTACGGTGCGCTCCGCCGGTCGATAGCCGATGCGCTTCGCGCGCAACACGTGCCGACCAACCGGCAGCCGCAAAATGTAGAAGCCGCTGTCCGTGGTCGACACCGTGAGCGACAGCCCCTCGACACTCACGACCGCATGCCCAAGCGGCCGACCAGTGAGGGAGTCGCGCACATAGCCGCCGACCGTCCCCACCTGAACAGGAGCTGAACGCTTGACCAGCGTCGCCTGTCCATTCGGGCTGAACACGACATCCAGGTCGGTGTCGGATAGCACATCGCTAAGAGCCGCGGCGAGCGTCATGTCCGCCGCGTGTACGGAAACGCGAGCATCGGGCGGCAATACGTCGTCGCTGTAAGCGAGGAACAGACCTGTCTGCCGCGTGATCTCGGTCAGTGCCTGTTTGATCGTTACCCGCTCGAGCTGGAGCGAGAGGCGCCGGCCCAGCAGCCATCTCAGGTTTCCGTCCACCGTCTCAACTCGACCATCGACCGCTCGCAGGAAGAGCGGCGGAGTCTGTAGGTAGGTCACGTGATCGGCCACCCACAGTTGAGCGGCGCCAGGCTGGGCAAACCCGAATGTCGCGGCGAGCACAAACCACCTTGAGAACCGGCGCATGTTCGTTCTCATCACTGAGATTTCACAGCGGCAGGGCGTTGGGCGGAACCCGCCGCTTGTTTGACGAGCGTCGCCTGTCCGTTCGCGTTGAGCACCACGTCCAGGCCGGTACCGAGTAACACCTTTCGTAGAGCCGCACCTACGGTCATCCCCTGAGCTTGGAGTCGGACTCGCGCATCCCGGGGCAACAGGTCGTCGCTGTAGGCCAACGGCAAACCGGTCTGTCGCGTAATCGCGGTGAGCGCCTCCTTGACCGTCACACCTTCCAGATGGAGCGAGACCCGTTGCCGAAGCGCTGGCGTCGAGCTCGCGTCCACCGGCGCCATTCCCGAATCCGCCCGGAGAAATCGCGGAACCTGCGCGCTTCCGCTCGCCGGCCCCAGCACCGGGCTCAGGACGAGCCACACAGCAGCCGTCGCATGGTGTGTCCTCACCGAGAAGTCACGCGAAACACGGCCACGCGACCCCTGCGCTCCACGCGCGCGTCCAGCGAGCGGGCAACCACGTCCAGGACTTGCGACACCGCCTGTGCTTGGCGGAATGAGGCCGTAAGCCTGCGCCCAGCCAACGCACTGTCCGCGACTACGACATCGAGGTCGTACCACTTGCCGAGCGTAGCCGCTACATCGCGCAGGGGTGTGGCATCGAAGGCCAGGCCTCCTTCTGTCCACGCGACGTAGGGCGCGAGATTGGCGTTGGGCGTGACGGTCGCCGTCCCCGCTGAGTCGAGCCGCGCCAAATCCCCGCGCCGCAACGTGAGAAGGGGAGGAGTGGCAGTAACGGGTTGCCGGTGAAGCGCGACGAGTCCTGAGACGACGGCCACGTCGACCTCGCGCCGCTCGGCATGCGTGACGACTACAAACGTGGTGCCGAGATCTTCGACCACAGCGGTAACGGTTTGAACTCGGAAGGGCCGGGCACTGTCGTGCCGTACCGTGAAGTAGGCTTCCCCTTCAAGCAGGATGTCGCGCGGCACTCCGTGCGACGTTCCCAAGTCCGGGGCAAACCGTACCCGACTTCCCGGTGCGAGGACAACTCGGCTGCCATCAGGCAAGTCCAACGCGGCGCGCTGACCACGACGCGTGGCGACTTCGCGCAGAGGGACTGTGGGTTGGTGTCGCGCCCGGGTAATCCAGGCGTACCCGCTGATCGCGAGGACGGCGAGTGCCGCGGCGCTCGCGGAGAGCATTGCAGGCCTCCGCAGGAGCCACTGCTTGACGGCTAGCGAGGCGATCTGCCTTTCGTCGCGAAGTGCCACCACCTTCGAAGCGGACCGATCTAGGTGGGTAGCGAGCTTGGTCCAGGCCGCGTCCTCGTCCCAATGCGGTGGGATAGCGGCGGTCCGACGCCAGATTTGCAAGAGTCGCTCAAACGCACGCTGGTTCTCAGGATCTTCCAGCCATTCGCGAACCTCGTTCGCTTCGGCGTCCGAGCACTCCCCGGCCAGAAAACGTCCGAGCTTGGCGTAATCGAGATTGTGGCTCACGATGTATGGACAACGGACGCCTCGATGCCCCTTATCCCCGAGCACACTCGTGCCCATGAGAGCGCTGGGGGGGGAGGACGAAGTCTTGGAGACGGATTCGGTGGGAGGCCTGTGACGAAGGCGGCGTTATGAGCCGGTGAAACGGCTTCGTTGGCTAGTTTGCTGGGTCTAGCCTCTCTCGCAAACTCCTCAACGCCCGGCCCATTTGCGCCTCAACCGTCTTCACTGAAATCCCGAGGGTGTTGGCGATTTCGGCGTAGGATAGCCCCTGGTGTCGACTCATCGTGAAGACGAGGCGACAGCGTTCGGGAAGTGCTGCGATGCCGGCAGCGATGGCGCGGGATAACTCGCCCTCGGCGAGCTCATCATCGGCCCCGGGGGCGACCGGTGGGTCTTCGGCCCGAAGCCGTTCCGACCAGCGAGACTCAATGCGTCGATGCTTGAGGTGGTTCAGCGAAGCGTTCCTAGCTGCCTGATACAAATAGGCCTGCAGGCTCTCCGTTATCTGCAGTGACTCACGTTGCCGCCAGATTTTCAGGAACAGATCCTGCACGATCTCTTCCGCCGTCTCGGCGGAGTCCACGAAGGCGTACACGACCGCGCAGAGCCGGCGGTAATAGGTACGGAATGCGGCCTCGAACGCGGTGACGTCGCCGTTGCGGATTGCCGCGATCCCCATGGGCTGGGATGAGAAAGGGTGGGGATGGACCATTTTGAGGCGAGCATACGGCGAGCCACGACGCTCAGCTAGACCGGTGGAAGCGCGATCCGCATCCGCTCGCGCTGCTGCACTCGTTGGCGCCACGTCGCGTCGCAGGTCCGTTGGAGTCGCGCCCCTCTAAGCTCTCGCGCCAAGTAGCCCGTGGTGCATTTCGGAACGAGATCGCTCCGATTGCCCCCACGTAGGCTAGACATCCAATCCACCACCAACCCTTACCGCGCGAGGGCCAGACGGCGGAGACTAGGGGGCGCGCTCGGCCGAGCGGCCTCGACAAAGTCGGGCCCGTGCTTCGCGGATCTCTGCTTCGTCGGTCGGATCGAGCGCATAACATTCTTGCGGGCCCGGGAAGCGTCCTGCGCGTACATCTTCGGCGTAGGCGCGAAAGGCCGCTTGGATATCGGCGCCGATACGAGCGTAGGGCCGTACGAACCGGGGCGCGATTTCGCCGGCAAAGGTTCCCAGGATGTCGTGCGAAATGACGAGCTGGCCGTCCACGTGCGGGCCGGCGCCGATGCCATACACGAGCACATCAAGCTGCTCCCGAACGTAGGCTGCGGTCTCGGCCGGCATTGCTTCGAGTAGGATAGCGAATGCGCCCGCATCCTCGAGCGCGCGACCGTCCTCGACTATCTGATCGGCTGCGAACCGTGACTTTCCCTGCACCCGATAGCCGCTCAGCGGCCCGAGACTCTGCGGGGTCAAGCCCAAATGACCCATGACGCTTATGCCGGCACTGACCATGGCGCGGACGCGACGGGCGACACGTGCGCCACCCTCGCATTTCACAGCGTCACATCCTAGCTGCACGAAGTGGCCGGCATTGCGAACGGCAGCCTCATCAGACGGTTGGTACGAAAGGAACGGCAAATCGCCGACGACAAACGCGCGCGAGATTGCGCGGCACACGCTACGTGTGAAAACGCTCATCTCCTCCATCCCGATTCCGAGCGTGTTGGGCATCCCCATCATCGTCATCGCCGCTGAGTCGCCCACGAGGATCATGTCGACACCCGCGCGCTCAGCGAACACGGCCGTCGGGTAGTCGTAGGCCGTGACAAACACCGTCCTTTCTCCTCTAGCCTTCAGAGCTCTCAGCGTGGCGACGGTGACCTTTCCGCTGGGCACGGCGGTCACACCGTAGCCTTTCCGCGTGGCCGTTCTCCCCACGCTCTGGTCGCTTCGGAATCCGCCCTCACAGCCTCACTCAACACATCGACCGCGCGCTCGAGCGTGGGCCGGGACGTCGCGAAGGACAGCCGAATGTGGTCCGCGCCGCCAGCACCGAATGCGGAGCCCGGAAGGCAGGCCAAGCCGAACTCATCGAGCAACGTCTCCGTGAATTGACCCGCCGTGAGGGCCTTCCGTTCCAAAGCGCCGCTGATCTTCGGGAATGCATAGAACGCACCACGAGGTGCGGCGCAGGAGACTCCTTCCAGTTCGTTGAGGCGATGCACCAACAGGTCGCGCCGAACGCGGTACTCCTCACGCATCTCTTGCACGCGTGCCTGGGGTCCGGTGAGCGCCGCGAGTCCGGCCCACTGCACGAACGGTGGTGCGCAGCTCGTCGTGTTGATGATGAAGCGCTCCACGTGCCGAACCATCGAGATGGGCAGAACTCCGTAGCCGAGCCGCCAGCCGGCCATCGCGTAGGCCTTCGAGAACCCATCGATCACGACGGTGCGATCGAACAGCCCGGGGAGCGAGGCGATGCTGCAATGCTGCTCGTCAAACAGGAGTTGCGAATAGATCTCGTCGGATATCACCGCGAGATCGTTCTGGTCGACTAACTCAGCGAGAGAAGCCAACGTCCCTCGGTCGAGTACGGCGCCCGTCGGGTTGTGCGGACTGTTCAAGACGAGCACCCTCGTCTTCTGGGAGATCCGCCGGGCAATCTCGTCCACATCAACGGCTCCCTCACGGGCAGTGTCGACGCTGTAACCAACGGGTCGGCCGAACGCCCATCGCACGACGGACTCGTAGATGGGGAATCCCGGATCGGGAATTAGGACCTCGTCGCCGGGCTCGATGAGTGCGGATAGGGCATAGTACAGCATCGGCTTCGCACCAGACGTCACGACGACGTTCTCGGCTTGTGCGGGAACGCCCCGGTCGCGCATTGACTGCGCTATAGCGTCCCGTAGATCCGGCAGCCCTGCGGCCGGGGCGTACTTCGTCGCTCCTTCCTGCAGAGCCCGCACTCCAGCCGCGACAATGTGAGGTGGCGTCGCGAAGTCAGGCTCGCCAATCTCGAGGTGCAGCACGCTACGACCCTGCGCCTCGAGCCGCTTCGCACGCGCTAGCACCTCAAATGCTGTTTCGGTGCCGAGCTGGTGAATTTGCCACGTCACACGGATGGGGCGAGTCATGATGCCAGATCTCCTCGAGTGGAACGAATACGTAGCTGATGGCAGCACGGGCCATCCCAAACATGAAAACGCCCCGGGCGCGACACGCCCAGGGCGGCCGCTTTTTAGCACTTGTTTAACGTGGCTGCAATACGCGCCAAATCACCACGTGAGGTCAGCCGCCACGCGCCCAAGAGTCGCGCACACCTTGAGTGACAGCAGCACTCCACATATAAGACCCTTGTCTGGTGTAAGACCCCTACGAGCACTCCAAGCCCGCATAGAGAGCCTCGATCATCGTCTCCCTAAGCGTCTACCGAAGGTCGGCTTCGAGTCGCAGGGCCCGGTCCGTCTTATCGTCGCGATACTTAACGATCACGGGCGCGTACAATGACAGACCCCACTCGACGGCCGCTCTACCCTGCAGCGCTCGGGCGCCCGGTACGACCACTGCGCCAGTCGGTATCTCAAGCACGCCCTCCGGCCCTGCGCGATAGATCACACTGCGCACCACATCGAATACCGGCGTCGATCCGGTGAGAATTGTCCCCGGCGCGAGCGCGGCCCGCGCGCGCACGACTGTCCCCTCGTACACCCCGCAGCCACCACCCAACACGACGTCGTCTTCGATGACCACAGGAAGCGCACCTACTGGCTCCAGCACTCCGCCGATTTGGACCGCGGCCGAGAGGTGTACGCGCTTGCCGATCTGGGCGCACGAACCCACCAGCGCGTGGCTGTCGATCATCGTGCCTTCGTCGACATAGGCGCCAACGTTCACATACATCGGGGGCATGCAGACCACGCCGGGCGCCACGTAGCTACCGTCCCGGATGCTCGACCCTCCCGGCACGATGCGGACCCGATCGCCCAGCGTCGTGGGTCGAACGGGATAGGTGTCCTTGTCGAAGAAGCGCAGCGTGGGGTCGACTGACATGTCGGTCAATACACCCATGCGGAAACCCAGGAGGATCCCGCGCTTGACCCAGGCGTTGACCCGCCATTCCCCGTCCAGCGCCCGCTCCGCCGCGCGCACGGCGCCACGATTCAACGCCGTGCGAAACTCCGCGAACACTGCGCGGTCCGCCTCGTTGAACGCGCGATTGCGTGTCGCGTCCAGTGCTTCGATCTGCTCACGAAGCGACATGCCGTGCGCCCTCCAGCAAGCCCAGCTCCCATAGGAGATCCGCGAGCGAGGTACGGGTCTGCCCGCGGACCGGGACGAGCGGCAGTCGCAACCGTTCTTCCAGAAGCCCCATCAACGCCATCGCCGCTTTGACCGGCCCTGGGTTCGACTCTAAGAAGTTGGCTTCCATGAGCGGGAGCAAGCGATAGTGCAGCGTACGAGCCTCGTCCCAATCACCTCTAGCGGCAAGGTCGACGAGTCTCGACATCAGACCTGGCGCTTCGTTCGACGCCACCGAGACGACGCCGTCCGCTCCCAGTGCGACGAGGGGCAGAGTGAGGGCGTCGTCGCCGGACAGCACACGAAACCCTTGGGGTCGCTCGCGCAGAATTGCCATAATCTGAGATAGACTCCCGGACGCCTCCTTCACCGCGACGACGTTCTCGAGCTCCCGCGACAGGGTCAGCACCGTGTGAGCTTCGATATTGGAGGCGGTCCGGCCGGGCACGTTGTACAGCACAATTGGCAGGTCGGGGACAGCCAAGGCTACCTCTCGGAAGTGCGCGATCAGCCCGGCCTGAGTCGGCTTGTTGTAATAGGGAGCAACAACGAGGACCCCGTCCGCCCCAAGAGTACGAGCCGCCCGGGCCTGCTCGACCACAGCGGTAGTCGCGTTGCCGCCGGCGCCGGCCAGGACTCGTGCCCTGCCCTTGGCAACCTCGACCGTCACGGCGATGACCCGCCCCTGCTCGTCCGCGCTTAGGGTGGCGCTCTCGCCCGTCGTGCCGCACGGCACGAGCACGCGAACGCCGCCCGCGATCTGCCGCTCTACCAGTGTACGGAGGCGTGCTTCATCCACCGTCTCGTCGGCAGCAAACGGCGTTACCAGCGCGGTCGCGCAGCCGCACAGCCAGTCGGCGCGCATGCTCGGGGGCTCCGGGCGCCTCCCGCTCAGGCCTTCAGGCTCGCCAAGAGATCGTCCACCACGTCGTCGAAGCTGAACACGCCACGCCGTCCCCTGACCCAGCGCGCCGCCACGAGGGCCCCAGCGGCGAAGCCCTCGCGCGAGCGTGCCACGTGCTCCAGCACCAGCTGGTCGGCGGGCGAGTCGAGGCCGACGCGGTGCGTGCCCGGGATGTGGCCCGCCCGGAGGCTCACGACGGGGATCGGGCGGCCTGACGCGCGGGTGAGGATGTCATAAAGCCGTCGGGCGGTGCCGGAAGGGGCATCGCGCTTCGCGGCGTGGTGCGCTTCCTCGATAAACACATCGTAATCGCGAAACACTTGCACGAGCTTCGCGGCTTGAGCCGCGAGGCGAAAGAGGATGTTGGCGCCGATCGAGAAGTTCGCGCTGTACACGAGCGCACCACCACTCGACTCCACGATGCTCTGAACCGACTGCTCTTGTTCCCGCCAGCCCGTTGTCCCTTCGACGAGCGGCACGCCGGCTCGCGCGCAGGCCATCGCATGAACGAACACCGCCTCTGGGCTCGAGAAGTCGATGGCGGCGTCGTGTTGGCGCAGGCGGGCGGCTAATTGGTCGTGCCCTCGGGCGGCGTCGGCGGATGTAAACACCGCGCCGATCTCGTGCCCAGCCGCACGGGCGCGCTCGGCGAGGACCGCCCCCATCCCGCCGCGCCCGAACAGGGCAAGCTTCACGTGCCCGCGCCAGCCGCTCGCTCCCACGCCGCGTCCCGACGATCGTCCGCCGCGACCTGGTCGAGCAAC
>Ga0070694_100001928_pt1 | contig 12291 bp, 13 predicted proteins | sample KBSK1251metaG_FD_65470 | JGI IMG/M metagenome (GOLD analysis project Ga0070694, IMG submission 65470) | Corn, switchgrass and miscanthus rhizosphere microbial communities from Kellogg Biological Station, Michigan, USA - KBS K1-25-1 metaG | ecosystem: Host-associated > Plants > Roots >... | reverse complement strand
GTATTCCGCGGTGAGGGCCGAGTGGCCGCCCGCGCGCAGGCAGTCCTGCACCACCCCGAAGCTCTTCAGGTCGCCGCGCTTCAGGACCCCTTCCTCGTCCTGCGCCGCGATCAGGCGCCCCTGGCTGTCCAGCGCGTAGATGACGTAGCTGGCGCGACGCCCGCCGACCACCGGATCCCAGTACGCGGCGAAATCCACGATGCCGGTGAGGGCCCCGGCGGGAGCCCCGGCCAGGACCACGGGGACGGTCACGACGAGGACGGCGTGCCGTCCCTGGTCGGTGTCGAGCACCACCGGATCGCTGACGTCCTGGTCGCCGCGGAGCGCCGCGCCGACGCCTTCCCGGATGGCCTCGTCCACGGCCGTCCGCGGGAATCCGGGCTGGCGGGCTTCAATCGGGTCGGCGTCCTTCGGCGTGTAGCGCACCAGGAGCAGATCGGATCCGAGGAGCCTTTCCATCAGGGACCGATCGGCGGCGATCCGCCCGCCACCCGCCGATCCCGGCGCCTTCGGGAGCGCTCCCAGGACCTCGGCCAGGCGGCCCATCTGGAGCCTCACGCTCTCCACGGCGGCGTTCAGCTGGCGCGCGATGGACGCGGCCACCTGGAGCTGCACCTCCTGCTGCGAGGTCACCAGCGCCTCGCGGCTGTCGCTGATCAGCTTGTTCGCGGTGATTCCCAGGGGCAGGAGTCCCATCGCCGCCAGGACCAGCAGGAACCAGTAGACGATCTTGCGCGTCGGGGGCCGCCGGGCCGCGTCGGTCTTCGGTGGGCTGGGGGGGGCCGTCATCTTTGAGCCGGGATCGCCTGCCTCCGGGACCGCGGGCCGCGACGAGCGGAGCAACACGAGCGAGTGGATTATAGGGAGCGGCCGTGCGCAGAGTCAACCAAACCGCGGCAAATAGGTGCTTTCGATCGGCGCCGGGCGTCCCTCAGCGGTCGCGCGGCACCGCCATCATGCGCTCGAGGGCCCGGCGCGCCAGGCGGGCGTCCTCCTCGTCCACCGTGATTTCAAAAACGTTCTCGCGGAGAGAGCGCTCGAGACCCTCGAGGTCGATCATTTTCATGTACGGGCAGTGGAGGCGGCAGCCGATGCAGCCGTCGGCCGGGATGAACTCGCGGTCCGGGAACCGCTTCTTCAGCTGGTGCAGCAGTCCCCACTCGGTGGCCACGATGAAGGTCCGGGCCTCCGGGTGGCGGGCCACGGCGTCCATCATCCCCGAGGTGGAGCAGATCTCGTCGGCCATCGCCAGGATGTCCTCGCGGCACTCGGGGTGGGCGATCACCACCGCCCCGGGGTGGCCGGCCTTGACCTTGTCCACGCTCGCGTCGCGCAGGACGTCGTGCGTCGGGCAGGCGCCGTCGTAGATCACGATCTCCTTTTCGGGGACCTGGCGCGCGACCCACCGGCCCAGGTTCCGATCCGGCGTGAACAGGATCTTCTTCCCGGGCAGGCTGCGGACCACCGAGACGGCGTTCGCCGACGTGCAGCAGATGTCGGAGAGGGCCTTCACCTCCGCGCTGCTGTTGATGTAGGTCACCACCGTGTGGTCCGGGAAGCGCTCCTTCCACTGCAGCAGCGACTCCGGCGTGATCGAATCGGCCAGGGCGCAGCCGGCCGAGAGGTTCGGCAGGAGGACCGTCTTGCCCGGGTTGAGGATCCGGGCCGACTCGGCCATGAAGTGGACGCCGCAGAAGACGATCACCTCAGCGCCTGTCTTCCGGGCCTCGAGGGCCAGGCCCAGCGAGTCCCCCACGAAGTCGGCCGCCTCCTGCACCGCCGGCAGCTGGTAGTTGTGCGCCAGGAGCACGGCGTTGCGCGATCGCGCCAGCGACCGGATCCGCGCGATGGTACGGGCGGCCTCGCGTGGATCGGCGACGCGCCAGTGCGCCGGGATGCTCTCCTCCGCAATCGTGACGACGTCCGCGACCGCCTCGGCGTTCTTCATGACCCGCCCCCGGCGCCGGACGCCCGCTCGGTCAGCCGCGCCCCCCGATCGGGCCTGACCGTGCGGGTGCCGCGCGGGAACAGCCGCCAGAATTCCTTCTTGATCAGGCTGGTGATCGTCCCGCTCTTGGAGAAGCCGTGGTAACGCGCCACGGTCTCGAGCATGACGAGGTCCTGCTCGGTGGCCGTGAACGTCCGGATCTTCTTGTGCCCTGGCATCGCGAGTCCTCTTCCGTCGGGATGGATTATATAAACCTTATATATATAACGAATAATATCCTACTCCCGCGGAGGCCTTAAGTCAAGTCGGGTACGGACTGTCGGGCTAGCTGGAGGTGCCGGTGGGCAGGTCGACGTCGCGGAACGGTCCGGAGGCGTCCTCGGTCGGCTCGTCGCGGCGCGCCACGGCGGCCTCGGTGCCCGGAGCGACCACGGGCGGCACGGCGTCCGCCCCTTCGTTCCCGGCGACGCTGACGGTCTTCAGGACCCGGACGAAGGCCTCCACGCACTCCGGGCAGAACTGGATTCCGGCAAGCTTTCTCATCTCCTGGATCGCAAATTCCATCGGCAGGCCGACCCGGTACGGCCGCGTCGACGTCATGGCGTCGAAGGCATCGGCGAGGCAGACGATGCGGGCGTGCAGCGGGATGTCCTTGCCCTTCAGGCGATCCGGGTAGCCGGTTCCGTCGTACATCTCGTGGTGGTGCTTGATGCCGGCCACGTGCTTGGAAAACGTGGACACGGGCATCAGGATATGGGCGCCGACCACGGGATGGGACTTGATGGCCTCGCGCTCCTCGGGCGTGAGATTGGTAGGCTTGTTGAGGATTTTGTCCATCATGCCGATCTTGCCGATGTCGTGCAGGAGCGCCACCTGCGCGACGATCGAGACCTCCTCCTTGGGCAATCCCAGGGAGCGGGCGATCAGGCGGGCAAACTTGGACACGCGCTGCGAGTGGCCCGCGGTGTAGCGATCCTTGGCCTCGAGCGCGATGGCCAGGGACTCCACCGTCTGGATGTAGGAATGCTCCATGTCGCTCCGGGCCTGCTCGAGGTTCCCGAGGGCCGTGGTGAGCTGGGAGTTTCTCACTTGAAGATCCGCGAGGAGCTTCTCGTTGAGGAGCTTCATCTCGCGCTGGCGCAGCAGGGCGGTGATGGTGAACTTGACGTCTTCGGGATCCCACGGGGTGGGGATGTACTTGTCCAGGCCGGCGTTGTTCAGGGCGTAGATCGCCTCGTCCAGGCTCGGCGTGTCCGACAGGAGGATCTTTCCCACCCCCGGAAACTGGGCGTTGACGATCTCGAGAAAGCGGCCGCCGGGAATGCCGGGCATTCCCTGGATGGCAATCACGAGCTCGACCGACCGGTGCTGCTCCCGCAGGGTGTAGAGAACGCCCAGCGCCTCCTCCGTCGAGGCGGCCGCCACGACCTCCATGCCCGGAGGGCAGACCGCGGCGATGCGCTCCCGGAGCTGCGCCCGGGAACCGTTGTCGTGATTGACCAGAAGAATCGCCGGCCGGCTCACGGGGTCGCCCCGTGGCGCGCCATCAACCTGAAGGTCGTCATTCCTTCCCAATATGGGTTGCCGCCGCCCCGCGGACAAGAGCGCCGCGGGGGCGGCGCGCCCGTCGCGGCGGCGCGTTGACGCCCGTCAAAGCGCTGAACTATACTGGCCGCTCATGTATCGCCTGTACGGGGGCCTGCTCGTCCTAGCCTGGGCCGTCGTTCTCCCCTGCCAGATGCTGATGACGTTATTGAAACGGGCCTCGACCAGCCCGGTGCGCGAGCGCCTCGGGTACCTTCCGGCCGGAGCGGTGCCCGGCGGATTCTGGATCCATGCCGTGTCGGTCGGCGAGGTCCGTCTCGCCCTGTCGCTCCTGGCGGCGCTGCGCCGGCGTTTTCCCGGAGTGGCCGTCCACCTCACCACGGCGACCGCCACCGGCCGCGCCCTGGCGGCCGCGGGATCGGGCGGCGCCCCGCCCCCCGAGTCGATCGCCGCGTTGCCGTTCGACCTGCCCTTCGCCATGGGGCGCCTGCTGGATCGCCTGCGGCCGCGGGCCATCCTGATCCTGGAGACGGAGATCTGGCCGAACCTCCTGCGGCTCGCGGCCCGGCGCGGCGTGCCGGTCGTCCTGGTGAACGGCCGGATCTCGCCGCGCGCCTATCCGCGCTATCGCCTCGCGGCGCCCCTCCTGCGCCGGGCGCTCGCCGGCATGAGCCTGCTCGGCATGCAGTCCCGGGAGGACGCGGATCGCATCGTCCGACTCGGGGCGGATCCGCGGCGGGTGCGCGTCACCGGCAACCTGAAATTCGATCTCGATCCTCCGCCGGACGATCGGCGCGGCGTGCGCCTGAGGCTGGGGCTCGACGACGGCGCGCCGCTGTTCGTGGCGGGCAGCACGGCCGCGGGAGAAGAGCGGCCCGTTCTTCAGGCCTTCGCGACGCTGCGCCGCTCCCAGCCCTCGGCACGTCTGATCCTGGCGCCCCGGCACCCGGAGAATTTCGCCGCGGCGGAGCGCCTGGCCCGCGAGGCCGGGCATGCCGTGCTGCTGTGGAGCCGTCTTGCGGCGGACGGCTCCGGGGCTCCGGGCACCGGGGCTCCGGGCGCCGGGGCGGCCGCACGCCAGGCCGCTCCTCGGTTCGACGTCCTGGTGCTCGACGCCATGGGCATCCTTCCGGCGGTCTACGCCGCGGCCGATCTCGTGTTCGTCGGCGGCAGCCTCGTGCCGCGCGGGGGCCACAACATCCTCGAGCCGGCGGCGGCCGGGAGGCCGGTCCTGTTCGGGCCCCACATGGAGAACTTCCGTGCCGCGGCCGAGGCGCTGACGGAGGCCGGCGCCGGCTTCGTGGCGCGCGACGGGGAGGAGCTGGGGAACCTTCTGCTGCGCCTCGTCTCCGACCGCGCCGGATACGCCGTCTCGGCCACCATGGCGCGAAAGGTCGTGGAGAGCAACCGCGGCGCCCTCGACCGCACCCTCCTCCTCGTCGAGGAGGTCCTGGCTCCCGCCCGGGCGCCCGGGCTTCAGGCCGCCCGGCCATGACCGCCCCGGATCAGCTCGCCCTTGCGCCGGCCGTGGCGCCCCTGCTGTACCTTCCCGCGATGGCCTACCGCGCGGCGGTCGGTCTGCGGAACGCCCTCTACGATTCCGGCCGGCTGGGCGTCCAGAGGCTCCCATGTCCGGTCATCAGCATCGGCAACCTGACGGTGGGCGGGACCGGCAAGTCCCCCCTGACGTCGTGCATCGCCAGCCTCCTGCGCGACTCGGGCTACCGGGTCGGCGTGGTCAGTCGCGGCTATCGGCGGAAGGCGGCGGTGGATCCCCTCCTGGTTTCCGACGGCCGGGCGCTCCTCGCGGATGCGCTGAGCGCCGGGGACGAGCCGTACCTGATCGCCCGGGACAATCCGGCCGTGCCGGTGGCGGTGGGCGCGGATCGGGTGCGGGCGGCACGTCTTCTGTTGCGCGCCGCGTCCCCCGAGGTGATCGTGCTCGACGACGCCTTCCAGCACCGCCGCCTGGCGCGCGACCTCGACCTGCTGCTGGTGGACCGCCACGATCCGTGGGGCAATGGTAAAATGCTGCCGCGCGGCCCGTTGCGCGAGCCGATTGCATCGATCGCGCGGGCCCACGCCGTCATCCTGACGCGCTCGGACGGACAGTGTCCTTCGAGCCTGGCCTCCGCGCTGGAGCGATTCAACCCGGGCGCGGCCCTGTTTCACTGCACGATGGAGCCACGCGCCTTCGTCAGGCCGGATGGGGAGACGATCGGCCTCGCGGCGCTGAAGGGATTCTCGGTCTATGCCTTCTCGGGGATTGCCCGGCCGGAGCGGTTCGAGGAGGACCTGCGCGCTCTCGGTGTCCGCCTGGCGGGCTCGCGCCGGTTCCCCGATCACCACGCCTTCCGCCCCCGCGACATGGAGCAGGTGGCGGCGCAGGCGCGGCGCGCCGGCGCCGACGTGCTCGTGACCACGGAGAAGGACCTGGTGCGCATCGGGGAGATCCCGGACTCCTCGCTGCCTCTCTACGCCCTGGCGATCCGGGTGTCGTTCCCCCCGGGCCGGGATCTCCAGCCGTGGCTCCTGGATCGTCTCGCCGATCTCCGCCCGCACGGGGGGCGCTGACGTGGGCACCGAGACCATCCCCGACCCCAGCACCCCCCTGCGCCGCCTCCGCCACATGCGGCAGACGCGCGGAGTGCGGCACACCCTGTCCTATCTCTTCTGCCGCGCGTTGCTCACCGCCCTCGGCCTGCTGCCGCGCCGCGCCGGGCTCGCGATCGGCCGCGCCTGCGGACTGCTGTTCCACGCCCTCTCCGCCCGGCACCGGCGCATCGCCCGGGCGAACCTGGAGCGGGCCTTCGGCTCGACGCTCGCGCCCCGCGAGCGCGAGCGCCTGGCCCGTGCCTCGTTCGCCCATGCCGGGATGATCATGGCCGACGCGGCCTACTTCAGGCGCTGCGCGACCCTGCCCCTCGAGCAGGTCGCGGTGTTCGAGGGGACCGAGCATCTCCTCAAGGCGGCGTCCGGGAAGCGCGGCGTCCTGATCTTTTCGGGCCACTTCGGGCACTGGGAGATGGTGGGGCTCCTGCAGCCCCGCATCGGCGTGCCGTATTCCATGATCGTCCGGCCGCTCGACAACAGCCGGCTGGATTCGTACCTGGCCGGCCTGCGGACGATCACGGGGAACGAGCTGATCTCCAAGTACAACGCCGCGCGCGGCGTGCTGCGGGCGCTGCGCCCGGGGCGCGCGATCGGCGTGATGATCGACCAGAACGTGCGGGGCGAGGGGGGCGTGTTCGTCGACTTCTTCGGCACGCCGGCCTCCACGACACCGGCGCTCGCCATCTTCGCCCTGAAGACCGGCGCACCGATCGTCCCCATGTTCTCCTATCCGCTCCCGGACGGCCGCCTGCGGATCCGGTACGGCGAGCCGATCGTGGCGATCCGGCGCGGCACCCTGAGCGAGGACATCCACGCCATCACGCAGCAGGCCACGCGCATCCTGGAGCGGGAAATCCGCGAGCACCCCGAGTGCTGGATGTGGATGCACAACCGCTGGCGCACCCGGCCGACCGCCGCCCCTCCCGCGGGAGCCGCGACCGCGGCGGCTCCGGAGCTCGCGGCGCCCCCGCGGCCCGCCGCCGGGCGCGCGTCGACGCATCCATGAGCCGCCCCGCCGTGTTCATGGACCGGGACGGGACCATCAGCGAAGAGGTGGGATACGTCAATCACCTCTCCCGCTACCGGCTCCTGCCGCGGAGCCTGGAGGCGATCCGGCTGGTCAACGAGGCCGGCCTCCTGGCGGTCGTCACCACCAACCAGTCCGGAGTGGCCCGCGGCTACTTCAGCCAGGCGCTGGTCGAGGAGGTGCATGCGCGCCTGCAGGCGCTCGCGGTCCAGGGCGGCGCCCGCCTGGACGCCATCTACTACTGCCCGCACCACCCCGCCGAGGGATCCCCTCCCTGGCGCGCCTCGTGCGACTGCCGCAAGCCGAAGCCGGGTATGATCCTGAGGGCGACGCGCGAGCACGACATCGATCTGGCGCATTCCTTCGTGGTCGGCGACAGCATCGTGGACATCGAGGCCGGGGCGTCCGCCGGCGTGCCCGGGGTGCTGGTCCTGACCGGCTACGGGCGCGGCCTCGTGGAGCACCAGAGCGAGCGGTTCAAGACGCGCCCGGCCCACACCGCCGGCGATCTCCTGGACGCGGTGCGCTGGATCCTGGGACGAAGGACTGCCGGAGGGGGCCTGTGACCCTGCGCGACTCTCTCTTGAAATCGATCGACCGGATGGCCGGGACAAGCGTCCTGGTCGTCGCCGACCTCGTCCTGGACGAGTTCGAGTACGGCGAGATAGATCGGGTCTCGCGGGAGGCGCCGGTCCTGATCCTGAGCCACCGGAAGACGGACCGCCTGCCCGGCGGCGGCGCCAACGCGGTCCACAACATCGCCGCGCTCGACGGGCACCCGGTGGTCGTGGGCCGGGTGGGTCAGGACGAGGCGGGGGACGCCCTCGTCGCGATCCTGGGCGAGCGTGGGGCGGACACGTCGCGGATCTGGCGCGACCCCGACTACCGGACCCCGGTGAAGCGCCGGGTGCTGGCCGGAAGCGCCCACTCCGTCAAGCAGCAGATCGTCCGGGTCGACCGGGGAGGCGGACCCGGTGCGGCCGTCCAGGGGCGGCCCCTGTGGCCGTCGATCCGCGAGGCCCTGGGGCTGGCCAAGGGCGTCCTGATCTCCGATTACGGGCTCGGCCTCCTGCACGCGGGGACCATCCCGCCCGTTCTCGAGGCCGTGCGCGGGGCCCGATTGCCCCTGTTCGTTGACTCGCGCTCGCAGCTCCGCTCGTACCGCGGCATGACCGCTGCGACGCCCAACCTGCAGGAGGCGGAGGCGGCGCTCGGCGAGCCCGTGAACGACGATCCCGATCGGCTGGCGCGCGCCGGAACGCTCCTGCGCGAGGCGATCGACGCCGAGACGATCGTCGTGACGCGCGGCAGCCGCGGCATGTCCGTGTTCACCCGCGGCTCCCGGCCGGCCCACCTGCCGGTCTTCGGCACCGACGAGGTGGCGGACGTGACCGGGGCGGGCGACACGGTGATCGGCGTCTGCGCCCTGGCGATGCTTTCGGGCAGCGCCCCCCTGGAGGCCGCCCGGCTCGCCAACTACGCGGGCGGGATCGTGGTGATGAAGCGCGGGACCGCGACCGTGAGCCGCGAGGAGTTGCGCCGCGCGGTGCGCTCCGACCCGGCCGCCGGCGCTCCGCCGCCCCCCGCGTGACCCGGGCCTCCCGCGTGACACGGCCCATCGCGCGGGCCGGCGGCGTGATCGTGACGCTCCTCCGGCTGCAGCGCCTCGTCGAGCGGCTGCGCCGCAGGCGCCCGCGACCCCGGGTGGTGCTCGCGAACGGCCTCTTCGACCTGCTGCACGTCGGGCACGTCCGGTATCTCAGGGCGGCGAGCCGCCTGGGGGACGTCCTGATCGTCGCCCTCAACAGCGACCGATCGGCGCGCGCGCTGCGCGGCCCCGGCCGGCCGGTCGTGCCGGCCTCCGACCGCGCCCGCCTGGTCGCGGCGCTCGACGGGGTCGACTACGTGGTCCCCTTCTCCTCCCCGACCGTGACGCCGCTGCTCCGCCGGCTGCGCCCCGACGTGCACTGCAAGGGAACGGACTACACCGAGGCCAGCGTCCCGGAACGGGACGTGGTGCGCGCCTACGGCGGCGTGGTGCGCATCGCCGGAGACCCCAAGCGGCACGCCACGAGCGACCGGATCGTCGCGCTGCGGCGGCGGTTCGGGGCCGGGGCCGCCGATCGCCGCCGGCGCCGGAAATAAGAAGGGGGAGCCTTGCGGCTCCCCCCATGTCGTTCCCCGGCCGGCGCGAACTGGCGGTTATTTCTTTTTCTTGTCCTTCTCGTCCTTGTCGTCTTCCTCGTCCGGCTGCGCGGCCTCCCCGGCGGCCCCTTCCATCGCGGCCGCCTCGGCCTCCTCTTTCTCGCGGACCTTGGCCTTGCGGTCCCGCCTGGCCTTCTTCTCTTCCTTCTGCTTCTTGAAGACCGGCTCCGAGCCCACCAGCTCGACGATCGCCATGTCGGCGCCGTCTCCAGGTCGGGGCCCCAGCTTCAGGATGCGCGAGTAGCCGCCCGGTCGGGACGCGAACCGCGGCCCGAGGGTGTCGAACATCTTCTTGACCACCCCCTTGTCGTGGACCAGCGCCAGGACCATGCGCCGCGAGTGCAGGTCGTCGCGGCGGGCCATCGTGATGAGCTTCTCGGCGTACGGCCGGAGCTCCTTGGCCTTCGGGAGCGTGGTGGTCAGGCGCTCGTGCCGGAACAGATCGGTCGCCAGGTTGCGCAGCAGCGCCTTCCTGTGCTCCTTGGTGCGGCCGAGCTTCCGGTACCCAGCGTTGTGGCGCATCGGAGTGCTACTCCTCCTTCGGCTTCAGGATGTGGTCGACCTTCATCCCGAGCGAGAGCCCCATCTCGGCCAGGAGCTCCTTGATCTCGTTCAGCGACTTGCGGCCGAAATTCTTGGTCTTCAGCATCTCCGCCTCTGTCTTCTGGACCAGGTCGGCGATCGTCTTGATGTCGGCGTTCTTGAGGCAGTTGTACGAGCGCACCGACAGCTCCAGCTCCTCGATCGAGCGCATCAGGTTCTCGCGCATGCGATCCTTCTCGCGATCGACCTCCTCCACGTCCATCTCGGGGGTTTCCTCGAAATTGATGAAGATGGACAGGTGGTCCTTCAGGAGCTTGCTGGCGAGGGCGACCGCGCTCTGCGGCTGCACCGCCCCGTTCGTCCAGACCTCGACGGTCAGCTTGTCGTAGTCCGTCGTCTGGCCCAGGCGCGCGTCCTCGACGGTGTAGTTCACCTTCTTGACCGGCGAGTGGACCGAGTCGATCGGGATGAATCCGATCGACAGGTCCGTGTCGAAGTTCCGGTCGGCGGGCACGTAGCCGCGCCCCGGCTTGACGCGCATTTCGATGTTCAGGCGCCCTTCCTCGGACAGCGTGGCGATGTGCACCTCGGGGTCCAGGATCTCGACGTTCGGGTTGGTCTCGATGTGCCCTGCCTTGACGTCTCCGGCCCCCTCGGCGCGCAAATAGATGGTCTCGGCGTGCCCCACGTTCAGCTTGAGCGGGATCTGCTTCAGGTTGAGGATCAGATCGATGGTGTCCTCCACGACCCCGGGGATGGACGTGAACTCGTGCTGCACCCCCTCGATCTTGACCGCGGTGATCGCCGCCCCCTCGATGGACGACAGGAGCACCCGGCGCAGGACGTTGCCGATCGTCGTGCCGAAGCCCCTCTCGAAGGGCTGCGCCCAGAACTTCCCGTACGTCGGGGTCAGCAACTCCAGATCGCACTCAAGGCGCTTCGGCCTCTGAAAACCTTTCCACAGCATCGGGTCCATCCTCCTCGCGGGCCGCGGTGGCTGCGGCCCGGGTCGTTTACTTGCTGTAAAGCTCGACGATGAGCTGTTCCTGGATCGGCATGGTGATGTCCTCCCGCCTCGGCAGGGACGCCACGGTCCCCTTGACCGCCGCGGTGTCCACGGACAGCCACTGCGGGAAGCCGCGTGCGCGCGCCTGCTCGAGGGAGGCCAGGAGCGCGTCGTGCTTCTCCATCTTCGCCTTGGGACTGATGACCTGCCCCGTGCGGACGAGATACGACGGGATGTCCACCTTGCGCCCGTCGACGCGCACGTGCCCGTGCGACACGAGCTGGCGCGCCTGGGCCCGCGACGCCGCGAACCCGAGCCGGTAGACGACGTTGTCCAGCCGGCGCTCCAGGTTGATCAGGAGCAGCTCGCCGGTGACGCCCTTCTTCCGGCTGGCCTCCTGGAAGGCCAGGCGGAACGGCTTCTCCAGGACCCGGTAGAGCCTCTTGACCTTCTGCTTCTCGCGCAGCTGGACGCCGTATCCCTGCAGCTTCACGCGGCGCTTGCCGTGCTGGCCCGGCGCGAAGTTCCGGCGCTCGATGGCGCACTTTTCCGTGTAGCAGCGCGCCCCCTTCAAGAACAGCTTCAGTCCCTCGCGGCGGCAGAGCCGGCAGACCGAACCACGTGTATTCGCCACTCCCTTTTCCTCCTTGTCTCAGACGCGCCGGCGCTTCGGAGGACGGCAGCCGTTGTGCGGAATCGGCGTGACGTCCTTGATCGCCTTGATTTCGAGCCCCACGGCCTGCATGGCGCGGATCGACGACTCCCGGCCCGCCCCCGGCCCCGTGACGCGGACTTCCACCTGCCGGACCCCGTGCTCCTTGGCCGCGTTCGCCGCGGCCTGCGCCGCGATCTGCGCGGCGAACGGCGTCCCCTTGCGCGAGCCCTTGAAGCCGATGCAGCCGGCGGAGGACCAGGACAGGACGTTCCCCGTCTGGTCGCAGATGGTGATCACCGTGTTGTTGAAGCTCGCGTGCACGTGGGCGATCGCGAACGGGACGTTCTTCTTGTCCTTCTTCTTCCCGGGCGCCTTCTTCGGCGCGGGGACGCCCTCCACGGCCGCGATCTCCTTGCCGGCCGGGGCAGCCCCCTCCTTCGACTCCGCCTTCTTCGCCTTGGGCGGCTTCTCCGCCCGCGGAGCGGCGTCCTTCTCGGCGGCTTCCTTCGGTTCCTTCGCTTCGGCCATGTCCCCTAGCCCTTCTTCCCGACCGGCGCTTTCTTCTTGCCGGCCACGGTCTTGCGCGGGCCCTTGCGGGTGCGCGCGTTCGTATGCGTCCTCTGCCCCCTCACCGGGAGGTTGCGGCGGTGCCGCATGCCACGGTAGCAGCCGATGTCGATCAGCCGCTTGATGTCCATCTGCACGTTCTTGCGCAGGTCCCCTTCGACCTGGCCTTCCTCCTGGATCAC
>Ga0070694_100001927_pt1 | contig 12291 bp, 12 predicted proteins | sample KBSK1251metaG_FD_65470 | JGI IMG/M metagenome (GOLD analysis project Ga0070694, IMG submission 65470) | Corn, switchgrass and miscanthus rhizosphere microbial communities from Kellogg Biological Station, Michigan, USA - KBS K1-25-1 metaG | ecosystem: Host-associated > Plants > Roots >... | reverse complement strand
GGCGTGCCGCGCCTCGCGCTGCAGGACGCCAACCAGATCCTGCAACCCGATGGCGACGCGTTCATCGTCTGGCTCCACGAGGATCACCACGTGCAGCGGATGATCGCGATGGACGGACGGCCCGCGCTCGGGACGGCCATCAAGGTGACCAACGGCGACTCGCGCGGCCGGTGGGACGGAAACACCCTGGTGATCGATTCGAGCAATTTCAACGGCTACAACTGGTTCGACGACTCGGGCAACTTCTACACCGACACCGTGCACATCGTTGAACGGCTGACGATGATCGATCGGGACACGATCGATTACGAGGTGCGCGTCGAGGACCCGAAGGTCTACACGCGGCCGTGGACGCTGGCGTGGGCGCAGGTGCGCGAGAAGGAACAGGGCTTCGAGCTGCTGGAAGAGGCGTGCCGCGAGGGACAGCGTGACCTCGGCGAGTTGATGCGGAACGGCATCAAGTTCTACTTCGATCCACCCTGGCGCGGGCGCTGACTGGCGGACCTGAAGGTCCGCCGCTACGACCGTAGAGGCGGGGCTTCAGCCCCGCCTGTCCCCGATCGAAATACGACGCGTTATCGACCGGGCGCCGGCTGCGCCGGCCCTTCGGTCGCGCCGAGGAAGAAGTTCCGGCCATCGCCAAAGGTCACCGTCGTGCCGCTGGCGGAGGGCGCTCCGCTCTTGGCGCGATACCCCTTGACGACCACTTCGCTGCCGATCGGAAAGTCGGTCTTCCGCAGGCCGCGCCGCACCAGCGCATTCGGCGCGCCCGCCTCGACGGCCCAGTTCACCACCTTGCCATCCGGCCCCTTGACGTCGATGTGCAGCCATCCATGAGGGTTCAGCCAGTCGAGTTGCGTGAGCGTGCCTTTCAGCTCGATCGGCTGCTTCTCGTCGAATTCAGCCGCAAAGGAATGGTGCGCGGCCATGGGCACCGTCCAGAGGAGCGCGAGCCCCGCGAGTGCTAACAATTTCGCCATCGCCGATCCTCCCTCCGAGTGGGCGACACCATAACACGAATTGACGAATTGACGGATTTACGAATTGACGAATTTCTTTGGGAAGACTGTCAATTCGTAGATTCGTAGATTCGTAGATTCGTAAATTCGTAAATCACCGCGTAGAGGGGCCGAGCCGCGCCAACCCCGCCCGCGCGCATTCGCCCACCATCGTCACGTAGCGCGCGACGCTGTCGTTGCCAATGACGTACGGGTTGGGCTCGCCGGCCTTGCGCTTCGCCAGCGCCGCCAGCTTCGCCTTCGCGCCGTCCTGGTTCGGGTGATTCGCGAAGAGGACGTCCGCGTTGGACCTCTTGACCGCGTCACGGAAGTGATCCGCGGAGCTGGCGTAGGTCTCGAACCAGTACCGCCGCGGCTTGTCGGGCGTGATGGTGAAGTTGAAGCCGGTGCCGCCCCACTCGGCCGCCACGTGCGGCCGCCCCTGATCGCGAACCGGGACGATCGTCGAGACGGTGCCCGGCGTGTGCCCAGGCGTCAAGTACATCGTCAGCGTGGTGTCGCCGAGCGTGAGCTTCTGGCCGTCGGTGATGACCATGTCCTTCCGCGGCTTCGGCCACGACTGCGTGTTGCGCGCGGCCAGGTCCCAATCGGCCTGCGACATCAGCACGTGCGCATTGAAGCGATCCTGCAGCAGCTTCGCGCCGCCGATGTGATCGCTGTGCGCGTGGCTGACGATCACGTACTTGATGTTCTTCGGATCGAGCCCGAGCTTGGTCAGGCCGCCGACGATTTCGTCCTCGACGGAGTAGTCGAACAGCGTGTCGATGACGATGATCCCCTGCGAGGTGTTCACCGCCCAGGCGGAGTACTCCGACTGACCGAGGTAGTACATGTTGTCGAACACCTTCGCGGGCTCGACGTGCCACGCCGATCGCGGAGGCGGCCCCTGCGCGCGCGCGCCGGCCGCCGGCTGCTGCTGAGCGGGCTGCGCCGGAGCGGGCGCAGGCGCGGTGCAGAGGCTGTTGAACACCTCGGTGTGCTCGGTACCCGCCGCCGCCTTTGCGGCCGCGACGTGGGCGTCCACGGTGTTGTTCGCGGACTGTGCCAGTGGACTTGTGGTCAAAAGCCAGAACCCAAGACCGGACGCCGCGATAACGCCGATCGCATACCTCTTCAGATCCTTCATAGCTGGCCTCCGCGACTGCAAAGTCTACCGCAAAGCGGGATTCATCAGCTTGCACACTGCGCGGACGTGACACCAGAATGCGAGATTCCGGTTCGGCGGGAAAGGAGTTCCATATGGCGAAAGCAAAGAGTCCAATTCCTCCAGGCCATCACACGGTGACGCCGCAGCTCACGCTCGACAACGCCGCGCAGGCCCTCGACTGGTACAAGAAGGCGCTCGGCGCCGAAGAAGTCGCGCGGGCCGTCGGTCCCGACGGCAAGATCCTGCACGCCGAAATCAAAATCGGCGATTCGCTCATCATGCTGAACGACACGATGGGGCCGCACGCCAAGGGGCCGAAGGCGATGGGCGGCTCGCCGGTGTCGCTCTGGGTCTACGTCGCGGATTGTGATGCGCTCTACAACAAGGCCGTCGCGGCCGGCGGCAAGACGCCGCCCGACAACCCGATGGCCAAAATGGCCGACCAGTTCTGGGGAGACAGAGCAGGCTCGTTCGTCGATCCCCACGGCTATACGTGGACCATCGCGACCAGGAAGGAAGAGCTCACGCCGCAGGAGATGAAGCAGCGGCAGGACGAGTGGATGAAGCAGTTCGCGCCGCAGCCGACGCGCTGACCACCTGATCTACGGCGCGGCTTCGCTCGAGGCCGCGCCGAGCTTCTTCCCCGTCGCGGTCATCACGACGGATCGGGCGCTGGCGAGATTCGCCTTGTTCCGCCCGAGGCTGCCCTCGATCGTGACGGCGTCTCCCGGCTTGAGCAGTGTGCGCGACCACCCGAGGCGCGTCAGACCGTTGGGACTTCCCATCTCGATCTCCCAGTTCGTCACCGCGCCCGTCTGCGGATCCGCGACGTCGACGAAGAGAAACGCGTGCGGGTTCGTCCACTCGATCTTCGTGACCTTCCCGGTGAGCGTGACCGGTTTGGTGATGTCGAATTCCGCGGCGAAGGAATGATGCGCGGCGGCGGGCGCGGCCGCGAACACAGCCGTCGCCGCGGCAAGCGCGACACCCGCGAACATCATCTTCTTCATGCGACCCCCTCCGCCTACTTGAACACGGAATACTCGGTGAACTTGTTGTTCTCGGCGCAGATGGCTTCGAGCACCTCCTCGCCCGGCGTGAACAGCCAGGTCACGTGCCGCTCGACCGGCTTGACGAACGTGGCGGGGTCCTCGATCGTCACGTCGATGTTCAGGTGCGCGAGGTCGGGACGCCGATAGCGCTCGACGATGTGCAGCATCTCCGTGTGCGGGAGCCACGTCGCCTGCAGCAGCCAGCTCTTGTCGTTGAGGCCCGCCGTGTCGAGCACCAGGGTGTCCTTCTCCCACCGGCCGATCGTGTGGCCCATCCACGTCGGATCGAGATCCTTTGGATGATCGCGGCCGTCGAGAAACGCCTCGCGGTAGTGCGGGTCCTGCTCGAACAGATGAATCAGCAGCGTCTTCGTCTGGACGATCTTGTAGAAGACCGGCAGGGTCAGCGTGGGATCGGTCGGCAGGCAGCGCGACGTCGGCATGCCCTCGAACGCGCGCTCGCGCCGGCGGTTCCACTCCGCATCGGCCCACGGCAGCATCTGCGCCGGCTGCGGATTCGGATCGACGTTCGCGAGCCAGACCCCGGAGAAGTCGGGATGCCCGTCGGAGGTTCGCGGCGTGGGTCCCTTCAGGTTCGCGTACTTGTTGTAGATCTGCAGGAACCCCGCGTCGTCGCCGATGATGCCGAAGTTGTTCGGCATCAGCATGATGTCGAGCTTCAGCGTCTTTCCCGCCTCGACGCCGACGTTGGGCTGCGCGTAGCGCGCGGTGCGCAGGCCCATCTGCGGGACGGAAATCTCGTAGGTGCCTGCCGGGAGATTGGTGAGCCTGTACTCGCCGTTCTTGCTGGCGACCGCGGACGAGATCTTCCCCGCCGCGTCCTTCACCTGGACCGTGACGCCGGCGGCCGGCTCGCCTTGATCGGTGGTGACCCTGCCGGCGATCGCGCCGCGGCCACCCTGCGCAAACAGCGTGGCGGTCGCCACGACGAGTAGGAGAGCGACGGCAGCCGGTTTCACGGCCGCGATCCTACCGCACCTCGGCCTCGCCTCACGGGAAATGCAGCTGCTGAAGCAGCCATCTGCGCGCCGGAAACACACCCGCGTATTGCATTGGTGACATTGTCGTATTACATTGATCAGTATGAAGACGCTCACCGTGCGCCTGCCCGAGGCGCTGGTTGCGGAAATCGAAGCCGAATCCCGCCAACGTGGACGGTCGAAGTCCGACGTCGTACGTGAGAGGCTGAGCGCTGGCGGGGCGAAGGAAGCTGGTTCGTTGGCGTTCAACGCCATCGCCGATCTCATTGGCTCGGTGGAGGGCTTGCCGGCCGATGTGAGCCGCCGCAAAAGGGGTTATTTGAAGTCGATGGGCTATGGTCGCAAACGCGCTCGTTGACGCGGGCTTTCTTGTTGCTCTCCTGAATCGTCACGATACTCATCACCGGTGGGCAGCCGCTCAGGTTGCGCACCATCAGCCGCCATGGAAAACCTGCGACGCCGCGCTCTCGGAAGCGTTCTTTCTGCTCGGGACCCGTGGGCACGCCAGTCTGGCTGCGATGCTTCGTCGGCAAGCCGTGATTCCGGCGTTCGATCTCGCGGCTGACCTGGAGCGAGTTCTCGATCTGATGCAGAAGTACTCGGACATTCCAATGAGCCTCGCGGACGCATGTCTCGTCAGAATGAGCGAAACCAACCCGGATCCGGTCGTCCTTACAACCGATACGGATTTTCGCGTGTATCGACGTCACAGCAGGCAGATCGTGCCGTCGATCACACCGTGACGGGAGCTACTCCACCCGGCGCAGGATGAAGCACTTCAGGTAGTACGTTTCCGGGACGGTGGCGAGCACCGGGTGATCGCGCCCCTGCATCCGCTTCTCGACGATCGTGAGCGGGGTGTGGCTGTCGATCGAGGCCTCCTGGATCACCGAGGCGAACATCTCCTCGTTGACGTTGTACGAGCAGCTGCAGGTGATGAGATACCCGCCCGGGTTCAGCAGGCGCATCGCGCGCAGGTTGATCTCCTTGTAACCGGCGAGCGCGTTCGGGATCGACGCCTTGTTCTTCGCGAACGCCGGCGGGTCGAGCACGATGGTGTCGTAGCGCGCGCCCGCGCGCTCGAGTCGCCGCAGCTCGTCGAAGACGTTCACCTCGCGCGCCTGGACGTGCGGCACGCCGTTGCGGACCGCGTTCGCGCGGATCCGCTCGACCGCGTCGGGCGAGATGTCGAGCGCCTCCGCCTCGGGACAGCTCCGCGCCAGGCGCAGCGCGAAGCCGCCGTTGTAGCTGAAACAATCGAGGAGCCGTCCGCGCGCGTAGCGGGCGGCCGCCTCGCGGTTCTCACGCTGATCGAGGAAGAGTCCGGTCTTCTGTCCGCGGCGCAGGTCCACCTCGTATTCGATCGGGCCCTCGCGCACCACGATCGACTCCGGGATCTCGCCATGCAGCACGTCGACGCTTTGCGGGAGCCCCTCGAGCGCGCGCACCTTCGGATCGTTGCGCGCCAGGATGCCTGCGGGCTTAAGCAGGTCGACGACGATCATCGTGATCGCCGGCAGCAGGCGATCCATCCCCTGCGAGAGCGCCTGGATGACGAGGTAGTCGCCGTATCGATCGACGACGAGCGACGGGAGGAGATCCGCTTCGCCGTGAACGAGACGATACGCGGTCGCGTCGAGCGCGAGCGACTGGCGAAACTGGATCGCGCGCTCGATGCGCGTGCGTAACAGCGCGTCGTCCGCACTTTCCTCTTCGCCGATCGTCAGCATTCTGACGGAGATCTGCGACCGATCGCTGAAGAGCGCACTGCCAATTTTCCGACGCCGCGGACCAATGACGTCGACGATGTCTCCTCCTGTCGCTGAAACGTCCACGACATCCGCTCGGTAAATCCATGGATGGCCGGCGCGAATGCGCTGCTCGCCGCGCGCGGAGATGACGACGGTGTGAACGCTGGTCACGGTCCGCAAAATGTATACGACACAGTGGTCGTACCTGGTAGTTTCTTCACGATTTGCGCGTGTGAAGCGCGCATCGCGCGCATCGCGGGCGCGTTGGGCGAGCTCAACGACGACATTGTTCTTTCGGGTTCGAAAGCTGTCGTTGAGCTTGAACGATCATCGACGGATTTCGCGGGAAATCACGCGACCACACGTCGCGGTACATCGGTTGCTGAAACGTCTCGCGTTCGTCCGCCCCCGCCGCGAACTGCACCCCCTTTGACATCGCCTGCTCCGGAACACCTCCACACCCGGAGTGATGCAGGCGCTACATAAAAGGAGCTCGATGATGCAACTGCGCGGTACCCGTCTGTTCGTTTTCTGTCTGTTGTCGTCACTGATACCGTCCGCGTCGACGTTCGCATTGCCGACGATGATTCGGCTTGGCTATAACAACTGCGCTGCCTGTCACGTCACGCCCCAGGGTGGAGGGCTGCTGACGCCGTACGGCAAGGGCATCGACACCGCGCAGAGCCTGCAGCGGCGCGAGATCACGGCACCGGACGAGCCGCGTCGATCGCTCTACGACGTCCGGTTCGTGCTCGGCGCGAGCCACATGCACATGGCATCCGAGGAGCCGATGACCACGTCGAACGTTCGCATGATGATGCGCAACATGGTCACGCTGTCGTCGCACACGGCTGTGTCGTACCAGGCGGGCCTTGACACCGCGGTCTCGAAGCGGCGCGCGGGTAGCACCGGCACGGCGGACGTCGTCGTCACCAAGGCGCTGTTCGAATACCGGCCGAAGGAGGGGGTGGCATTTCAGATCGGCCGCGACACGCTGCCGACGGGGCTCGGGCTGCCCGACCCGCAGACGTTCCTGCGGAAGCAGAACGATCCGCTCGGCACCGCGTATCCCGTTCAGGCGAAGGCGTTCTTCTGGAGCTCGCGGTTCGAGCTGACGCCGTACGCGTTCGGTCCGGGATTCGACGAGACCAACCTCGCCGCGCGGCAGCACGGCGGCGGCGTCGTCGGCGGCGTCGACGTCTGGAAGCAGCGCGCGGTCCTCGGCATGACGGCGCGCACCTCCATATCGACGGCCTTCGACCGCAGGAGCGTCGGCGCCTACGCGCGGCTCGGGTTCGGCCGCTGGGGCATCCTCGGCGAGCACGATCTGACGGCACGCACCTCGCGCACGTCCACCCTCGCGCCGGCCGACAACGTCGTCGGCTTCACGCAGTTCTTCGTCGCGGCCAAGGAATGGTTCGTCACCTCGCTGCTCGTCGACGACGTCATGACATCGGGCGCTGGCGGCAAGCACGTGTATCGCTTCGCACCCACGGCGCAGCTGCGAATGTCGGACAACGTCACGTTCGTGTTCAGCACGCGCGACGAATGCATCATGGGGCCCATGGCCAATTCGCGCACCTATTCGGTGAGCGTGGCCGTCAAGTCAGTTCGGTAACAGCTCACACACACGCGTCAAGAGGAGGATCGTCATGTCCAAAGCTACCTGTCTGCGTTCGCTCGGCCTTGCCGTACTCGTCTGGTCCTGGACGTCGTACGCCGTCGCCCAGGATCGGCTCCACGTCGCCGGCGGCGACGTCACCGTCGTGTGCCCGCTGACCGTCGGCGGCAGCTTCGAGGCCAGAACGAAAGCGCTGAGCGGCGAGGTCGGTCCCGCGCCGCAGCAGGCCGGCGCCATCGGCGGCGCGCTGCTGGTAAAGCTCGACACGCTCGAAACCGGCATCGGCCTTCGCGACCATCACCTGCGCGACAACTACCTCGAAGTCGGCAAGGGAGCCGGCTACGACGTCGCGACACTCGAGAACATCCAGGTCGACAAGGCCGACGGGAAGGGCGCGTTCCACGCGACCCTGCTGCTCCACGGGCAGAAGCGCCAGGTGACGGGCACGTCCACGGTCCACAAGCGCGGGGACGGGATGACGCACGTCGACGCGGAGTTCCCGTTGAAGGTCTCGGAGTTCGAGATTCCGAAGCCGACCTATCTCGGCGTCGGCGTCCGCGACGAGATCCAGGTGAAAGTCGCCTTCAACGCGACGCCGATGAGCACGACCGCAGCGACGCACTGACCCGGACCGCGCGGGAGCGGCATAGTAAAATGTCGCGTCATGCCGACTTCCGCTTCGCCGCTCTCGTCGATGTACCGGTCGCTTGCAGAGACCGATGCCGAAATTGCCGCCGCGATCGCCAGCGAGGTCCGGCGGCAGGCCGATGGGCTCGAGCTCATCGCCTCCGAGAATTTCGTCAGCACCGCCATCCTGCAGGCGGCCGGTTCCGTGATGACGAACAAGTACGCCGAAGGCTATCCCGGCAAGCGCTATTACGGCGGGTGCGAGTTCGTCGACGTCGCGGAATCGCTCGCCATCTCGCGGGCGAAACAGCTGTTCGGCGCGGATCACGTGAACGTGCAGCCCCACTCGGGCGCACAGGCCAACATGGCCGTCTACTTCACGCTGCTCAAGCCGGGCGACACGGTGCTCGGCATGAACCTGGCCCACGGCGGCCACCTGACGCACGGGCACCCGCTCAATTTCTCCGGCAAGCTCTACACGATCGTTCCCTACGGCGTCCGCAGGGATGACGAGCGGATCGACTACGACGAGCTCGAACGGCTCGCGCACGAGCGCACGCCGAAGATGATCATGGTCGGCGCCAGCGCGTATCCGCGCGTGATCGATTTCCCGCGGATTGCGAAGGTGGCCAAGGCCGTCGGCTCGCCGATGGTCGTGGACATGGCCCACATCGCGGGGCTCGTCGCCGGCGGCGTGCACCCGAGCCCGGTGCCGCACGCCGACTTCGTCACCACCACGACGCACAAGACGCTGCGGGGACCGCGCGCGGGGATGATCATGTGCCGCGAGCAGTACGCGAAGGATCTCGACCGCGCAGTCTTTCCGGGCGTCCAGGGCGGGCCCCTGATGCACATCATCGCGGCCAAGGCGGTCTGCCTCAAGGAAGCGATGGAACCGTCGTTTGCCGACTACCAGCGGCAGATTGTCGCCAACGCCGTGCGTCTCGCATCGTCGCTCGCCAGCCACGGCTTCCGTCTCGTGAGCGGCGGCACCGACAACCACCTGATGCTCGTGGATGTCTTCTCCAAGGGCCTGACCGGCAAGGTCGCCGAGGCGGCGCTCGGCAAGGCGGGCATCACGGTGAACAAGAACGCGATCCCCTTCGATCAGAACCCGCCGATGGTCGCCAGCGGCATCCGCGTCGGCACGCCGGCCGTCACCACGCGCGGCATGCGCGAGCCGGAGATGGATCAGATAGGGGATCTCATCGCGCGCGTCCTCGCAGCCCCCGACGATGATCGCGCCCTTGGCACGGTCAAAGACGACGTGGAACGACTGTGCCGGAAGTTCCCGCTGTATCCCGACCTGCAGCACTAGCCGACGCCGTTGCCGCAACGTTCGCGGACGGCGGCGCGCTCGCTCGCGTGGTCCCGGGTTACGAGCCGCGGGAGGGCCAGCGCGCGATGGCGGCCGCCGTCGCCGATGTCATCGAGAAGGGCGGCACGCTGCTCGCCGAAGCAGGAACGGGAACTGGCAAGACGCTGGCGTACCTGATTCCCGCCGTCCTCAGCGGCCAGCGCGTGCTGGTGTCCACCGGCACGAAGAACCTCCAGGAACAGATCTTCTTCAAGGACCTTCCGACGCTGCGCGACGCGCTCGGCAGGCCGTTCAGCGCGACGCTGATGAAGGGCCGCTCGAACTACCTCTGTCTCCACCGGTTTGAAACGTATCGCGACGGCGTCGAAGGCGGCACATCAGCGGGCGGCCGGCTGATCGAATCCGGCGACCGGGTGCTGCTGCCGATCATCGACGCGTGGGCGAAAGAGACGACGACCGGTGACCGCGCGGAGCTCCGCGAGCTTCCAGAAGACCTGCCGCTCTGGAAGGACATCGCGGCGGAGGCCGAGACGTGCCTCGGCTCCGAGTGCCCGCGCTACGGCGACTGCTTCGTCACGCTGATGCGCCAGCGCGCCGCCGCCTCCGACGTCGTCATCGTCAACCATCACCTGCTGTGCGCGGACGCGCAGCTGCGGAAGAGCGCGTACGGCGAGGTGATTCCGTCGTGCCCGACGCTGGTCGTCGACGAAGCGCACCAGCTGGAGGACGTCGCGACGCAGTACTTCGGCATCGCGGTCAGCAACTACCGGGTCGAGGACCTGGTTCGCGACGTCGAGACCAGCGTCATCTCGACACCGGGAATGCTCGAGGCGACATCGCGGGTCGCCGAGCGCTCGCGCACGTTCTTCGCCGCGATGTCGATGGCGCGGATGGAGGCTGCCGAATCGAAGGCGCGCTATACCTCCGAGACCTTCATCGATTATTTCCAGGACGGCGCGATGCTGGCAGGGGCGTTGGAGGGTCTGGAGGCGACGCTCGCCTTGTCGCAGCAGAAGGACCAGGCGGACGAAGTGATTGCGACGCTCGCGCGGCGCGCGCGCGACCTCCACCAGGAGCTCTCGTTCCTCATCCGCGCGAACGACGACGCCTTTGTCTACTACGTCGAGAGCCGCGGCCGCGGCCTCTTTCTCCGCGCCTCGCCCATCGACGTGTCGCGGCTCGCGAAGGAAGCGCTGTTCGACCGGATGCGCACCACCGTGCTGACATCGGCGACGCTCGCCGTGGACGGCTCGTTCGACTACTTCAGGAGCCGGCTGGGCGTCCGCGACGCGAGCCAGGTGCGCGTGCCATCCGAATTCGATTACGCGCGGCAGGCGCTCCTCTACCTGCCCCGCCGCGTGCCGTCGCCGAAGTCGCCGACCTTCAGCGCCGCCGCCGCGCGCGAGGTGATCGAGATTCTCAAGCGGACGCGCGGGCGCGCGTTCGTGCTCTTCACCAGCTACGCGATGCTGCGGTCGGTGCAGCAGTTCGTCGAGATGTCGCTGCCGTTCCCCATCCTCGTGCAGGGGACCGCGCCCCGCTCGACGCTCATCGAGCGGTTCCGCTCGACGCCGAACGCCGTCCTGCTCGCCACCTCGAGCTTCTGGCAGGGCGTTGATGTGGTCGGCGAGGCGTTGAGCTGCGTGATCGTCGACAGGCTGCCGTTCGCCTCCCCGGGAGATCCGATCACGGCGGCGCGCATCGAATCGATCAGGGCCGCCGGTGGCGACGCGTTCGCGGAGTACCAGGTGCCGCTGGCGATTCTGGCCCTCCAGCAGGGCCTCGGGCGGCTCATCCGTCATCGGGCCGACCGCGGGGTTCTGGCCGTGCTCGACCCGCGCTTGCGCACAATGGGATATGGGCGTAGATTTTTAGATTCGCTCCCTCCGGCACCCGTGACCCATGACCTGGCAGCGGTGGAGCGTTTCTTCGGTTAAACTACGGGCTGGCCGCCGGTTAAGGAACCGAACGCCCCCGAGATTCGTTTAATTAAGAGAAGAGAGGATTGACGCATGCGGACCCATCTGTACCGGGGTGTCCTGGCGCTTGCCGTGGCCCTCGTGTTTTCGGCCCCCGCGTTCGCCCAGGGCATCGTGAAGGGCAAGGTCGTTGACGAGAAGGGCCAGCCCGTCGCCGACGCCAAGGTCACCATCCAGGGCCCGGCGCGCAACGCCGAGACCAAGACGAACAACAAGGGTGAGTTCGTTCAGGTCGGTCTGCAGTCCGGCGCGTACACGGTCACGGTGACCAAGGACAAACTGATCGCCGCGCAGAAGGTGAACGTGACGCAGGGCACGCCCGCGGAGGCGAACATGACCCTGGTCCCGCAGGCGACGGCTGGCATGAGCCCCGAGCAGAAGGCCATTCAGGAAGCGGCCGGCGCCGCCATCGAGGCGCTGCGCGCGGGCCGCGATGACGAGGCGATCACCAAGCTGAACGACGTGGTCGGAAAGCTGCCGACCTGCAGCGACTGCTACTACAACCTCGGCCTCGCCTACACGCACAAGCAGCAGTGGCCGGAAGCGGAAGCCGCGCTGAAGAAGTCGATCGAGCTGAAGCCGACCAATCCGGATCCCTACAACGGTCTTGCGAACGTCTACAACGCCCAGAAGAAGTTCGATGAAGCGCTCGCGATGAACCAGAAGGCAACCGAGCTCGCCGGATCGACTGCGGGCGCCGGCGGTGCCGGCAGCGCCGAGGCGGTCTACAACCAGGGCGTGGTGCTCTTCAACGCCGGCAAGTACGCCGAGGCGAA
>Ga0070694_100001925_pt1 | contig 12295 bp, 9 predicted proteins | sample KBSK1251metaG_FD_65470 | JGI IMG/M metagenome (GOLD analysis project Ga0070694, IMG submission 65470) | Corn, switchgrass and miscanthus rhizosphere microbial communities from Kellogg Biological Station, Michigan, USA - KBS K1-25-1 metaG | ecosystem: Host-associated > Plants > Roots >... | reverse complement strand
CGGATCGTGTCGACGCAGAGCTCATCCAGGGACTCACGCACGGTGCTCAAATCGTCCTCCGAGGCCCGCCGCTCTTCGTCTCGAAGAGAGCGCTCGGATCTTATTACGCTCCCGCGCGGCGTCGCGATCCGCGGAAAGGCCGCCTGCGGCCACTTTCCGCGCGAATTTCCCTTGAGGAATAATCGCGCCAGGAGGTTCCCCGCGGAGAGCATGGACGACCCCGGCACCGCTCTGGAACGGGACGTTCGGAACCCCCTCGGTCAGAACCCGCTCGTCTGGTCCGGCGCGGATCTCGCGGCGCGCGGGCTTTCGCTCGAGTGGCTCGAGACCGACGGACTGGGGGGGTTCGCGTGCGGCACGGCCGTGGGCGCGCGCACGCGGAAGTACCACGGCTGGTTTGCGCCGGCGATCCCTCCCCCGCGCCGGCGCTGGATGATCGTGGCGGGCTGCGAGGAGTTCGTGCGCGAGGGCGGCACGTCGACCGGAATCTCGACGCAGATCTACCGGGACGTGACCTATCCCGAGGGACGCTCCAGCCTGACGCGGTTCGCGCTGGAGCCCTTCCCCGTGTGGCGCCACGAGACCGATCGCTTCCGCGTCGAACGCTCCCTCTGCGTTCCGCGGGGCCGCTCCGTGAGTCTCGTCCGCTGGACGAACCACGGCGACCGGCGGATCGAGCTTCGCGTGCGCCCGCTCCTCGCCTTTCGCGACCTCCACGGACTCCAGCGGGAGAACGGATTCACGGCGAAGGTCGAGATCGCCGGAGACTCGGCGCTCGTCCGACCGACGGAGGGCCTTCCTCCGCTCCACATGCGCGCACCGGGCGCGGCGGGAAAGTCCGAGCCCGACTGGTTCCGGAACTTTCGCTACTCGGTCGAGGCCGAGCGCGGATACGACGCCGAGGAGGACCTCTGGAGCCCACTCGCGTGGACGTGGCAGCTCGCGCCGGGAGCGTCGGCGGACCTCGTGTTCTCGACCGAGAAGACGGACGACGACCCCGAGGTCCTCCGGGAATCGGAGCGGGCGCGCCGGGACGTGTTTCCCCGGACGGGCGATTCCTCTTTCGACGAGCTCGCGCGGCACGCGGAATCCTTCCTCGTCGAGCCCGGCGACGGGAATGCCACGATCCTCGCGGGGTTCCCGTGGTTCGCCGACTGGGGGCGCGACGCCATGATCGCGGCGCCCGGGCTCGCGCACGCGACCGGCCGCTACCGCTCGTTCGCCCGCGTCCTGAACTCGTTCGCGCGATACCGGCGCGGCGGCCTGCTGCCGAACAATTTTCCGGGCGACGGGGAGGAGCCCGACTACAACGCGATCGACGCTCCGCTGTGGTTCGTCCTCGCGGTCGAGGCCTTCGGGCGGCTTCGGAGAGATCCGTCGAAGCCGTCACCGCTCATCGGCGCCGTCCGCGACGTGATCGCGTCGTATCGGAAGGGCACCGCGTTCGGCATCTCCGTGGGCCCCGACCTTCTCGTCACCGGCGGAGAGCCGGGCCGCGCGCTGACGTGGATGGACGCGGTCGTGGACGGAGAGCCGGTGACGCCGCGCCGGGGCCGTCCCGTCGAAGTCAACGCACTGTGGCACGCGGCACTGAAGGCGGCGGCCCGGCTGGAGCGGCTCTCCGCCGAGAACGCCCGCGCGCGCGACCTCGAGGCGGACGCGTGGCGGGTCGGTCGTCACTTCAACGAGACGTTCTGGTCGGAGGAGGACCAGCGGCTCTTCGACGTCGTGGGAGACGACGGTCCCGACCGGAGCCTGCGCCCGAACCAGATCTTCGCGGTCTCCCTCTCCGAGGACCTGCTTCCGCCTCACCGCGCCCGCGCGGTCTACTGGTCGGTCCGGCGCCATCTCCTGACCCCGTTCGGCCTGCGGACGCTCGACGCGCGCGACCCCCGCTATCTCGGAAGGTGCGAGGGCACGCAGAAGAAGCGTGATCGCGCGTACCACCAGGGGACCGTGTGGCCCTGGCTCCTGGGGCCGCTCGTGGACGCGCACTTCCGGGTCTTCGGCCGCACGCTCGAGTCGGTGCGCACCGCGCGGAGCTGGCTCGCCCCGCTGCGGGCGCACGTCCGCGAGGCCGGGATGGGATCGATCTCCGAGATCTTCGACGGCGATCCGCCGCACGCTCCGCGGGGCGCGTTCGCGCAGGCGTGGAGCGTCGCGGAGCTCTGTCGCATCGTCCACACGCACTTCGGCGGATAGCACGGCGTCCGTGCCCCGACCGCGCGTCCTGCTCGTCATCTGCGATGGCTGGGGAGAGGCACCCCCGTCGCCGGGAAACGCGATTACGCTCGCGCGGACTCCGGCGTTCGACCGGTGGCGGCGGGACTCCGCATGGACGACGCTCGAGGCCTCCGGCGAGGCCGTCGGCCTGCCCGCGGGACTGATGGGCAATTCCGAGGTGGGGCACCTGAACATCGGCGCCGGCCGCGTTGTTCCGCAGGACCTCCTTCGAATCGACCTGGCGTTGCGCGACGGCTCGTTCTTCCAGAACGCCGCGCTTCTCGAGGCCGCAGACCGGGTCCGCTCCACGGGCGCGACGCTCCACCTCCTGGGGCTCGTCTCCGACGGCGGCGTCCACTCGCACGAGCGACACCTTTTCGGCCTCCTCGAGCTCGCGAGACGGCGCGACGTTCCGAACGTCCGGGTCCACGTGTTCACGGACGGTCGCGACACACCGCCGAGATCGGCGCTCGGTTACGTCGCACGCCTGGAGAAGGAGCTCGCCGAAAAAGGCGGAAAGATCGCGACCGTTTCGGGCCGCTACTACGCCATGGACCGGGACTCGCGGTGGGACCGGATCGCCCTCGCCTGGGAAGCGCTCCGTTTCGGGCGCGGAGAGCGGGCGGCGAGCGCCGCCGCCGCGATCGAGGCGGGTTACGCGCGCGGCGAGTCGGACGAATTCCTGCGGCCCGCTGTGATCGACGGCGTGGGCCCCTCCGGAACCATTCGGGACGGCGACTCGGTCGTCTTCTTCGACTTCCGGGCGGATCGCGCGCGCCAGTTGACGCGCGTCTTCACGGACCCGGAGTTCTCCGAGTTCGATCGCGGGAGCAGGCCCTCCATCCTCTTCGTCTGCTTCACCGAGTACCGCAAGGAGTTCGGCCTTCCGGTCGCCTTCCCGACCCCGCGCCTCGATCACATCCTCGCGCAGGTGTGGGCGGAGACCGGCGTGCGAAACCTGCGGCTCGCGGAGACCGAGAAGTACGCGCACGTGACGTACTTCTTCAACGGCGGGATCGAACCGCCCTACCCCGGCGAGGAACGGATTCTCGTCCCCTCGTGGCGGGGCGCGACCTACGACCTCCATCCCGAGATGAGCGCGGCGGAGATCACGGCGGAGGCCGTGAAGGCGATGGCGTCCGACCGCTTCGGCGCGATCGTGCTCAACTTCGCGAACGCCGACATGGTCGGGCACACCGGGAAGCTTCCCGAGACCGTGTCGGCGATCGAGACGCTCGACGGCTGCTTCGACCGACTGGAGACCGCGGCGAGAGAGGGCGGCTGGACGCTCGCCATGACCGCGGACCACGGCAACGCCGAGCAGATGACGGATCCCGTGACGGGAAAGCCCCACACCGCGCACACCACGAACCCGGTCCCCTTCGTCCTCTGCGGAGAGAAGAAGCCACTGCGCTCGGGCGGCGGCCTGCGGGACGTGGCCCCGACGCTCCTTGGCCTCGCGGGCCTCCCGGCCCCCGTTCCGATGACCGGAAGGGATCTGAGGGATCGGCCGCCCGACTGAGGCGGCCTACCTCACTTCATCGACTTCAGGTATTCCTTGACGTCCGCGGCGTACTCTCCGGTCGGAGAGAGCTCCAGGTACTTCTGGAAGTCCGCCTTCGCTTCCTTCTTCTTCAGCTGCATTCCAGCCAGGCCGCGGTAGTAGTAGTTGTCGGCCTCGGCCGGCGCGAGCGTGACGGCCTTGTCGAAGTAGCCCCACGCGTCCTCGGACTTCTTCTTGTTCATGAGCAGGATCCCGAGGTTCACGTAGACCGCGGAGTCCTTGATGGTGTCGGGGGGCAGCTTGGCGAGCGTCGCCTGGCCTTCGTCGAGGCTCCCCTTCTCCAGCTGCAGCTCCCCCAGGAGGAGCTGCGCGGTCGTGTCCGTCGGCTCGATCGCGAGGACCTTCTGCAGAGTCTCGATCGCTTTGTCGAGGTTCTTTTCGCCGTAGTACGTCTGCGCGATGGCGCGCAGGATGATGGCGTTGTTGGGGATCGCAGCAAGACCCTTCTCGTACTCCCCGCGAGCGCCGGCGTAGTCTTTCTGCTGCAGGAGCTGGTTGCCGTGCTCCAGGATGGGAATGACGTCGGGCGCCGCGTTCTTCGGGACGTCGGTCTTCGCCTCGGCCTTCGGCGCGGGCTGCAGGCGGATGTCCATCGATGGAACGCGCTCGATCTCGGAGAGCTGGACCGTCGTCTTGAAGGGCAGGTAACCGGGCGCTTCGACGTCGATGTCCCACGCTCCGCCGGAGAGGCCCAGGTAGGCCCACCGCCCGTTGCTCTTGCTCATCACGGCCTCGGGTCCCGCGCCATTGCGGCGCAACGTGAGCTTCGCGCCGCCGACCCCTTCCCCTTTTTCGTTCAGGACGCGGCCGTCGACGCGGGCCTTGCCCCTCCACTCCTGCGCGGACGCGCTCAGAGCGCCGGCCGCGAGGACGAGAACCGCCAGCACCGCCGCCCGGAAAGATCTCGACTTCATGAGCCCTCACCTCCTCAGAAGCCCGCAGAACAAGACGCCCCGCGGGGTTATGCCCGGCGCCCGGATTCTACGTCGGGGTTTGCGGCACCCCTCTGCTAGCATCGAGGCATGGCACTCGATCGAGACGTTTATCGCCGCCGGCTGGGAAACATGAGGTCCCGACTGGGCAGCCTCGGCGCCGACGGCCTGTTCGCGACCCCCTCTTCGAACCTCTTTTACCTGACCGGAATCGACTTCTGGCGGAGCGAGCGGCTGACGGCCCTGTTCCTCTTCCCGGACCGCGAACCGGTCGTGATCTGTCCCTCCTTCGAGGAGGCCCGTCTGCGGGGCATGTCCGCGATCTCGAACGTCGTGACGTGGGAAGAGACCGAGGATCCGTTCGCGAAAGCGGTCGCGCTCTTCCCGGGCGCCGCGGGAACCCTGGCGGTCGAGCCCTCGACCGCGTTCGACGACGTCGAGCGGCTGCTCTCCGCGCGGCCCGGCTGGAAGGCGGTCTCCGCCGCTCCGGCTTTCGCGACGGTCCGGATGATCAAGACGCCCGAGGAGATCGACGCCATCCGCCGCGCGATCGCGGTCGCGCTGCCGAGATTCCGGCGGGCTTTCGAGACGCTGAAGCCGGGGGCAACCGAGGCCGAGATCTCGCGGCTTTTCGGAGGAGAGAACGTCGTCCAGTTCGGCCCCTCCTCGGCCCTTCCCCACGGCGCCTCCACGGAGCGCGCGCTCTCGCGGGACGAGGCCGTCCTGATCGACGCCTGGGACAAGCCCGAGGGGTACTACTACGACATCACGCGCTCCACCTTCTTTGGAAAGCCGCCGGACGAGTACCGCAAGGTCTGGAGCGTGGTCCTGGAGGCGCAGGGCGCGGCAATCGACCGCGCGGGACCGGGCGTCCCCTGCTCCGAGGTGGACGCGGCGGCGCGCCGCGTGATCGAAAAGGCGGGCTACGGCGAGTTCTTCACCCACCGGCTCGGACACGGTCTCGGCATCGACGTCCACGAGCCGCCGTACATGGTGGGGCACGAGAAGACGCTGCTCGAGCCGGGGATGACCTTCACGTCGGAGCCCGGCATCTATCTCCCGGGACGCTTCGGAGTCCGCATCGAGGACGACATCCTGTGCACGGACCGGGGAGCGGAGTCGCTGTCGCCTCGAGTCGAGCGGCTGGAGCCGATCGCCGCCTGACTCGGCGGAGGCGTCGGGCGCTTCTCGTGCCGGCGGCTCTCCTCGCCGCGGCGACCGCTCTCGCGTCGGATCTCACGGCCCCGGAAGTCGAGGCGGCGGCGGAGACGGCGCGCCGGGCGGCGAGCGAGCTGCTCCGCGGGCAGCGGGCCGGCTTTCAGTCGGTGCTCGCGGCCGACGCCATCGCGGCCCGTTTCCTCTCCGACGCCGTCTGGCGCGAGCTGTCCCCGCGGCAACGCGAGAGCGTCCGCAACGTGGTGCGGGATCACTTCGTCGAGACGCTCCAGCCGGTGCCCGGATCCGAGACCGGCATCGCGTGGTCCACCGCCCGGCCCGAGGTCGACGGCGTCTCGGTGCTGCTCGGCCTGCGCTATCCCGCCGGAGTCCTCAAGACGCGCTGGGCTCTCGCGCGATCCGGGGATACGTGGACGGTCCGGGACATCGTGCTCGCGGATCCCGGGATTTCGATCGCTGCGGAAGCGATGCGACCTCTCGGGTCCGACGCCGTGCGGCGGCGGGATCCGGGCCGGGAGACGCGCAACATCCTCTTGCCGCGCCTTCTGGGGCTCGCCGCGATCGCGATCATCGTGATCGGGGTCCGCCGCCGCCTCACCCCTTCCGGACGGCGAATCCTGTTCCTGACCGCGGCCGCCCCCGCGATCCTCTTCGTCGTGGACGGAGCGCTCGCCGTGCATCGCGCGCGGGCGGAGCCATACGTCCTGCCGGAGACTCTTTCGCCGCCTGCCGGCCGGACGGCCGAGCGCGAGGCCGTCCGGGCGCAGCGGGAGGGTCGGGTGGACGACGCCCGGCGGGCCTGGGAGCGCGCGGTCGCGGCCGGCGCTCCTCCGGGTCCGGCCGACTACCAGGTCGGCCTCGCGTTGAAAGCGGCGGGCCGTCCGGCCGAGGCGCGAGTCGCGTTCCAGCGGGCGCTCTCCCGGGCGGCGCCCGCCCCCGGCGCCGAGAAGGAGCTCGGGCTCCTCGCCCTCGCCGCCGGAGATTCGGCGGAGGCGCGCTCCCGCCTTTCACGCTACGTTGCGCTGGCCGGCCCGGATCCCGACTCGCTCTCCGCGCTCGCGGTGGCGGAGGCGAACGTGGGCGAGAGCGGCTCGGCGGTCAAATCGGTCGAGGAGGCGAGAGCCCTGACCGAGGACCGCTGGAAGGGGGTCGGACTGCAGGCGCGCCTCTACGCGAAGGCCGGCGACGCGCGGCGGACGGTGGACGCGCTGCGCTCCCTCGACGCGGAGGGAAGGCTCGACCGCGAGAGCCTGCGGTCGGACCCGGCTTACATGGGAATCGCGACGGACCCGATCTGGGTGGCTTTTCTGAACGAGAAGCCAGAGTAGAAAGCGAGCTGTCAGCGCTCGGTGTCGGGCTCCGAGTCGTCCTCCGAGGGTGAGCTCCCCTTTCGCGCCGTCACGGTCTGGCTGCCCGGGCCGCCGTAGAAGTCGACGAGGGCGGTCACGATGGCCTGCGCGACCTTCTCCCGATACTTCCGCGAGACGAGGAGCCGCCGGTCGTCCGGGTTGTTCAAGTTGCACACCTCGATCAGCACGCGCGCCGGGATCCGGTTGTAGCGGAGGATCGCCGGCACCCACTCGCGCCCGCCGCGGATGACGTTGCGCCGGATCGGTTGAAACGCGTGGAGCGGAAGGCCCATGGCCCGGAAGGCGCCGACGATTTTCTCCGCCAGGTGCCGCGAGACGCCCTCCGCCTTGATCCGTTCCCGCCGGGAGAAGCTGACCCGGGGCGCCTCCCGCACTTCGCGCCGGGTGGCGTAGAGATCTCCGCTCTTCCCGAACGAGGTCTTCAGATACTTCTCGCCCGGGATGTAGACCATCAGCCCCCGGACCGCGGGGTGGAGAGAGTCGGCGTGGAGCGAGACGAAAACGGTTCGGTCCTCGGAGCCCCCGCGCTCCTCGGTCCGCCGCAGGACGGAGTTGGCGAGGTACCACCGGAAGTTGACCCCGGCGACGGGATCGTCCAGCTCGTAAGGGGGGCTCGTCATGACGCGCGCGGAGCGGGAGTCGCCGACGGCGTCCGACCGGCCGTCCGGGCACGGCGTTCCGCGGCTGACCGTGGGCACAACCGTGGCCCGCGTGTGTGCACGCAGGAGCCGCTCCACGCGGCAGGCCAGATCGTAGACGTGGCTGGCCTCTTCGACGCCCTCGACCCGGGCTCCGGAGTCGCGTCCCCCGTGGCCGGCATCCAGCACGAACGTCACGCCCGCCAGGTTCACGGCCCGGACACGGTTGACGAACTGCGTCGCCTCGAGCCTCCCCTTCTCCTCCTCGATCCGGGCGGGGTCGTCGGGGGGCCGGAACTCGGGAGCGAGGTCGGCGACCGGGATCTTCACGGCGTAGCCGACCGGGATCGACCGCACGTCGGTGATCCCGCTGCGCTCCGCGATCTCCGCCGCCTTCGCGTTGACGTCCTCGGCGTGGACGCGTCCGGTCAACCGCACGACGACCGCGGTGTAGAGCGCCTCTCCGCGCTGGAGGCGATACACCGCGTAGCGGCCCTTCTCGTCCCGGCCGAACTCGAGCGGCGGGGTCGCGGTCGCGGCCGACCCGGTCTCGTCGCGGAAGGTCGCGCTCAGGAGCTTCAAGGGGATGCGGATCACCTGTCCGGCCTCGGTCGCCAGTGAGTCGAGCCCGTTCGCCGCGCGGACCTCGCGGTAGTTCAGCCCGTCGCCGGTGAACCACTCCGCGATGCGCCACAGGCTCTCGGGTTTTCCGGTCAGCGCCGAAACCCGGTGGACCCATCCCTGCGCGTCGGTCGAGTCGCCCGGGAAGAGCGCTTCGATGGCGATCCTCCGGTAGTTCTCGGAGAGCAGCCGGTAGGGAACCCGCACGAAGACGTCATTGCGGAGGAGCTTGACCCCCTCGTTGCGCGAGAGGATCTCGCTCTTCGTCCGGGGGTCTTCGGTGAAGCGTTTGATGAAGGCATCGATGCCTTCGCCCGGCAGCGGCCGGGCGGACAGCGTGATCTCGTCCCCCTCGCCGATCGAGACCTTCAGCTCGGGTGAGACGACGATCGTCCTTTCGCCGCGGAACTCGGCGACCGCGCCCGAACCCGCGAAGAGAAGGAGCCCCGCCAGAACTCCGGTGCCGCAGCGGAGACGCCGCGCGGCCGACACCTATCGCACCGCCCGGGGCATGTCGTCCGGAAGCGCCAGCTCGCGCTCCAGCGCGCCGGCCGCGGCGAAGACGCTTTCCTCGCCGAGCCGCGGGCCCAGGATCTGCACGCCGAGCGGAAGACCATCGCGGGAGAATCCGGACGGCACCGAAATCGCGGGCAACCCCGCGAGCGACGCCGGAACCGTGAAGATGTCGGAGAGATACATCGTCAGCGGGTCCTCGGTCTTCTCGCCGATCCGGAACGCCGGCGCCGGAATCGACGGACAGACGATGACGTCCACCTCGCTGAACGCGCGCTCGAAGTCGGCGGAGAGCGCGGCGCGCGCCCGCATTGCCCGCCCGTAGTAGGCCTCGTAGTAGCCGGCGGCGAGAGCGAACGTGCCGAGCAGGATCCGGCGCTTGACCTCGGGCCCGAATCCCCTGGTGCGGCTTTCCACGTACAGCGAGGCGAGGTCCGTGACGTCCGGGCGCGGGCCGTACCGCACGGAGTCGTAGCGCGCCAGGTTCGACGACGCTTCGGCGCTCGCGACCACGTAGTAGATCGCGATCGCATCCGGCGCGCGCGGGACGCTGACCGGCCGCACCCGGGCGCCGGCTGCGGCGAACGCCTTCCGGACCTCGTCCAGGTTCTTCGCCACTTCCGCGTCGAGACCCTCGGCCTGCGCCTCCTCCAGGAACCCGACCGTGAGCCCGGCCGCGCCTTTCGTGACTGCCGCCTCGGGCTCGCCCGGCTCGTCCGCAACGCTCGTCGAGTCGAGCGGATCCTCGCCCGCGATCACGCCGTAGACCCGGGCGGAGTCCGAGACGCTCCGCGCGATCGGTCCGATCTGGTCGAGGGAGGATGCGAACGCCACGAGGCCGTAGCGCGAGACCCGCCCGTAGGTCGGCTTGAAGCCGACGACCCCGCAGCACGCGGCGGGCTGCCGGATCGAGCCGCCCGTGTCGGATCCGAGGGCCGCCGGGACCATTCCCGCCGCCACCGCGGCCGCGCTGCCGCCGGAGGATCCCCCCGGGATCCGTTCCAGGTCGTGCGGGTTGCGGGTCAGCTGGACCGAGCTGTTCTCGGTCGAAGAGCCCATCGCGAACTCGTCCATGTTCGCGCGGCCCACGAAGACGGCGCCCGCCCGGCGCAGCCTCGCGACCGCGGTCGCATCGGCCGGTGGACGAAAGCCGCGCAGGATGCGCGAGGCGCACGTGGCCTCGCGTCCCGAGACCCACATGTTGTCCTTGATCGCCATCGGCACGCCGGCGAGCGGAAGATCCTCTCCCGCGGCCACCCGCGCGTCGACCGAGCGGGCTTCGTCGAGCGCGAGATCCGGAGTCACCTCGAGGAACGCCCCGATGCGCCCGTCGCTCGCGTCGATCCGGGCGAGGGCGTCGCGGAGAGCCTCCTCGGCCGACAGCCGCCGCGAACGGACGCCGTCCGCCGTTGCCACGACCCCGGCGGGCCGCGAGGTCAGCGGACCTCCTTCCCGCCGGGTCGGATCACTCTCCGCCTCCGACCACCCGGGGTACGACGCCGAAGCCGTGGGCAGACTCCGGGGCGTTCTCGGCGAGCGCCCGGTCGCCCTCCCCGGCGCGCGGGGAGTCCTCGCGGAACGGCGTCGGCCGGAGGTGTTCCGGGGCCGCGGAGAGCGCCGTCTCGGGGATCTCCCGGAGCTGGTCGATGTAGGAGACAATCCGGTCCAGCTGCCGCGCCCAGACGGGAAGCTCCTCCTCGGGAACCCGCAGTCGCGCCAGGGCGGCAATCCGGCGCACGACGTCCGGAGTGACCGACGGGGAGTGGGAGGACATCCGAACGATTGTAGAACGGAAGACCAATTCTGCGGCCTCCCGTCGGCCGAAACCCGGCGCCGCGGTCCGACGACTCGAGCGGAGACTGCGCCGCCTCGCGGCCGAGCCGGACCTCGTCCTCTTCCGCCGGATCGTCGGGGCGGGCGGGCTCGGGATGGATGCGTGGATCGTGGGAGGCGCGCTCCGGGACCGGGCGCTCGGCCGTCCGGTCGTGGAGGTCGACCTCGCGGTCTCGGGCGACGCGGAGGCTGCCGCCCGGGCGCTCGAGTCGAGCGGTTGCGGCCGGGCGTTTCTGCTCTCGGCCGACCGGTCTCCGCGGGTGTTCCGGGTCGCGGGGCGCCGGCGGCTCCTCGACATCGCCGAAATCGAGGGCGATTCGATCGCGATCGACCTCGCCCGGCGCGACTTCACGGTCAACGCGATGGCGTTCGACCTCGCCTCCGGCCGCCTCCTCGATCCGTTCGGCGGCCTGGCGGATCTCGAGCGCCGGCGCCTCGCAACCGTCTCCGAGAAGAACCTCGCCGACGATCCGCTGCGGTGCCTGCGCGCCGCCCGGCTCTTCGCCACGCACGCCCTCGCGCCGGATCGGCGGACCTCGCGCGCCTGCCGCAGCTTCGCTCCGGCTCTCGCGCGCGTGGCGAGCGAGCGCGTGCAGGGGGAGCTCTCGAAGCTGCTGGAGGTGCAGGATTGCAGCGCCGCTCTCGCGTGGGCGTGGCGCAACGGCGTGCTGGAGCCGGCTTTCGGGCTCTCGATTCCGGGGGAGAAGTGGAAGCGCATCGCTCCCCGCATGGCCACGATCGACGCCATTCCCCGGCGAACGCTGCCTGGGGAGCGACGCCGGCGGCTTCGGCTGGCGGCCCTCGCCGGCGCGCTCGGTCTCTCGCCCGCGGAGGCTGCCGCCGGGCTGCGAGGGCGGCGCTGGAGCACCGAGGAGGCGGGCGACGTCGCGCGCCTCCTCGAGCTCTCGGAGCAGGCGGCCTCCGGTCTCTCCGGCGACGAAGCCTGGCTCTGGATCCTCCGGGCCGCCGACCGCGCGCCGGATGCGCTGCGCCTTCTCGAGATCCAGTCGGCCCGCCTCCGACGCGACGCAAGGCGGCTGCGCGCCCGCCTCCGCCGGGGGAGAAAGGGGCCCGAGGTCCGGGGCCGCGACGTTCTGGACTGGACCGGGGTCGCGCCCGGACCGGAGGTGGGACGCCTTCTCGAGGCGGTCCGCGTGGAGGGGCTCGCCGGGCGGATCCGCACGCGGAACGAGGCGCGCCGGTGGCTGCAGACGCGCGTGCCGACGGACCGGCGGGTCCCGTGACCGGCGCCGCTTTCGGCCTCGAAACGCTGCGCTATAATGTTCAAACTCTGAAACTTGCTGAATACCTCCGGTTCATGGCAGGTAAGGAGGCGTCTGACCTCCACCTGAAGCCCATGAGGCCGCCCCTCCTGCGGGTGAAGGGGAAGCTCGTTCCCCTCAAGGCCGAGGCCCTCCAGCCGGC
>Ga0070694_100001922_pt1 | contig 12299 bp, 6 predicted proteins | sample KBSK1251metaG_FD_65470 | JGI IMG/M metagenome (GOLD analysis project Ga0070694, IMG submission 65470) | Corn, switchgrass and miscanthus rhizosphere microbial communities from Kellogg Biological Station, Michigan, USA - KBS K1-25-1 metaG | ecosystem: Host-associated > Plants > Roots >... | reverse complement strand
GGCGGCCAACGCAGTTGCTGCAAATCTCCCGAGCCATAAGTAGATTCGATCTGTTTGAACTGCGCGACGCGACTGTTTGGCCCCATCATTTGAATCCAGCCGTTGTTCGATCCGGCGGTGATGCGATTCATCTCGTCGAACGCGTCATCACCATTCTCCTGGTCCCAGAGATTGCCGGAGTAAGGATCGAAACCGAGACCGAAACCATTGCGCACGCCGTACGCATAAAGCTTGCGAATGTTGGCCGTGGCCTCTGCAGGAAAGTCCAGCTCCGAAAAGGGATGCCCGAGAGGGTTATCGAAGGGCGTGGTGCCGTCATCGTTCAAGCGCAGAATGAATCCTGTCAGATGATTGTTATCCGGGTCCGGCCCACCAAATTGATCGTCGGCGACAGTGGGGGGACAGTTCGCGGTTGGTCCACACGGAAGATTCTGCAGCCAGCCGCGCCGGCCGTTGTCGCCCATCATGATGTAGAGCTTGCCGTCGGGACCAAATCTCAGGACGCCGCCGTTGTGATTGCCGCGCAGCTGTTGGTTCGCGTCGGCCTGGTATGAGCGCAACTTGATCAGATTGCGGTCGAAAGTAAGCGTCGCGCCGTTCCAGATGTAGCGATCCACGCGATTGCCGAGGGTCGGGACCTCGGCGATGTTGGTCGTGTCGATGCCGGTGCTGCTCTCAGTCCAATACAAATAGACGTAACCGTTGAAAGCGAAATTCGGGTGCAACGCGATTCCCAATCCGCCACGTTCCGACGCGCTGTTGACGGCGAGGTCGAGCGGGGGCGGACTTTGGATCACCCCATTGGTAACTCGCCGGACCTTGCCGGTGTTCTTTTCAAAAATCAGAAAATCGTTGTTGCCGATGAACGCCATGCTGGTCGGTTGAGACAGACCGTTAACAACAGTCCTGACGGACAGATTCGGATCGGTCATCGCCGGACCGCTCGACGGTGAATTCACGACGGTCTGAAGACTTACGGAATTGTCTGCCATATCCGGATCGTTTTCCGATCCGGCAACGGTCGCGTTGTTCGTCAGAGTTCCCGCCGACTGCGGCACGACGACGATGTTGATGACTGCAAAGGCATTCTGCGCCAGCGATCCAAGATTGCACGTCACGGTGGTCGTGCCGCTACAAGAACCCTGCGTGGGCGTAGCCGACACAAAGTTGACGCCCAAAGGTAAATTGTCAGTCGCAACTACATTCGTCGCTGGCGACGGGCCGTTGTTGGTAACGATTAAGCGATAGGTAAGATTTGCGAGTGTGATGGCCGGATTTGGCGAAGCCGTTTTCGTCAGCGAGAGGTTAGCGCTCGTCGGACCGGCGACCAACAGTTGCGCCGATGATGAATGCTGCAGGTTGCCGCTGGTCGCCGTAACCGCTAATGAATAAGTTCCCGGTGGAGTTGCGCCAGTCGTAGTCACGGTCAGGGTCGATGATTTTGCGGACGCGTCGGTGATCGAGATGGACGGGGGTGAAAAACTCGTCGTCGTATCGTTCGACGCGCCGCTCACGTTGAGCGAGATAGTTCCCGTGAATCCTCCGACAGGCGTGGCCGTGACCGTGTAGTTCGTCGCATCGCCCGGATTAACCGTGCGCGAAGCCGGAGCAATTGACAGCGAAAACTCTGCCGCGGGTGTAACGTCGGCAATCTTCGCGATGAACGCATCCTGGCCCGCTGCCTTGGACGACTGCAACGGCGACTGGGTCGGGAAATTAGACGAGGCTGTGTAACCCGTGACGTAAGCATTCGAGACGTCAACCGCGATCGGGTTCGTTGAAGTGACCGCGGCGACGAAGTTCTCATTCGCCGAACCGCCGACATATGTCGAATAAAGAAAAGCATTGCCCGCGAGGTTCAATTTCGCAACGAACGCGTCGAACGCGCCGCCGTTATTTAGCTGCAAAGGCGACACCGTCGGCAGATTGGTTGAAGCAGTGAAGCCGGTCAGATAAACACCGCTCGAATTTACGGCCACGCCGCTCGCACGATCGTCTCCGCTGCCGCCGAAGTAAGTCGCGTAAACCTTGGTGCCGGTGTTCGAGATCTTCGCCACGAACGCGTCGAAGGAACCTCCGGACAATGGCTGCACCGGATTCAATACCGGAAAGTTGTTCGACGAAGTCTGCCCGGCCACGTAGATGTTATTCACGCTCGCATCGGCGGCAATGCCAAACGCCTTGTCATCGCCCGAACCACCAAGATAGGTCGAAAACAGGAACGAATTTATCCCACTGGCATTAGTGTCGAACTTCGCGATGAACGCATCGAAGTTCCCGCCAAAACCAGCTTGAAAAGGATCCTCTGTGGGAAAGTCGGGCGACGCGCCGTAACCTGCGACATACGCAAGGCCGCTGCCGTCAATGACCACGCCGCTGCCTCGATCCGTTCCCGATCCGCCGATGTAAGTCGAGTAAAGAAATGCCGAACCACCGGCATTTATTTTTGTGAGAAATGCGTCGGTGTCTCCGGCGCGCTGGCCCTGATATGCGTTCCCGGTGGTGGGAAACGCATTCGACTTTGTGCCGCCCGTGACGTAAGCCACGCCGGTTGCGTCGACCGCGACTCCTTCCACCGAATCGTTTTCTTCGCCGCCGATGAAGCTGGAATAGATCGGCCCACTTCCCTGAGGATTGAGTTTCAAAATAAAGCCATCGAAGTCGCCGCCACGATAAGCAGGCCCAACCGAACCAGCAGTCGTCGGGAAGTCGGTCGAGGTGGAATCGACGCGGCCTACCACGAAGGCATTACCGTTGGCGTCGACCGCAATTCCGTCAGCGCGATCCAGTCCGCTGCCGCCAATGTAGGTTGAATAGATGATGTTCGTGCCGGTCGGATCGATCTTAGTGACGAAGATGTCGGCCAATCCTTTGTTATTCGCAAAGGCGGGATTCTTGGTTGGGAAGTTCAATGACGCGGTGGTTCCTGTCACATAAACATTGCCGCTATTATCAATTGCGATGCTGCTGCCGGAGTCATCGCCGCCGCCGCCGAGATAGGTCGAGTAGACAAGCGTGGGATCGATTACCAGCGGCCGGGTTCGATCATAGGGGTCGATTTGAAATCCGATTTCTCGCCCGCGCGATAACGAATAACGGCCGTCAATGATGCGACGGGCGCCGGCAATGTCCTGATATATCTTCGGCTTTCGCTGAACTAACTCAACCTGGCCGCGTCTTAGTATGAGGTCGCCGTTGCTCGAAATTTGCGCGCGCGTCGCGGGATCGATTTGCAAGCGAATCACCCGAGGGTCAGCCCCGGCCTGAACCACAAAGTCATATTCGAATTCGCTCTGATTGCCGTAGACAGCGAGGTCGATGCCCTGATACAGACCCGCATAGCGAACCTCGCGAAAGGTCGCGACTTCAGGGTGCCATTTGTTCCGGTCGTTTCCGAGAATGTAATTTCGATGACCGGGTAAGGCGTCGACTCCTTGCACGCTTGTGCCACTCGCCCCGGCAAAACTAAACGTGACAGAACCTTCTCGGGATCGAGCAATGATCGAGCGCGCTGCCAACAAGAGTTCATGCCCACCTGCGCGGGCGAGAAATTTAACGGCAGCGTCTGCTTGTCCATCGTTGGCTTCAAAAGCTAGTGACTGGAGCGCGGGCATCCCTGCCGGCAAAACGTGCCCAGCACGCTCATCGATTGGTTCGCGCTTCGCCCCTAATCCGGGCAGGGGTACCCGCGCTCCGTCCACGGGCTCCTTGCGTGCCAAGACGCCCGCGCTCCAGCACGACGCCACCACAGCGATACCGATTACGATCGCAGGAATAAGTGCGCGAACACGTTTGGCTGAATTATTCATCTCTTCGGCGGCATTAGGTGTCAGAAGCCCGACCGTCAGGGAGGGCCGGCCTCGCAACATGCGCTCCCTGACCCTCAGGCTTCTGACCGTTGCGAAGCTTACAATCTAAAAGAAAAAGGATCGACCGTCATCGAACACTTGCCGGTCGTGTTCGAGCAGCCGATCCTATTATTACCAGCTTTGATGAGCTTGATCGCCAATACCGAGCCTTCCCTATCGAACACCCCCACGCGAGATGCGCGTGGGGACCCCGGTTGGTCGGGCTTGCTGTCCCGATTTTACCCCAGGAACCCTAAGTTCTGCGTCGGGAATTTACTCAAGTTCGGGAAGACTGTGGTCAAGAGATTAGCCGGCAAACCGTACCATTGGGCCAACGTGGCGCCATACTGATCGATTGACGTGGTCGGAACCCAGCGTCCGCGATTGCCGCCGTCGTCATCCGGTCCGTTCAATGCCAGGGTCGGATACTTGCCGTAGAAAGTGCCGCCGAGCACGGCGCCTCCCATCATAAATGCGTGACCACCCCAGGCGTGATCTGATCCCACACTTGTTGCTCCCGAGCCGGAAGCCTGGAAGGTGCGACCGAAATCAGACAACGTAAACAGCGTGACGTTGTTGCTGTTTCCCTGAGCGTTCATTTCGTCATAAAAGGCGCGCATTGCCTGGCTCAGTTGGGTGAGCAGGTTGCCCTGGTTACCTGCCTGATTAGGCTGCGTCGGATCGGCGGAAGTCTCATTCGTGTGCGTATCAAAGCCGCCCAAATTGCAGAAGAATATCTGTCGATGCATGCCGAGTGTATCTTTGATCTTGATTAATTTCGCAACCTGTCTGAGTTGATTGCCTATACCCGTTCCTGGAAATGTCGCCGTGAGTATCGGATCAGGTTGATTCAGAATTTGATCGGCGTTGAGCGCGCTGCTCGTGGTGTCACTCGCCGTCCGAATTAATTGCTGACCACGATCGAAAGTCAGCAGTTGCCGAAAACCGCTGCCATTAGTAAATGGATTCGCGGCTGACGGTCCGCCCCACGCCAGCGACAAGACGCTTGACAATGTTCCGGTGCCAATGGCGATCTGCCTTGTTATCGCTCCGGTCTGGAGCAAGTTTGATCCTGAAACCGAGAGGGCCATCGGCAGAATGGTTACGCCATTTAACGCGCCGGTATTATCCGCGACGCGGCCGGCCCAACCCGTCTGGCCGGTGGTATTCACGATCGAAGTCATTTGTTGATTGACTTGATCGGAATGCGAGAATAGCTGATAAGGTCGGAACGCGCCTCCGACGTTACTTTGATACTGGGCCTTGGTGGTGGGCTGTTTGAGCGATCCATAGTTGCAAAGGATTGCTAGCTTGCCGTCGTTCCACGGTTTCATCAGGCCGCCTGCCTGCGCGGCATTAGCGACTTCCGGTGATAGATTCGGATGCAAACCAAATTGCCCGCCACTAGCAGGATTAATTGGCAGAAGCATCGATTGCGGCATTCCCAGATTCGGCGGCGCCCCGGGCGTACTGCAATCACCGCGAGCGGCTGAATAACCGGCAAATTGAGCTAGATCAACCAACATGTTGTTGCCGTCCGATCCGCCATTCAGAAACACGCACACGAGGGCCCTGTAATCGGAAGCGACCTCGGGTTGCTGCTGCACCATGGCGTTAATGATCGACAAACGATCGAGGCTGTTAACCATCGCCGCCGCCGTCAAGCCACACGCCGTATCTCGCAGGAATTGTCTTCGGGATCTTTTCATGTTTATCTCTCCACCTGATATTGCGAGGAAGTGGCCACCAAATAGATTGCCGTTTGCGTGCGCTGCAACGCCTGCGTGGTCGCATTCGCGTTCGTGATCGCCGTGACCGTCGCCACGATGCTGGCATTCATCTGCGCGGACATCGTGCCGTGCATTAATCTCGCGTTCAGCGCATCAACCAACTGCTGGGGCGTGGTCGACTGAGCCTGAAAACTCGCAAAGCTGATCTGCGTGCCCTGCGGACGATTCGGCGCGCTTACCGGAATGCCGTTGCCGCCGTTTGTCAGGAACAGCGTGTTTATGAAATTCGAGCGCGCGTAACTTGAAGATGTATCCAGAATGCCATACTCCGGACCGAACAAATTGGTACCCGGCAGATTGAAGTCAGCAGGAAAATAACTGAAGACGGTTGGCGGATTGAACACGTTCTGTCCCAGTGCGTTGCTGAAATTCTGTGGACTGTTTGATACGAGCACGCCGTCGGTCTTCGAAGCATCGGTGGCGTTGAAGGCCCGCAACAGATGGGTCATGAGCAGCACCGGTTCACGCAGGTGGCCGTAGTTGGGATCAGTCTTTAGGTCTCCGCGGGCTTCCGGATCCAGCAGGATACTGGTAATCACCGCCTTCATGTCTCCGCGCAGGCCGCTGCCATTGTTTGCGAAGGCAGCCGCGCAACGTCCCACATAAGCCGGACTGGGGTTGCTGGTTACGAGTTGGTGAATCATCTGCACACAAACGAACGGGCCGGTGTTGGGATGATAGAAAAGATTATCGATCGCCAAATCGAGCGAGGTCCTTACGTAGTTTTGCGTGTTCAGCGTGTTGTTGGTGCAATTGGCACAAGCCGGAACGACGACGGGATTTGGACCGCGGATATCAACCAGTAGAGTCTTCTGACCGATGTCGACCCGGTTTCGATTGGCGTTTGGCACCATCGGATCCTGGTAGTTAAGAGCCGTAGAAGTACCGTCGAATGGAGACGTCTTGTTTACATCGAGGTCCCAACCCGTGAACACCCGCGCCAGATTGGTGATGGTGTTCTGATCGTAACTAGCCACGCGATTGCCCTGGGCGTCGAGGACCGGCGTGCCGTCCTGATTCAGGGTGTCCACCCCAATTGAAAACAACTGCATGATCTCGCGCGCGTAATTCTCGTTGGGCGTGGGGTTGGTCTGGCTGACCACCGAGTTCCCGCGCATGTTGAGATACTCGCCCATGCCGGGATTTAACGTGATCTCCTTCAGCATGTCGTGGAAGTTGCCGAATGAGTTGCGATCGATCGTCTGCAAATACGGCGCGTACCAGAACGGCTGATTGTTGTTGAGCTGTTGACTACCGACGACGATGAATTTGTGAAATGTAAATCCGACGCGTTGCCGCAACTGATCATTCTGCGTCAGAGCATTCAACATAAATTGCTTCTGCACCTGATACATCGTGTAGAAGTCGCGCGTGCAGGTCGCGTCACAAGTCGCGGCCGCGAACTGCGGATAAGACGGCTGGAACGGATAGTTCGAAGACAGCGCAAATTTCGGATCTGTAGCCGAATCGACGAACAGCGGCGGCATATTGAGTTGCTCGTTGATGTAAGCCGGAATGCCGATCGCTTTCAGATGATTGAAATCTGCATCATCGCCACGCTGTCCCCAACTCGATTGCTCGAGAAATCTCTTCAGATCGTTATCTGAAGCAAACGTTGGATCGTTGTATTGCGCCTGGTACTGCGCGAGCGTTAGCGGCGTCGCCGCTCCCGGCGGATTCGCCGGCGCCGGATTCGGAGCCGAATCATCGGCTGGGCCACCGCCGATTTGCCCAATCGCTACCCGGGCCCGGTTGCTCCCCATTCCGTGCAGGTTCAATCGCACCAACACATCACCGAGGTTCGCCGTCATTAAGTCATTCAGCCGCACAACTACCATGTAAATGCCCGGAAAGTTGGGCACAGTGCCGACGTATTCCACCTTCAAGGGATAGAGCGTTCCGGTGGCATCCTGCGCGTCCGCAGTCAAAGCACTGCCCGGCTCGCCAGAGAGGAAGTCGAGGTTCATGCAGAATAGCGTGACCCGCGTGCGCGGATCAGCCGGACTGAAGTTGGCTTCAGAACTCAGCGAAAACGGCTCGGCTGTCATCGATACAGTCTCGAGCGCCACCGCCCGCGTCGACGACGACGAAACAGTAAATAAGGAAGGGGGAATCGCCGGTGCTGCGAATGATATGCCTGCGCAGATCGAAATCAGTAAACCAACGAAAACCACCAAAGCGACAACTTTGCCTAAAGCCAACGCTCTGATTCTCATACAGTAGGCCCTCAATCGATAATCAACCGAGTGGATCAAAATGTGAGGTTAGTCCAACCTGAAAGCTTGGTGGAGGGGCCACCGGGCCTTGCACCCTGTGTTCAAGCGAATATAGCACGCGGCGCAGGCGCTAGGTCAACAACTTTGTTAGACGTGCGTCCGGTCAATTTGGGCGAGAAATTTACGAATTACTTATCTGCTAGGTGATCTTAGCGGTGATGCGAATGAACTCGTAGAATCCGGCCGCAGCTCCGAGGATGATTCCCGCGACCAGCAGCCACGGGGCCGTGCCGAGCCATCGATCAAGCAGCCAACCCCCGATCAGTCCGGAGACGACCGACGCAAACAATGAAAAGGCCGCGGCATACGCAATTCCCGACTTGCGATTGATCTCCTCCTTGTTTTCTTCGTCAGCCATCGCGCTGCCCGCTATTACCATTGCGTCCGCGTCAGGTAGTTCTTGGGAGCTTCGTAGAGTAGCCCGCGCCGGGAGTGGCGCATGGAGTCGTGAATGAAGCAAACGTGCGTGCACCAACAAGCTTTCCCGCCGTCGATTTGATCCAGTTCGTATGAGCGGTCCGCGGATTTCCAAAGCGCCTCGAAATCATAATCGTAGTCTTTCAGGGAACCGAATTTCTCGCGCAGCTCGCATGCTCGCACATCGCCGTTGTAGTCAATCACCGCGATCGTCTCACCGGCGGTGCACGAAAATGGCCACGCAGTGGACGCACTGAAGTTCGCTCGCTGCGTGCGGTAGTGCGTGGTAATCGTGCCTACGTAAGCGACGTTCTTCACGAACCGTTTGCTCCCATCGTCATCGGCAAACATGCGATCACCATAGCGTTTGGTGAGTTGCGAGATGTATGCATACATTGGCGGGAGCGCCTCGTCCGGCACGTGTTTGATTTGCTCGCCTGCCGGCGCATGGCCACGCACAATATTGAAGTAGTGACCATCAAGCCGGAATCCATTCCACATGAATTCGGCCAGCGACTCGACCTCCTGATAATTCTCAGCACACACGACCGTGTTCACATTTAATCGAAAACGGTCCTGGTACTTGTCTTTCAAAGGGTACAGATCATCAATGCAATCGAGCGTTCTCTCCCAGTGACCCGGCACGCCGCGAATATGATCATGCGTCTCGCCCTGACCGTCGAGGGCAATATTCAAATACAGGTCAAGCGCTGGGTGTGTACCCAATGCGTGATCGACGATTTCAAAGACACGCGACTTGACCAGTCCGTTTGTCGGTATGATCAGGCGGCGCACGCCGTTGTTGTGAACGAATAGATCGATAATCTGCGGAGCATCGTGACGAAGCGTTGGCTCGCCGCCAGAAAGCCAGAGATCCGTAATCGGTGGCATCGTGCGCGAGACCTTTTCGATTTGATCGAAAGTCATGTCGCCGGGCCGGTTAAGCTCTTCGTGATAAAAACAGGTGCGGCAGAATGAATTACAGCGCGAGGTAACAAACAGGATGACCGTGCCCAGACATTTCTCACGTTTCGTGGAGCGGATGAGTTGAACGAATTGGGCCGCTTTTGATGACATAATTCACCAGAACCCGATGTTTATTCCGGCTCCTGACTTCCGGCTCATGGCTCCTGTTTTCCGATGATGACAGTTTCATTTGGCGATTTCAATTCATAAGTGATTCCGCGCCAGATGATGCGACGAGAGGCAGCCGCAGTGATCGCGTTATAGAGATACAGCGCTGAGGCCAATGGCCAGAGAGTCATGTGGGCTATGGTGGATACCGCAGATGACGTTTTTGGCTCCGCAATAACTAAGGAAACGGCACGCAATCTCAAATGAGATTTCATCGCTCCCATCACAAAAATGATCAATAAGAGAACCAGAGGAGTTAAGAACGAAAGCCCGAGCGCTGCGCGCGAAATTACCAGGGCAAATCCCCCAAAGAAAGTAATCACAAATATCGCGCTGCCAATGAAAACCGACTTCCAGAGATGCGCAGCGTAAGCCCGCGTAATCTTTATTTGGCGCGTAGTGAATTCACTCAATTCGCTGAAAGTGCAGCTTTCAAACGACGGCGTCAGACATTGCGGCACAAATTTGATCGACAGATGAGCGTCATGAAGGGCGCGCGTCATCGCGAAATCGTCAGAGACCGTGCCATGCCAGTAATCGATTATCTTGCACGCTTCGAAAGTCGAGCGCCGAATGGCGGTCGAGCCGCCCCAGCAAAAATTCTTCTTGCCGTCCGCACCCAGGGCCGAGGCAATCGCGGCGTTCCAGACCGAGAGCAAATGTGACGCGAGTCCACCACGCCCCGGCACAAACCAGCGATAGCCGCTGGCCGCCCCGATCTGCTCATCGAATAACGGAGCCACGAGCGAACGCAACCAGTGACTTTTCGGACGCGCATCAGAATCAACAAAGACAAAGACTTCGCTGTCGCGATGTGCGTAAGGAATCGCAAAAGCCAGGTTATGGACTTTCTGCCCGCGACCGATGGCTCCACCGGCCACTACCACCTGCATCGCTGGGCCAACCGCGCCCAAAAAAGCCCGGCGCGCATTCTCAACCATGGATAAAGCAGGATCGTCCGCCCGATCCGTCACGAAAATAATTTCGAAATTAGGATAATCCTGAGCAAAGATCGCCGCGACATTCTCGCTCAGGCCCGCATCGACTCCGCGCAAAGGCACGAAGACGCTGACGAACGGTGTGAAATCAGCGACTTCCCGCGCCAGCTCGTTCCGTATATAACGAACAAAGCGGACGCCACCTCGAAGCGAAAGCAGCCCAAGCCAGATGGAAATAGCAACAAAGAAATAGAAAAGCAGGAGCACGAAGACGTGTGGTTTACGGTGCGGCGGTTGGAGTGGCGGGGGTGACGGGGGCGGCGACAGCCGGAATAAGTTTCTGCGCCAGCACGATGAAAGGCTGGGGGTATACGCCAATGAACAGAATTCCCACCAGGGCCGCGACCATGGCGGTTTTCAATGCCGGCGACATCGACAGCGGCTGCTCATCGGCCGTCACGTCGCCGAGATACATCACGCGGATAAAGCGAATGTAGTAATAAAAGGAGACGACGATGTTAATGACCGCCCAACCCGCCAGCCAATAAGGCCAGGTTCGATGATCAGTCTCGGCACGATTCAGCAATCCCCAGAGCAGGAAGTACTTGCCGATGAATCCACCTGTCCCCGGCAAGCCGCCAAGCGACAACATGAAGATCGCCATCATCGCCGCCATTCCTGGGGCTTTCTGCGCAAGGCCGGTCATGTCGTCGACGTGGTCACCAATGATCCCTCGGCGGCGCAGGCTGATGATCACGCCAAACGCCCCCATGTTCATCAGGGTGTACACGATGAGATAGATGACCAGCCCGACATTGCCGTAGGAGTTGTTGGCGATGATTCCAAGCAGCAAATATCCGGCATTCGAGATTGAGGAATAAGCCAGCAGCCGTTTGGAATTCTCCTGCGTAATCGCGGCCCAATTGCCAACGACAATGGTCAGCGCCGCCACAATTCCCAGCAATGGAGCCCAATCGATCTGCATCGGGCCCAGTGCCACAAAGAAGATGCGCGCGTAGAGCGCAAAGCTGGCGGCCTTTGATCCAGTTGAAAGAAACGCGGTGACTGAAGTGGGCGCGCCTTCATAGGCATCGGGCGCCCACATATGAAACGGCACCGCGGCCACTTTAAAGAACAACCCGGCCGCCAACGCGATCATGCCAATCAGCAAAAGCGGCCGTAACTCGCCGACGTTGTTGAGGCCTCTGCCAATCTCCGCCAGGTTGGTTGAACCGGTGATCCCGTAAACCACGGACATGCCGTACAAAAGAATGCCGGACGAAAACGCCCCGAGCAGAAAGTATTTCATCCCGGCTTCATTCGAACGGCGTTCGCGCTTCGTAAAAGCAACCAACACATAGAAGGTCAGCGCCATCAGCTCGAGGGCGATGTAAAGCGCGATGAGGTCGTAGCCGGCGCCGAGGAACATCATGCCGACCGTAGCGAAGAGAATCAGCGCGTAGTATTCGCCGTGCTGCTCGCGCTCGATGTCGAGATAGCGAATCGAAATAGCAATCGCCAGCGCGGCGGCGATCAGAAAGATCGCTCTGAAAATCAGAGCGAACCCGTCGATGTGCACCATTCCGTAAAAACCGTCCACAGGCGTCAACGCCCGTAGCGAGTCGACCCGAAACGTGCCGCCCATACTTACGAACTGGCTTCCCAGCGATACCAACGCCAGCGCGATTCCTGCGAGTGAAAAATACGCGGTCCACTTGCTGAGTTTGTAAGGCAGGATGACTTCCATCACCAACGCCACACACGCTGCGCCGGTGATGATTAGCTCCGGCGCGATCAGTAACAGGTCGCGCGGGTTTAAGAGTCCGGTTGTTTGAAAAAGAAAAAGCATTTAGTGTTCGACGCTATTTCTGCGGCGGGCGAACCTGAACCGGCGCG
>Ga0070694_100001918_pt1 | contig 12307 bp, 9 predicted proteins | sample KBSK1251metaG_FD_65470 | JGI IMG/M metagenome (GOLD analysis project Ga0070694, IMG submission 65470) | Corn, switchgrass and miscanthus rhizosphere microbial communities from Kellogg Biological Station, Michigan, USA - KBS K1-25-1 metaG | ecosystem: Host-associated > Plants > Roots >... | reverse complement strand
GCCACCAGCGAGCGCGGATAGGTATTCAGGTCCGTAATACGATAGAGCGCGAGGCTTGGATTGATCGCGGTCGAATGCGCCGAGATGGTCAATACCGAGCCCTGGACCAGCTCGATGCGCGCCACGTCGTAGTAATGCGGGGTTGGTACCGTGCTGTCGGCACAGTCGGTGGCGGCGGTCAACGAGTCGTTGATCGTCACGCCCCGCGCGACCCAGACTTGCCGGCAGCCGTTCATGCCGGCGGGCCGTGCGACCGCCGAGACCGAGTACGCGCCCGTGGTGAACTGGTTGAACGAGTTCGCCCCGATCACGTAGCTGCCGCCGGGAAAAATGATGTCGAGCTGCGAGTTCTGCACCTGCCCCAGGGTGACGTCGTCGTCGAATCCCACCAACGGACCGTCACTGCTCCAGAAGTCCACCCAGGTGTCGAAAACCGTCGAGTTCATCGAGATCCGAACGCTCTGCTGCCCGACGGGCAGGTCGAGCTGGTAGAAATCGTAGAACCATCCCGCGTTCCGGTAATTGCAGTCCGAGGTCTTGAGGGCGGCGTTGACGGTGTCCCCCAGCGAAACGGGCGCGATGTACATGCAGGGATCGAGCGCGGTCGCGTGATATACGACATCGGACACGCCCGATACCGCCGCGTGGATGGTGATGCTTCCGACAACCGTGCCCAGTGTTGCGGTGGTCGTAGCGACGCCGTTGACGTCCGTCGTCTCGGTCGCGGGGTTGAACGACGCACCGGCGCTCGGAGTCGCGCTCCAGGTCACGTGCACGCCCTGCGCCGGCTGCCCGTTCGAGCCGAGCGCCACAAAGCTCAGCGGAAACGAGAGCACCGCGCCGGTCGCCGCGGTCTGGCTGTCGCCGGCAATGCCGGTGACCGAGGCCGCTTGCGGGCCGGTCCCGGTGCTGTCTCCACCGCACGCCGCGGCGGCCGCAATCATCGCGGCGGCTGCAACGGGCGCGACCCTACGAAACGTGTTCATGGTCCCTCCTCATTTGGGCACGACGCGGTAGAGTACCTCGCCGTCTCGGATCATTCCGAATTGCTCCCGCGCGACGCGCTCCTGCACCGCGGGATTCGTTTCCAGGTCGTGCGCCAACTTGGCCAGCGAATCCAGCTCGATCCGCAGCGCGGCCACTCGGGTGCGTTCGTCCGCCAGCTGCCGCCGAATCGTGATCCAGTCGGCGGTGCCGTATTCCCCGCCCCACACGGCCAACGCGAGCAAGCCCACTCCGCCCGCGATTCCGGCTATGCGGGTTCGCGTCACAAGCCGTACAGATGCCGGCCGGGATAGTGCGCCACGTCGCCGAGCTCTTCGGCGATGCGGAGCAGCTGATTGTATTTCGCGACGCGCTCGGTCCGGGACGCGCTGCCGGTCTTGATCTGGCCGACGCCGGTCGCCACCGCGAGGTCCGCGATGAACGTGTCCTCGGTTTCACCGGAGCGGTGGGAGATCACCGAGCCGTAGCCGTTGCCGCGCGCCAGCTCGATACACTGCAGCGTCTCCGTGAGTGTGCCGATCTGATTCACCTTGATGAGGATGGCGTTCGCGACGCTCTCCTCGATGCCACGCGCCAGCCGTTCGACGTTGGTACAGAAGAGATCGTCTCCTACAAGTTGCACGCGTTCCTGCAGCGCCGCTGTGAGCTTTGCCCACCCGGTCCAGTCGTCCTCTGCCAGACCATCTTCGATGGACACGATCGGGTAGCGGTCGATCCACCCCTTGTACAGCGCAATCATCTCTTCGGCGCTCTTCTGACCGCCTTTGCTCTTCTTGAACGTATACGTCCCGTCGGCGTAGAGCTCGGAGGCCGCGACGTCGAGCGCGATCGCGATGTCCTTGCCGGCCTCGAACCCGGCCGCCTCGATCGCCGCCATGATCGCCTCGAGCGCCGCTTCGTCGTTCGGCAGGTCCGGCGCAAAGCCGCCCTCATCGCCGACCGCGGTCGAGAGTCCCCGCTTGGACAGGACTTTCTTCAGCGCATGAAACGTCTCCACACCCATGCGCAGCCCCTCCGGAAACGTCTCGGCGCCGATCGGCACCACCATGAATTCCTGGCAGTCAACGGTGTTCGCGGCGTGCGCGCCGCCGTTCAGGATGTTCATCATCGGCACCGGCAACACGTGCGCGACCGGGCCGCCGAGGTACCGGTACAACGGGAGACCGGCATCCTGGGCCGCCGCGCGCGCGACGGCGAGTGAGACGGAGAGGATGGCGTTCGCGCCCAGGTGACTCTTGTTCGGCGTGCCGTCGAGGTCGAGCATCGCGTAGTCCACGGCGATCTGATCCTCTCCCGACAGGCCTTCGAGCCGCGGGCCGATCACTTCGTTCACGTTCTTCACGGCTTCGAGCACGCCTTTGCCGCCGTACCGTTTGCCGTCGCCGTCGCGCAGCTCGACGGCCTCGTGCTCTCCGGTAGAGGCGCCGCTCGGAACGGCCGCCGTGCCGCTCGCGCCGCTGGCCAGGGTGACGTCGGTCTCGACGGTGGGGTTGCCGCGGCTGTCGAGAATCTCGCGCGCGTGTACTGAGATGACTGTGCTCATTGTGGACCGAACCCTACCGCGCCTTTGACTGAAGGGCAACCATCGCGGCGCGCACTTCGTCCCGCAGCCGCTCGCGATCCTCGGGCCGCAGTCCGGTCGTCATGATCGGACGCCCGGCGAGCAGACGGATCGGACGCGGACGCAACCGCCAGGCGCCCTTGGGCAGGATCTCGAACGTGTGATGGACGTAGACCGGGATGATCGGCACCTGGGCGGCGATCGCCAACCCAAACGGCGCGTTCTTGAAGGGCAACAGCTCCCCGGTGCGGCTGCGCGTGCCTTCCGGGAAGACGACAATCGACGACGTGCCGTCGCGAATCGTGCGCGCCGCCTCGTCGTACGCCTCGAACGCTTTTTTGCGGGCGGCGCGATCGATGGGAATGTGTCCTGCGGCGAGCATCGCGGGGCCGAGGAGCGGAATCTTGAACAGCTCCTGCTTGGCAACGAACCGCACCGAGCCGGGGAGCGTCGCGAACAGCGCCCAGATGTCGAACATCGACGAGTGGTTCGAGGCGTAGATCACCGGACGGTCGCCCGGGACGTGCTCCAGGCCTTCGGCGATGACCGGCGTCCCGGCCGCACGGAGAATGTCCCGCGCCCAATCGGTGCCCGCCCAGTCGTAGACACCACCGCGGCGATTGCGCACGCGGAAGATGCCGGCGATGGCGGCGCCCGATGCATGGATGAGGGTTGAAGCGAGGAGAACTACGTAGTACCAGAGGGTGCGAATCACCGCGAAAAGTGATCGTATCCGGCAGGCAGCGGGACGGGCGTGCTGTGGTCGAGGAGCCGCACGCCGCCGCGGCGTCCGCCCGCGCCACGCAGGCAGGAGCCGATCCGGCTCAGCTGCAACCCGGTTTCGGAGCGGAAGGCGGAAACGCTGGCGTCACCAAACTTCGGCGGCATGGTGCATAGTAACTCGAATTCTTCCCCGCTGGCGACCGCGGCCAACGCGGTCACGTCCTCCCAACACGGGATATGCTCGAGGTTGATCTCGATCCCGACCTCGGACGCCGCGGCGAGGTGCTGGGCGTCGGCGGCGAGACCATCCGAGATGTCGATCATCGCGGTGGCACCGTGATCGGCGAGCCAGAGGCCGGCCTGGATCCGGGGCTCCGGGCACGCATAGCGGTTGCGGAGCGCGGTCGACATTTTCTTGCCGGCGCGGAACTGCTCGAGCGCCAGTCCCGCCCCGCCGAGATATCCCGTCACCCATACGCCGTCGCCTTCGCGCGCACCCGAGCGACGTACCGGCCGCGCGGCCTCACCAATGACGCACACATCGATGCTGTACTGCGGGGCGCGGGTGAGATCCCCCCCCAGCACTTTCGCATCGACGTTGCGCAACATACTGGCCACACCGGCCATGATGTCGGCAGCCGCATCCGCGGTGTTCTTCCCGTCGCCCGGGATACCCAGGGATACGAGCGCACCGAGCGGCCTGGCGCCCTCCGCCGCGAGATCGGACAACGCGGACCCCGCGGCGCGAAACCCGATTTCCTTGAGGTCGAGCCAGTCGGTCCGGAAGTGGACGTTCTCGAGCGAGTTGTCGATGCTGAGCGCGAGCGTGGTGGAGCCGACCGGAAGCAGCGCGCAGTCGTCACCCAGGTCCGTACCGTCGCCAGTGACCTCCGCGATCCGCTCGATGATGCCGCGGATGCGATCGAATTCCTTACCCGGACCGAGGTTCATAAAAAGATCTTCTTGGTAACCGGGGTCATCACCTCAGGTTCCAAACCGAGGCGCTCACACGTCCGGAGCTTCAAGTTCCACGAGAACTGGTGGTCGGCCGGGCGGGACATCGCGCCAGGCTCGCCACACATCCGGGAGGGCTGCCAGCACGTCCGCGGGACGGAGGCTGCGGGCAGTCCACTGCCGCGCTCCCAACTCGGCGGCTCGACCCAGCGCGTGCGCACCCAGCGCCGCGGCTTCCGCCGGCACGGTTCCCCGGGCGAGGAATGCACCGATGAACCCGGCCAGCAGATCACCGCTCCCGCCAGTCGCCAGGCCGGGATTGCCGCTCGCCACGACATGCTCGGGGCCGCGGAGATCGGCGATGACGGTGGGGACGCCCTTCAGCAGCACGGTGCACTTGAGCTTCGCCGCCGCGCGCGCCGTCGCCGACCAGCGATCGTTGGCTGCTTCGTCGGCGAGTGTGTCGCCGGCGAGGGCCCGGAACTCTCCGACATGAGGGGTGAGTACGACGGGTCGGGGGCTCGGGCCTAGGGCCTCGGGAAAATGCAATGCGTCGGCATCGATCACCGTTGGGATTGGTCGACGTGAAAGCACAGCGGCCAAAAAGTTCTTTCGACTCGTGCGCGGCTCGCGTCCTAGTCCCGGGCCTATAACGAGCGCATCCGCCCAATCGAGGGCTTCCGCCACGGCCGGTTCGAGTGTCTCGCCGAGCGCCGACTCGACGGTTAAGACGTCCGGCAAGCTCGCCTGCGCCGCGGCGATCGTCTCGCCGGCGGCGACGAGCTTTACCAATCCGGCACCGGCGGCAAGGGCGGCACGGGCGGCATGGAGTGCGGCACCGGTCATTCCATTCGAGCCGCCGACAATGCAGACGCGTCCGCGATCGCCTTTGTGCATCTGCGGCGCGAGGCGCGGGAGTCGCTCCGCCGCCCAGCGGTCGGTCACCAGGAGCGGCCAGGCGCTATCGGGCGGCGGGAATCCGATATCGACGACGACGACCTTGCCGCACCACTCACGCGCCAGCAGATGCCCGCGGCGCGGTGCGCCGAACGTCACGGTGAGTTTCGCGTGCACCGGCCCATGGGCTTCGCCGCTCGTGAGATCGAGACCGGTCGGCCCGTCCACGGCGAGAATCGGCGCGCCGTAATCCACGAGGCGCTGCGCCAGGGCGCGCACGTCGCCCTTGGCGGGCCCGGCGGCGCCGGTGCCGAGCAAAGCATCGACGGCAACGGCGGCCTTCGGCCACGCTTCTTCGCGACCCAGCTCGCGGACGCCGTCGAGGCGTGCGAGCGCACGATTGTCGATCGCGTCGTCGGTCTTGGGATCGACAGATGCCACCGAGACCGGAACGCCGGCGGCGTGCAGCGCGCGCGCGATGACCCAACCGTCACCGCCGTTGTTCCCCGCTCCGGCGGCGACGAGCACACCGCCGCCGGCTGCATCGGACAGCTCGGCAACCAGGACCTGGACGATGGCGCGGCCCGCCGTTTCCATCAGCACGCGGCTCGGCACGCGGTACTGGGTGCGCGCCGCCGCGTCCCACGCTGCCGCCTCGCTCGCCGAGAGCACCGGAATTGGATTCACGGAATCACCACCCCCGCGTAACCCACCACGCGCGCGTTATCGCCGGACACCCATCCAGAGTGGCGGTAGTCTACCACTTCGGCTCGGGTCGCGCCCAGCGCTTTGGCGGCGGCGATGACGGTCGCCGCAGGCCCGCGCCCGCACATCGAGATCCGCTCGCGCTTGCAGCGCGCGAGCAGCTCGGCGCCATCCAGGGCGCGGATCGCATCGAGCGCCTGGCCATCCTTCTGCTCCGTCACGCCCGCAGGCTCATAGTGATTCATGTCGCTCGACGCCAGCAGCAACACCGGCTCGCGGGCGGCTTTGACCAGCTGGGCGAGCATCTCTCCCAGGATGCGCGCGGCGTCCCAGGCGTCCCACGCAATCACGAGCGGGACGATGCGCGCGTCGGGGCGCAGCAGTTGCAGAAATGGCAGCTCGACTTCGACGGCATGCTCGGCGCGATGGGCGTCGTGATCCACTCCCACCACACCGCGAGAGATCTCGAGGAGCGCCTCCGCCGTTCGTGCATCGACCGGAACATCGCCCAGCGGGGTGCGAAACGCCCCGGCCTCCCACAGCGACACACCACCCTCGGCCGCGGAAATCCCGGTGTGGTTGGGAGCGAGAATGATGACGAGCCCGGGAATGGTGATTTGGGCAAATACGGCAGCCGCGGTTGGGCCCGAGTAGATGTAGCCGGCGTGCGGCGCGATGACGCCGACGGTCGGACGGCCTGACGGCCTGACGGCCCGGCGCGCATCTGCGAGGAGTGTAGCGACTGTCGCCCGCAATTCAGCGGGATCTTTCGGATAGAACCGCCCGCTGACCGCGGGTGGACGAACTGCTAGCCCGACGAGGAAACCCCCGGCCAGCGATAGCCGGCTCCGGCCTTGAAGACGTCGGCGAATTCATACACCCGCTCGAAGTCCTCGAGACGATCGTTGGGTTGGCGCGCCAGCAACCCCACATCGATCAGCATGAAGACGATCTGCCCGAAGTCTTCGGTGGTGCGGATGCCCCAATGCGTCAGCACGGCCGACGCCAGCATCCCGAACTGCTCCAGTGCGAAGTCGCGGCACGCCCACGCCAGCTCGACACCGCTCAAATGGCGGCGCGCGGGAAGACGCGTCTGGGCGAATTCGAGCGCGGCGAGCACGAAGACGTAGGCGCGCTCGTTGTATTTGCCGTCGCGCCGGCGGAGCTCCGCGAGTGCCGCTTCGAGTGTCGCGACGTCGCTCATCGGCGGGCCTGACCGGGAGGCACTGGAGGCGTCGGAGGTGCGGGCGGCGGAGTCGTCACCACACGAATGCCACCGGAGCGGCGTTGTTCACGCTCCTCGGGCGCGTCGAGCAGCGCCAATTCGAGCACATCGTCGATCGTTTCCACGAGCCTGATATCAAGCAACTTCCGTACCTCTTCAGGCAAGTCAATAAGGTCGTTCTTGTTGCGTTCCGGAACCAGCACTTGCGTAACGCCGGCCCGTGCCGCAGCAGTCAGCTTTTCCTTCAAACCGCCTATGGGGAGCACCCTGCCCCGCAGGGTCAGCTCGCCCGTCATGGCGACATCGTGTCGCGACGGCCTGCGGCACAACAATGAGGCGAGCGCCGCTGCGATCGTAATGCCCGCCGACGGACCATCCTTCGGGACGCCACCGGCCGGAACGTGGAGGTGCACATCCGACTGCGTGAACGCGTCCTGCGGGATGCCGAGCGCGCTGGCGCGAGCCCGCAGCAGGCTCCAGGCCGCCTGCGCTGATTCCTTCATGACATCACCGAGCTGGCCGGTCAGCGTGATCTGCCCCTTCCCCGGCATCCGGATCGCTTCGATGAACATGATGTCGCCGCCCACCGGCGTCCACGCGAGCCCGGTGGCCACACCGATCTCCGGCGCGCGACCCGCGACCTCGCTCTGGACCGTCGGTTGGCACGCGTACTTCTCCAGGTTCTTCGAAGACACCTTCACCATCTTCGCCCCGCCCTCGACAACCTCCAACGCCGCTTTCCGCAGCACTCCCTGGATCTCGCGCTCGAGCTGCCGGACACCGGCTTCGCGCGTGTACTCCGCGATCAACCGATCGAGCGCGCCGTCCGCGATGTGCGCACGCTCTTCCTCTTTCCCCTTGCCCAGTCCCGTCTCTTTCAACTGGCGCGGCATGAGGTAGCGCTTGGCGATCTGCAGCTTCTCCGCCGGCGTGTAGCCGACGAGCGTCAGCTGCTCCATGCGGTCGAGCAACGGATCGGGGATGGGCATCGTGCTGTTCGCCGTCGCGATGAACATCACGCCCGAAAGATCGAACGGCACCTCGAGGTAGTGGTCCACGAAGGTCGAGTTCTGCGCCGGATCGAGGACCTCGAGCAGGGCCGCGGTGGGATCGCCGCGCACGTCGGAGCCCATCTTGTCCACTTCGTCGAGCATGAGCACCGGCGTGCGTGTTTCACAGCGTTGTAACGCGTGAATGATGCGTCCGGGAATCGCCCCCACGTACGTGCGCCGGTGGCCACGAATCTCGGCTTCATCGCGCACGCCGCCGAGCGACACGCGCGTGAACTTGCGGCCCAACGCCTCGGCGATGCTCTGGCCGAGCGAGGTCTTGCCGACGCCGGGCGGTCCCACGAAGCAAAGGATCGAGCCCTTCGCGTCGGGATTCAGCGTCCGCACCGCGAGGTACTCGAGAATTCTTTCCTTGATCGTTTTCAGATCGTAGTGATCGCGATCGAGAATCTCGCGCGCCGCCTTGAGGTCGAGACGGTCCTGCGTCACCCGGCTCCACGGCAGCGCGGCGAACACGTCGAGGTAGGTGCGCGCCACCTGGTATTCGGCGGACTGCGGCGACATCTGGCGCAGCCGCTTGAGCTCGCGATCGGAGACTTTTTTCGCCTCCGCCGACAGCTGCGCGTCTTCGAGCCGCTTGGCGAGCTCTTCGAGCTCGTCGTCACCCTCGCCTTCGCCCAGCTCCTGGCGGATCACCTGCAGCTGCTCGCGCAGCACGTACTCGCGCTGATTCTGGTCGAGCCGCGTCTTCACCTTTTCCTGGATCTGCGTACCGACCTCGAGGACCTGCAGCTCCTGGACCAGGAACTCGGCCAGGCGCTCCAGCCGGCGCGTCACGTCGTCGATCGCGAGCAGCTCGGCCTTGGCGGGCAACGCGAGGTCGAGATTGGCGGCGATGAAGTCGGCCAGCTTCCCCGCTTCGGTGATGCCGGCGAGCACTTCGTGCAGCTCGGCGCCGAGGTAGGGCGCGATGTCGATCACGCGCGAGAACTGCGCGACGACCGTCCGTTTGAGCGCTTCGGTGCGCGAGTCCTCGAGCACGTTCTCGACCAGCGCCTCCGGTTCCGCCATCAGCCACTTCTCGCCCTGCGCGATGTCCTTGAGCCGCGCGCGCTCCAGGCCCTGCACCATGACGCGCACCGAGCCGTCGCCGAGCTTGAGCATCCGCACGATCGTGCCGAGCGTCCCCACGTCGTAGAGCTGGTGGGGCAGCGTGTTCATCACGGCGCCCTCGGGCGGCTCCATCCCGCCCATCGACTTCACGACGCCGAGGAGCAGGCGCTTTTCACCCTGGATGATCTCGTCGATCAGCTGAACGGCTTTGGGGTCTGTGAGGGCCAGCGGCAAGACAACGTGGGGATAGACGACGAGCTGGCCCAGGGGAAGGACCGGCAGTCGCTCCATTACGTCACCCGGACCGACTGCGCGCCCGACGAGCGCGGCGGTTGTTTGGCGAGCCGGATCTCGAGGAAGCCGTGCTCGTACGTCGCACGGATCGACGCGGGATCGACGACCACGGGCAACCGGAAGCGGCGCTCGAACGGCCCGATCTGCACTTCCATCGAGTGATAATGCCGGCGGCCCTGCTGCCGTGGTGTCCGCTCGCCCGCGATCTTCAGGATCCCTTCGTCCACCTCGACCTGGAAGTCGCCGGCCTGCATCCCGGCGATGTCCATGTGGACAATCAGCTCTTCATCGGTCTCGTAGACGTCGGTACGCGGCTTCCACTTGGGAGACGCGACGAAGCCGACCGGACGGCCGTGCGCGACTTCATTGAAGTAAACGTCGAGCTCGTCGGCGAGGTGAACCGTGAGAGATCCCGACCCGCGGGAGGGACGATTCGGAGGCGTGAAACCGCTATCACCCATGCGCGACTAAGATAATGCTTCCTGAGGGACCCGGGCGGGGCCTAAAATCACCGATTTCGACCCCCCCTTCCTGCCTCGAATGCCCCTAATTCCGAACCCGCTCGATCACCCCCGGGATGGTTCCGGCCTCGAATCGGATTGACACGACCGGCATCAGGACCAGGGCACAGTTGCCGCTCGGGGAGGAGCAGCTCACGACCCCGCGCCGCACCAGCTTCACGGAGTTGTCGGGGTCGGGGGGGAAGGTCATGGTGACCGTCGCCCGGCGAATCGCGCCCGTGAGCTGCTGCAATTGGCTGGGCCCGCTGGCGATGCGGACCGCTTCGACTCGTGGTCCGGCCCCGATGAGGAGTTGGACCTCGCCCGACACGTCGGCGGCGAGCACGTTTCCGAGCTTGATCGTGCGCATCGCCATCAGCGCCGAGCTCGCCTGATCGATCCGGCGGTCCGCCTCGCGTTCACTACCGACCAGCTTGATGAGACGCGGCCTGATGGTCTCGCTCCGCGGCCCGCCGGCGTTCATCGCCAGCGCGTAGCTCTGGATGGCGTCGGCGGACCTGCCGAGCCGCTGCTGAATCTGGCCGAGATGCTCGCCGATCGCGCTTTCGTTGCTCAGCAGCCACGCAGCCCGCACGTACAGCTCCGCTCTGCCCAGGTCGCCGCGCGCAAAATAAATCCAACCCATGGTATCCCAGAACGCTCCGAGCCGGCCGACGGCGAACATCTCGCGCGGCCCGGCATCCTCGAGCGCCAGCCCGCGCAAGATCCCCTCGGTCTGGTCGATCGCGCGGCGCGCATACATCTCCGCGCTGTCGAGCTCCAGGCGTTGTTCGGCCAGGGAGTAGGCGACGTTGTTCCACATCTCCGGCGTCGGCGATAGGGCCACAGCCCGCCGGAACGCGGCGAGCGCGTCGCTGCCACGCCCGAGGCGCGCGTACGCGCTCCCGAGCAGCTCCTGCAGCGTCGTATCGTCGGGAGCGATCGAGACCGCGTGCTCGAGCGCGTCGGCGGCCGCGGAGTCGCGGTGCATGTCCACGAGCAGCCGCCCGAGGTTCGCGTGGGCATACTTGTCGAGCGGATTCACCTCGATCTGCTTCTGGAAGGCCGCGAGCGCCTCGTCGCGGCGCCCGACGCGCCGGAGCGTCAGCCCCATGTTGTTGTAGGAGTACTGGTCGTACGGATTGATGTCGATCTGTTTGCGGTAGGCGAGTAACGCTGAATCGGTCTTCCCGAGCATCATGTACGCGCGGCCCAGATTATTCCACGCCCACTGGTGGCGCGGCACGAGCTCCGTGACGGCGCGAAAGGCGCGGACCGCCGAGCGCGCGTCATTCGCGTCCAGTGCCGCCATCCCGCGCCGGTGCAGCTCGTCCGCATCGCCGCCCGTGGCGGCAGGCGTAACGGGCGCATCCCCGGAGCGCGTCAACGAAATCGTCCGCTTTTCGTCTTCGCGCACGATGTCCCGGAACGATCGGAATTCCGCCGCGCGATCGGGCGGCAGCACGCGGCGGATGAAGGTCACCGTGCGCTGCACGAGCAGCGTGTCACCGAGGCGCTCCGCGCTCGAGTGGTAGGTGGCGTAATCGCGCGTCAACGTGACCGCCGCGGGAAGACGCGACGTCACAGTTTTGGGCAGGACAATCCGAGCGTGGTACGGCAGCTCGTCGACGACGGAAATCAGCAGACTGTCCGTCGGCAGGCTATCCGACGCCGGCAAATCGAGTGGCGGCAGCGGCACATCGAGCTCGGCGTGCTGATTGGACCACGTGACGGCATCGGGATTGTCCAGCTGGAACGAGAACGCGAACGGGGTGCTCGTCGCGAGCGGATCGCCCGCGGTCGTGCTTTGCACCGTCCCGTCGAGATTCTCCGATGCGGCGAGCCGCTCCGCGAACAGGTGCCAGCTTTCTTCCGGCACCTGCTGAAACATCCCCCGCATGATGACTTCGACGTCGCCGCGCGACTCGTATCGGATCGACGTCGTCAGGCGCCCCGCATCGGTCAGCGTGCCCGTCGCATCGAGCCGGTTGAACGTGGGGTACGGCGCCGCGACCGGAACGCGCGCGAGCCGAGGCGCGGCGTCCTGGGGGATCACCAGCGCCTGCTTGCCCCGGAGCGTGACGAACAGGAACTGGAATGGCGCGACGCCTGGAGTCGCGTCCAGCCACAGGGAGTCCCGCGTCGGCACGAACGTGATCAGGTGATTGAACTGCGCGGGCGAGGGCAGCTCGGCGTCGAGCGGCTCGAGCGCGGGGATCAACACCGGCGCCGACGGAACGCCGATCGCGCGCAGCAGCGCGGCCAGCAACACGTGCTTGTCCTTGCAATCACCGTACTGATTGGCCAGCACGTCGGCCGC
>Ga0070694_100001917_pt1 | contig 12310 bp, 10 predicted proteins | sample KBSK1251metaG_FD_65470 | JGI IMG/M metagenome (GOLD analysis project Ga0070694, IMG submission 65470) | Corn, switchgrass and miscanthus rhizosphere microbial communities from Kellogg Biological Station, Michigan, USA - KBS K1-25-1 metaG | ecosystem: Host-associated > Plants > Roots >... | reverse complement strand
GCGACCAGCCTCGTGTGGCACGAACTGGCGCTCTCGGGCACCAGCTCGCACGAATTCGAGCGGCAGATCACGGCCCTCCAGCCCTTCCTCGCCGACAATTGGAAGGCGCGCGTCAGCGCCAAGAGCGGCAATCCGATCTACGAAAAGCCGGTGGTGCTCGTCATCTACCGCGCCGATCACAAATTCCTGCTCGACAACACGATCCCGCGCCGCGGCCACGGCCGCGCCGAATACGATCTCGTCATGGCCTCGCAGCCCTATCGCGCGCGGGCGCCGGTCGAGTTCAAGGCGCAGAAAGTGCTGGCGCCGCTGACGCGCAGCCTCGCGCCGGGCGGCCGGCTGATCGGCATTCACTCCGCGGGGCGCGATCCCGGGCTCGAGATCATCCAGCGCGTCTGGCCGGGCGAGAACCCGTTCACGACCGACCGCCACGATCTGCTGAAGGCGACGAAGAACGAGTTGGTCGCCGCCGCGCGCGACTTCAACTTCAACGCCTATGCCGACGACCGCTCGATCTTCCGCTACGACATGCACACGCTGCCGAACGAGATCAGCTCCTCGATCGGCACCTCGACGCTGTTCGCGGCGTGGAACGCGGCGATCTACGTGGCGCAGATCGAGGACCAGCGGCTCGAGGGCACGGTCGGCGACCGCGCCTATCTCGATGCCACGCGCGAGGTGCTGCAGAAGCACGGCGGGCTCTGGTTCCACGACGAATCCTTCGTGATTTCGCGCAAGCGCGACTGAGCGCGATTGTTTCACGCGCGGGCGTCCCGGCGGTGCCCGCTCCCTTTCCCTTTGTCACATCGGGAATATTCCATGCAGCGCAACGGCAATTACGTTTTCACCAGCGAATCCGTCTCCGAGGGCCATCCCGACAAGGTGTGCGACCGCATCTCGGACACGATCGTCGACCGCTACCTCCGCGAAGATCCCGCCGCCAAGGTCGCGTGCGAGACGCTCGCCACCACGAACCGCGTCGTGCTCGCCGGCGAAGTGCGGGGTCGCGTCGATCTCGGCGAGGGCGAACTCGTCTCGCTGGTGCGCGAGGCCATCCGCGACATCGGCTATGAGCAGGACGGCTTCCACTGGGACCGCGCCAATATCGAGGTGCATCTCCACGAGCAGTCGCCCGATATCGCGATGGGCGTCGAGGCCACGGGCAACAAGGACGAGGGCGCCGGCGACCAGGGCATCATGTTCGGCTATGCCTGCCGCGAGACGCCCGAGCTGATGCCGGCGCCGATCTATTACGCGCACGCGATCCTGCAATCGCTTTCCGAGGCGCGCCGCTCCGGCCGCACGCCGCAACTGGGCCCCGATGCCAAGAGCCAGGTGAGCCTCGAATACGTGAACGGCAAGCCGGTGCGCGCGACGTCGGTCGTGGTCTCGACTCAGCACAGCGGCGATATCGATCAGGACGAAGTGCGCGAAATCGTGCGCCCGCACGTGCTGAAGACGCTGCCCCGGGGCTGGATGTGCGCCGAGGACCAGTTCTACGTGAACCCGACCGGGCGTTTCGTGGTCGGCGGCCCCGATGGCGACGCCGGCCTCACCGGCCGCAAGATCATCGTCGACACTTACGGCGGCGCCGCGCCGCATGGCGGCGGCGCCTTTTCGGGCAAGGACCCTTCGAAGGTCGACCGTTCGGCGGCCTATGCCGCGCGCTATCTCGCGAAGAACGTCGTCGCCGCAGGCCTCGCGGATCGCTGCCTGATCCAGCTTTCCTATGCGATCGGCGTGGCGAAACCGCTTTCGATCTATGTCGACACCGGCGGCACGGCGAAGGTCGACGAGATTCGGCTCGCGAAGACGCTGCCCGAGCTCATGGATCTCTCGCCGCGCGGCATCCGCACCAAGCTCGGCCTGAACCGGCCGATCTATGCGCGCACGGCGGCCTACGGCCATTTCGGGCGCAAGCCCGAGAGTGACGGCGGCTTCTCGTGGGAGCGTACCGATCTCGCCGACGCGCTCGGCCGCGCGCTTGCCTGAGACAGGGGCGCGGCTTGAGCAGGGCGCGACGCGATGGACAAGGCGGCGAAGCCTGCCGAAGCGGCCGAGACCGCGAGCGCGCCCGCCGATCTTGGCGCGCGTATCGCGGCGCTCGCCGCCCACTATTCGCTCGAGGTCTCGAGCCGCAGCGCGCGCGATCTCGATGCCTGCCTCACCCACCTCGAGAAGGGCAGCGATGTCTACATCAACTTCATCGCCGGCGATGACCTCGGCGCCAAGGTGCGCTGCGCGGCGGCGTTGCGGGCGAGCGGATTCCGCCCCGTCCCGCATATTGGCGCACGCCATCTGAAATCCGCGGCTGCGCTCGACGATCTCGTGGCGCGCCTCGCCAGCGAGGCCGGAGTCGACCGCGCGCTGTTGATCGCCGGCGATGCCGCGGCGCCGGCCGGACCTTTCGAATCGAGTGTCGCGGTGCTCGCCAGCGGCGTATTGCAGCGGCACGGCTTCCGGGCGGCCGGTTTCGCCGGCTACCCCGAAGGCCACCCGCGGATCGCGCCGGCCGTCTTGAAGCGCGCGCTCGCCGAGAAACTGAAGCTCGCCGCCGGGCAGGGCATCGAGCCCTATATCGTGACCCAGTTCTGCTTCGAGCCCGCGGCGCTGACCGCGTGGCTGGCGGCGCTGCGCGCGGACGGCGTGACCATTCCGGTGCGCATCGGCCTCGCCGGCCCGGCCAACGTCGCGACGCTGGTGCGTTTCGCGATCCGCTGCGGCGTCACCAATTCCATCCGCGCGCTGACCGCCCGCGCCGACCGCTTCCTCCGCCTCGTCAGCGACAGCGCGCCCGATGCGCTCGTCCGCGGCATCGCCGCGGCGGCTGCGACCGATCCGGCGCTGCTCGCCGGCGTCGCCGGCCTCCACTTCTTCCCCTTCGGCGGCGTCGCGAAAACTGCACGCTGGACCAATGCCTTGAAGCGCGGCCGCTTCGGGCTCGGAGTCGGGGGCGGGTTGGACGTGGAGGTTTGAAAAGGCGCCGAGCCGAACCGCGACGCGGTTCTTCTTCGTAGCGCTGCTACGCCACCTTCAGCGCGCCGGAGTGGATGAGGGCGGCGGGGGCGAGGCGCTCTTGCAGCATATGGACGGAGACGGTCGTGCCCTTGCCCGGCTCGCTGACGATCGCGAGCGTGCCGCCATGCGCTTCCACCAGCGTCTTCACCAGCGCCAAGCCGAGACCGGTGCCGGGATCGCCGCGCGGCGCCTGATCGAGCTGCACGAAAGGCAGCATCGCGCGCGGGACGTCCTCCGGCCTCATGTCGATGCCCGTATCGCGCACCTGCACCACCAGCCGGCCGCTCGCGTCGAGCGCCGCGGAGAGCCAGATCTTGCCGCCCGCCGGCGTGAATTTGATCGCGTTGGAGAGGAGATTGAGCACGATCTGGCGGAAGCGCGTGGCATCGGCGCGGAGCGCGGGCAGGCGCGGCGAGGCTTCGACCGCGAGCGAAACGCCGGCGCCGCGCGCCTGCGCTTCCATGAGCTGGCCGCACTGCTTCAAGGTGCCGACGAGGTCCATGACCGATTCGCTGAGCGGCTGCGCGCCCACTTCGATCTTTGCTACGTCGAGGATGTCGTTGATGAGCTGCAGCAGATGCGAGCCGCTGCGATTGATGTCGCTGACGTATTGGGTGTACTTGCCCTGGCCGATCGGCCCGAACATCTCGTTCTTCATGATGTCGGAGAAGCCGATGATCGCGTTTAGCGGCGTCCTGAGCTCGTGGCTCATGTTGGCGAGGAAGCGCGTCTTGGCGCGATTGGCCTCGTCGGCGGCGTCGCGCGCCCTCCGGAGCGTGTCGGCCATGCGCGCATTGCCGAGCAGCAGCAGCACGGGGTCGCGCGTGTGCGCGTGGAGCGCATGCGCGAGGTAGACGAAGATCGAGATTCAAACCTCGAGCAGCGTCGCGGTGAAGAGGTGGTCGGGCAAGCCGTCGAGCGCCAGGCACGCGCCGAACGGGGCGACCGCCGGCAGCACGATGCTGTAGAACGCCGGCAGGTATGAGGTGTAGCCGGTGAGTGCCGCGGCCGAGAGGCCGGTCACCAGGAACACCTGCACGATGAGCAGGATGGGATCGCTGGGCGTGAACAGGACGACGCCGCCGATGCCCCAGAGAACGCCCGAGAGCAGCGTGCCCAACGCGAAGGTGGGGCCCCAGGCTTTGGCCTCGCCGGCCGCGCGCGTGCGCTCGAAATAGCGCCGGCAATGGACCCAGCGCATGATCGCGGCCGCGATCAGCAGAGCGGCCCAGGCGATGAGCATGGGTTTCGGCGAACTGCGCCAGAACACGGCGGTGATGAACAGCGACACCGCCATTTCGATCACGAGCTGGCCCGGCGCTTGCACGAACAGCCCGCGGACGATCTCGGCGCGGAGCTCGGATTGCGCGGCGGCATCGAGCGTACCGCCCCGGTCGGCGCGGAACGCGCGCAACACCAGCTCAAGCCGGGTCGGTTCGCAGTTCTGACCGCGGTTCAAGGCAAGCGCGATGTCGCCGAGAGGCACGCGAACGGACGGCCCTTGGCCGGAGCAGGCGTGGAACGAGGCATTGGCGAAGCGTGATATTCCATGCTGACGGTGCGCTTCTGACGGTTAACAAAAGCTTTATCCGCCGCCCCAACACATGCCGTTTCGTTAAGCTATTTTCCCCCAGGGACGCGGATCGCCCACGGCACGCGCTGCTGTGATCGGCCGCGGCCGCCGCCCCTGGCCGGGGGCGGAACCTTCCACTAGCGTTCCCTCGTTGGCTCCGCGCATGCAACGTTCGATCCGGATCGTGCTCGGCACGCCGACGGCACCAGTGCCGCCGGAGCCGGAAGCGCGCCCGCGGCCGGGGACCTATTGGCGCAAGTGGCGCAACGACGGCGCCCTGCTCTCCGTTCTGCTGCACGTGCTGGTGGTCGCGGCGCTGACCGTGAGCGTGCCCGTCTTCGGCCGGCCGGCCGCGGAGGAGACGGCCATACCGGTCGAACTCGTGCAGCGTGCGCCGAAGCCCGCGAGCGAAGAAAAGAAGCCGGAGGAGAAAAAGCCCGAGGAGCCGAAAAAGACCGAAGCGCCCAAGAAAGCCCCGCTGCCCGAGGTCAAGAAGATCTCGGAGCCGCCGAAGCCCGCGACACCGCCGAAGCCGCCCGCGCCCGTGCCCGCGTCCAAAACGGTGCCTCAGCCGGCGGCACCTCGGCCCCAACCGACGCCGCGCGCCGCGCCGCCGATGCCCCCGGCTCCGCCGCCGGCGCCGACACTGCCCGAGGCGCGCGAGCCGCCCGAGCCGCCGCCGATTCCCGACGCGCCGCGGCCGCAAGGGCCCTCGGGCGGCCTCAAGGTCGATGCCGACGTGGTGCCGGCGCCCGGCCAGAAGAACGGGCTCGGCTATTGGGTGCTGGAGCCGCTCACGGTCAATCTCGGTCACCGCTGCGGCATCGCGCACATCACCGGCTCGCTCGAGCTCAAAGAGCGCATCGGCGAAGGCCGCTACCGCGGCACGATGCACACGAGCATCGCGTGGGCGAAATGCCCTCCCGAAGGCGTGCTGCACGCGGTGGAGCTGCACATCAAGGACGGCGAAGTGGAGATGATCGGCGCCGACGGCTTCATCGATCGCGGCGTGATCGGCAAGAACACGATGCTGCTCGAAGACAGGTATGGACGCTCGGTCTGGAAAAAGCGCTGAGGCCGCGCCGCTCGGCGATGCCGCACGGCGCGCGCTGGCCGGCGATCTCCGCGCCTGCCGCGCGGCGACGCTGGCGCTGTTCCGGCGCATCGATCCCGCGCTGTTCCGCGCGCAGCTTCACCCGCTCTATTCGCCGCTCGGCTGGCATTTGGGCCACATCGCCTACACCGAGGCGCTATGGCTGCTCGACGGCGGCCGCGCGGTGACGCCGCCCGAGCTCGCGCGCGCCTTCGCAGTCGACGGCCTCGCCAAGGCGGAGCGCACCGGCGTTCCCGAGGCGGCGGCGACGTTCGACTATGTCGCGCGCGTGCGCCAGGCGACGCTCACGCGCCTCGCCGACCCCGGCGCCGCGATCGACGAAGCGCTCTGGCGCTTCATCTTGCAGCACGAGGCGCAGCATGCCGAGACCGCGACGCTCGTGCACGCGCTCACGACGCGCACCGGCGATGCGATCGAAATGACGCCCGATACGCGGCCGCTCGACTACGTCACGGTGCCGGGCGGGCTCGCCGCGATCGGCCATGACAGCGTGGAAGCGCTCGACAACGAGCGCGAGAAGCACGCGGTCGAAGTGGGCGCCTTCGCGCTCGCGCGCTATCCGGTCACCCAAGCGCAGTTCGCGGCGTTCATGGAAGATGGCGGCTATCGGCGGCGCGAGCTCTGGACCGAAGCGGGCTGGGCCTGGCGCGGGGCCGAGAGCATCGCGCGGCCGCATCATTGGCGCGCCGGCGCCCCCGATCATCCGGTGGCCGGCGTCAGCGGGCACGAAGCGGAAGCGTTCTGCCGCTGGGCGGGGGCACGCTTGCCCACCGAATTCGAATGGGAACATGCGGCGCGCGGCCTCGTTGTCGATGACGAGGCCGGCAATCTCGGCGGCGTCCATCTCGGCACGACACCGGTCGGCCGTTTCCCCAAAGGACGCAGCATCGACGGCGTGGACGATCTTTTCGGCAATGTGTGGGAGTGGACTGCGTCGGATTTCGCCCCATATCCGGGATTCCGCGCCTGGCCCTACGAGGGGTACTCGCAAACTTGGTTCGATGGCCGACACCGCGTGCTCCGCGGCGGGAGCTGGGCGACACGATCTTTTGCTTTGCGCCGGAGTTTCCGTAACTGGTATGTTGCGGAGACCAGGCAAATCTTCGCAGGGTTCCGCCCGGTGCGGGACCATCACGTCCGATGACACACATCGGCTGGCGCAGGCGCCTCCGCCTCGCGGGTCGGATCTAGAGGTGCCGCATGGACCCCCTCCAACGGGCCCATTCTCTTCCGCAAGCGCCGCGCATCCGCATCAAGAGCCTCGATCTCGGCGCGCGCGAGCCCGACGGCGCCGACGTGCTGCGCGGCCTCGGCGCGCGGCCGAAGACGCTACCACCCAAATATTTCTACGATGCGCATGGATCGCGCCTGTTCGACCGCATCACGGCGCTGCCCGAATATTACCTGACGCGCACCGAGCAGCGCATCCTCTCCGATTGCGCGCGGAGCCTCGGCGCCCGCGTCGGCGCCTCCGACTTGGTCGAGCTCGGCTGCGGCAGCGCGCGCAAGACGCGCATCGTCATCGATGCGCTGATCGATCAGACACCGCTGAAGTCGCCGCTCCTCTATGTGCCGATCGACGTGAGCGAGGCCGCGCTCGAGGAAGGCGCCGCTGGATTGAGCGACGCGTTCCCGCGCCTCGCGGTGAGCGGACTCGTCGGCACCTACGAGGCGGCGCTGGCCGATCTGCCGCCGCGTCTGGCGCCGCGCCGGCTGATGATGTTCCTCGGCAGCACGATCGGAAACCTCGATCCGGCCGAGAGCGCCGAATTCTTCGCCGCGGTGGCGCGCGCGCTCGAGCCCGGCGATGCGCTGCTGCTCGGCTTCGATCTCGCCAAGACGCCCGGCGTCATCGAGGCCGCCTACAACGACGCGCAGGGAGTCACCGCCGCGTTCAACCTCAACATGCTGCGCCATCTGAACCGGCGCTTCGACGGCGATTTCGATCTCGCGCGCTTCCAGCACCGCGCCTTCTTCAACGCCGAGGCCTCGCAGATCGAGATGCACCTGGTCAGCGCCGATGCGCAAGCCGTGCGCTTGCGCAAGCTCGGCCTCTCGGCACGCTTCGACGCCGGCGAAACCATCCGCACCGAGATCTCGCGGAAATTCCGCTTCGCCGCCATGGCCGAAACCGTCGAACGCCACGGCTTCACGCTCGCCGAGCGCTGGAGCGACAGCCTCGAATGGTTCGCCGTGGCGCTGTTCCGGCGGGTTTGATCCCGGATCGCGTAGGCGCGCGCAGGGCGCGCCTCTGGGCATCCAGAGCCGAGTTCGCGCGCCTCACTCTTTCACCCGCTCCCAGCTCGCATCGGGATTGTATTCGACCATGTTGCCGGCGATCTCGGCCGTGCGCGCGCCGAGATTCTTCTGGAACACGACGCCCTGGTGGTTCACGACGAAGGTCATGATGCCGGAATTCCCCCACTGCGCCGGATAGGCGACCATGGCGAATCCCGAGATCATGCGGCCGTTGACGATGTAGCTGTAGCTGCCGCCGGGCGCGGCCGCGCCTTGGCGCGTCATCATCTTGAAGTAGTAGCCGTAATAGGGCTGGTTGCGCCGAGAGAGGCGATAGCCGGGCTGATAGCCTTCCGATTCGGCCTCGGCGACGAGTTCGCCCAACGGGCTCAGCTCATCGCCGTCCTTGGTCTCCCAATAGAGCCCGTCGCGCTTGCCCGGCCGGCTCTTGATCCGGCGTGCATATTGCTTGATGCCGTCGCCCTCGCGGTCGACCGAGGCGTATTGCTGCTGCGCCGCGACGAAGGCGTTCATCACGTCGATGGTGGTGAGTTCGTTCTCGCCGACCCTCCGGGTCAGGACCTCGTCCTTGCCCACAGCGACGTCGAACACCCAGCTCTCGCCGCGCTTCACGATCGGGATCGGCATCGGCCAGCTCTGCGCACCCACCACGACGACAACGCGGCCCGGCGTATCCTCGACCAAGCTCATCGCCTTCGCGGCGGCTTCGGCCAATTCCTGCATGCCGCGGCGATCCGCGACATCGTCGCCCGAATTGACGAGCTCCTCGCCGTCCGAGCCGAAGATGCGCAACAGCGCGGCTTTGTCCCCGGCCTTGGACGCGTCGATCATCGCCCGCGCCGCTTCGGCCGCGGTGGCGAAGGATTGCGGCTCGATCTTTGGTTTCGCCGGCTGCGCCGTCTCGGCCCAGGCGGGCGGCGCCAGCGCCAGCGGCGCGGCGACGATGCCGGCGCCGAGCAGCGCGACGGCAAGGATCCGCGTGCAGGAAAACGCGGTCAAGGAACGGGGCATGGCGGTCTCCATTTGCGCCCGAGGGGCGGCGGCGTGAGTGCGGAAACGGGAACGGGCGGCGGTGGTCATCGCTTCCTCCCGCTGTCGGGCGATCGCTGCGGCGCGCTCGATTTCGGCGCCGCGCGGCGCTGCTGCGGCGCGCTCTTCTGCGGCGCGCTCTTGGGCGCCACGGTCGAGCGCGATTCGCGGCCGCGCGTCGTGTACTTCTGCGTGTCGGGGCGCGAGCGCGGGGTGAAGCTCGGGCTCGAACGCTGCGTGCGCGGCGTGAAGCTCGGTTGACGCAGTGTCGGCGTGCGCGTCGTCGGCGTGCGAGGCGTGAAGCGCGTCGGCGGCGTGCGCGTCTCGGGGCGGCGCAGCGTCGGCGTGCGCTGCAGGCTTTCGCGCCCGCGCTGGACGTTGCGCTCGGTGATCGGCCGGCGCTGGATGTTGGTCATTCCCGGTTTCGGCGTCGGCGTGCGCGTCTGGGTCCGCGGCGTCGTGCGCGGCGAAAAGCGGCCGCGCGAGATGTCGTCGGCCGAGGGCCGCGGCGGAGTGGGGCTGCGCATATAGGGCGTACGCCGGCGATCGCCGATTTGGCGCGGGCGCCAGAAGCGGGATCTGTCCATGGAGAGACGGCGGTTGTGGATCGTCGGCGTGTAGCTGTAGACGATCCCTCGGCAGCAGCCGCCATAGACGTCGCCCCATCCCCAATCGTAGCCCCAGCCGCCGTAGACGACGCGCCAGCTCGGCCAGTAGATGCCGGTGTCGATCCAGACGCCGAGCGGAAAGCCGACGTCGAACGTGATCCAGAAGCCGCTGGGCGGCGGCGGCTCGTAGAACACCATCATCGGATCGTAGACCGGGATGTAGACCATCGTGGGCTCGGCCTCGGGCGGCGCGATCACGATCATGCTGTCGGGATCGACGATGACGCGCTGGCGCGGCGTCGGCTTCAGATTGCCGAGCGCCTGCGCCTGACGGCGCAGGCGCTGGATGGATTGCAGCACGTCTTCGGGCTGGGCGACGAACGCGAGGCCGAGCTCGTCGGTCCAGCGCAGATCGTCGTTCATCATCTTGAGCACGGGCGGATAGCGCAGCAGCGCCTTGATGCTCGGATCCCATTCCTGCTTGTCGCCGTCGGCGACGCTCTTCTTGGCTTCGAGCCAGCGCGCGGCCTCGACCACTTGCAGAGGAATCGTCGCGGCGGGAAGGATCTGCGCGATCAGCGCGTCGGGATAGAGCGCGATGCGCGCCGTAAGCTTGTCGAGCGCCTCGGCCGTCCAGACATGGTCGGGCGGCGGGGTCGCCGTGGGCGGCGAGGCCGGCGGCGGCGCGGTCTCGGCGCGGATCGCCGCCGCGGGCACGAGCGCCATGAAGACGGCGATCGCTGCGCCGAGCCAGCGCCGCCGAGAGGCGTCGCGTCTTCGTGGGGTGCTGGCCGCTGCGGCCGGGCGCGTCGATCTTGGACCTGACATCGCTTCGCTCTGCTGAGAAATCCCTCTCAGCAGCGAAATTGCGCGCGATCCGCAGGGGGTGCCTTGATCTAACTCAAGCCCATGCGAAAACGAAAGCGCCCGGAGCGTTTCCGCTCCGGGCGCTGTTTCGTCGAGCTCCTGGCGTCGCGTCAGTCTTTGCGCGCGCCCATGAGCTGCAGCAGGAAGATGAAGATGTTAATGAAGTCGAGATAGAGATTGAGGGCGCCCAGGATGCCCTTCTTCGTCATCGTCTCGCCGTCATCGGAAGCGTCGTACATCCCCTTGATCTTCTGTGTGTCGTAGGCGGTCAAGCCGGTGAAGATCAGCACGCCCAAGATCGAGATGGCGAAGCCCATCGCCGAGCTCTTGAGGAAGATGTTGACGATCATCGCGATCAGGAGGCCAATGACGCCCATGATCAGGAAGTTGCCCATTCCGGTGAGATCGCGCTTGGTCGTGTAGCCCCACAGGCTCATCGCGCCGAACATCGCGGCGGTGATGAAGAACACCTTCGCCACGCTCGTCGCCGTGTAGACGAACACGATCGGCGCCAGCGAAAGCCCCATCAGCGCCGCATAGAACCAGAACAGCCCCTGCGCCGAGGCCGCCGACATGGAATGCAGCCGGAACGAGAAGATGAAGACGAGCACGACCGGCGCGAACAGCGCGACCCAGCCGAGCACCGTCAGCTTCACGCCGACATAGCCGGCGGCCGTGCGGCCGACCGCGAAGAAGAGTTCGCGCAGCCCATCGACGCTGATCACCGCGAAGGCGACCGCGCCCGTGAGCGCCAAGCCCAAGGCCATCCAGTTGTAGACCTTAAGCATGTATTGCCGGAGGCCCGCATCGACGCCGACCGTTGCCCGGTCGCGCCCGACTACGACGCCGCCCTGCTGATTGCGGTATTCCATCGATGAACCCTCTGTTCCTGTCACGAGGTTATAGTTGATCCGTGATGCTATTTTGGGGGTGAATTCGCCAAAATCAAGGCTACGAGAGCCGCCGGCGTCCCGCCCCAAGCCATTGAAATGTCGGGGGAGACGAGCGTCCGAACGCGGCTACGGGGCGAATCGGTTAACGTTTGCGCGCCTCAGGCGCCGAACCGTGCCGATTTCGCGCCTTCGGCGTGCGCCTCGGAAAGGCAGTGCGCATGCGAATGATCGGCCAGGGCCTCGATGACCCGGCACTCCGAGATTCGCGCCTCGCCGCGCTTTTGGGCACGGCGGCAGCGCGCGACCATGCGGGCGAGTTCGCCGCGCAGCGATTCAAGCTGCGCGATCTTGCGCTCGATCCGAGCGAGATGCGCGGTGGCGATGCGGTCGGCGCGGGCGCAGGGCTGATCGGGCCGGTCGCCGAGCGCCAGCAGCTCGCGGATCGCGTCGAGCGGAAAACCGAGCTCGCGCGCGTGCCGGATGAAGGCCAGGCGGTCGCGGTGCGCCTTGCCGTAGACGCGCTGATTGCCGGCGGTGCGCGCCGGCGCCGGGAGCAGGCCGATCTGCTCGTAGTAGCGGATCGTCTGGACCTTGCTTCCCGTCTCGCGGGCGAGAAAGCCGATGGTGTCCTGCCGCATGCGGGGCCTCTTGAACCTACAACGACTGTAGGAACTATGTTTCCGCTGCCCGCATTGCAACGATATGGGTCCGGCATGAGTGCGCATTGCTGCCATCACGCGAGCAGAGAACGCTTCGAGGGCGTCTCGGAGCGCTATCGTCGCGTCCTTTGGATCGTCATCGCGCTCAACGCCACGATGTTCGCGGTCGAGGTGGTGGCGGGCGCACTGGCCCATTCGATGTCGCTCCAGGCCGACGCAATGGATTTCGCCGCCGACGCCGCGACTTATGGGCTCACGCTCTACATGATCGGCCGGCCGGACCGCTGGCG
>Ga0070694_100001916_pt1 | contig 12310 bp, 12 predicted proteins | sample KBSK1251metaG_FD_65470 | JGI IMG/M metagenome (GOLD analysis project Ga0070694, IMG submission 65470) | Corn, switchgrass and miscanthus rhizosphere microbial communities from Kellogg Biological Station, Michigan, USA - KBS K1-25-1 metaG | ecosystem: Host-associated > Plants > Roots >... | reverse complement strand
TAGCCCGTAGCCTCGAGCCCGATATAATTCCGCTTCGTGCCCGTCTCTACCCTGTCACCCACGTACAAACGAATCCTACTCAAGCTGTCCGGCGAAGCCCTGATGGGCGAGCAGCAGTTCGGCGTCGATCCCGAGGTCGCCACGCAGATTGCGCAGGACATCGCCGAAATCCAGGCCCAGGGCGTGGAGACGGCCATCGTGATTGGCGGCGGCAATATCTTCCGCGGGCTGGCGGCCAGCGCGCGCGGCATGGACCGCGCCACGGCCGACTACATGGGCATGCTCGCCACGGTGATCAACGCGCTCGCCTTGCAGGACGCGCTCGAGCAGCTCGGCGTCCTGACGCGCGTCGTCACCGCGATCGAGATGCGTGCGGTGGCGGAGCCGTTCATCCGCCGGCGCGCCATCCGTCACCTCGAAAAGAAGCGCGTCGTCATCTTCGCCGCGGGCACCGGCAATCCCTACTTCACGACCGACACCGCCGCAGCGCTGCGTGCAATGGAGATCAAGGCGGAAGTGATCCTCAAGGGGACGAAGGTGGACGGCGTCTACACGGCCGACCCGATGCTCGACCCGCACGCCACGAAATACCCTACAATCTCCTACCTGCAGGTGCTCGAACGGCAGCTCAAGGTGATGGACGCAACGGCCATCTCGCTCTGCATGGACAACAAGCTGCCGATTGTCGTCTTCAACCTGCGCGAGCCCGGCAACATCCGCCGCGTGGTGATGGGCGAACCGATCGGCACGACCGTCAGTTAGTTCGTTGCAACCACCATCCCTCGACCAGAGACGCACATGGACTTCAACGACTTAAAAGGCATGTTCGGTGAACTGAAGACGCGCATGGACGGCGCCATCGATCGCGTCCGGCGGGACATGGCGTCGGTGCGTACCGGGCGCGCCACGGTCAGCCTGCTCGACGGCGTCCAGGTGGACGCGTACGGATCGAAGATGCCGATCAACCAGGTCGCGTCGCTGTCCGTGCCCGAGCCGGCGCTCATCGTCGCGCAGCCGTTCGACCCGTCGACGATGAAGGAGGTCGAGAAGGCCATCCGCGCGTCGGACCTCGGGCTCAACCCGTCGAACGACGGCAAGGTGATCCGCATCCCGATTCCGCCGCTCACCGACGAGCGCCGCAAGGAGCTGTCGCGCCACGTCCACAAGCAGGCCGAGGAAGGGCGCAACGTCGTCCGCAACGTCCGCCGCGACGCGAACGAGCGGCTGAAGAAGCTGCTCAAGGACCACAAGATCTCAGAGGACGACGAGCGGAAGGGGCTCGACCAGGTCCAGAAGATGACCGACGAGCACGTCAGGATGATCGACGACCTGCAGAAGAAGAAGGACCAGGACCTGCTGGGACACTAGTCTCCGAAGGCGATACCCATCATCCGGGCGGTCTGCAGCAGGTCGTAGTCGAGCGGCACGAGCTTCGTGCGGCCGACGACCTCGCCGAGCGGGATCGGCACGAGCTCCGGCGGGTGATTGGCGACCATCTTGCCGAACTGCCCGCGCAGCACCAGCTCCACCGCCTTCCCGCCGAACCTGGTCGCCAGCGTCCGATCGAATGCGGTCGGCGCTCCCCCGCGCTGCAGGTGGCCGAGCACGACGTGCCGCGTTTCCTTGTCCGTGAGGCGCGTGAGCTCGTCTCCACAGAATTTCGCGGCGCCGCCCAGCCGCTCGGCGTGGCCGCCACGCGCCTCCTGCACGATCGACAGCTTCCCGTCCTTCGGCCGTGCTCCCTCGGCCACCACGACGATGCTGAACTTCGCGCCGCGCTCGTCGCGCTTGCGCAGGCACTCGACGACCTTGTCGAAGTCGTACGGAATCTCCGGAATCAGGATGACGTCCGCGCCGCCGGCCATCCCGGCGTGCAGCGCGATCCAGCCGGCGTACCGGCCCATCACCTCGACGACGATGACGCGGCGATGCGCTTCGGCGGTCGTGTGCAGGCGATCGATGGCGTCGGTGGCGAAGCTGACCGCGGTGTCGAAGCCAAAACAGCTCGTCGTGCCGTAGATGTCGTTGTCGATCGTCTTCGGGACGCCGACGAGCGGGATGCCCTTCCGGTAGAACTCGTACGAGATGCCGAGCGTGCCGTCGCCGCCGATGCAGATGAGCGCGTCGAGCTCCATCTGCTGGAACATCTCCATCACGCGGTCGCTGTAATCGAAGGTGCCGTGCGGCGTGATGATCGGCTCGGCGAACGGATCGCCGCGATTGACGGTGCCGAGGATGGTGCCGCCGAGGCGCAGGATGCCTGTAACGTCTTTCGGCGTGAGAACGCGCGACTTCTCCGGATAGATCAGCCCGTCGAAGCTGTCCTCGAGCCCGACGACGGTGACGCCCGCGTTGCTGGCGGTCTTGACGACCGCGCGGATCACCGCGTTGAGGCCGGGCGCGTCCCCGCCGCCTGTCAGGACGCCAAGTTTTCGGATCGTGGGCATTCAGGTGGGCGCGTCGCGATCGTGAAATCGAGTATAGCAAGCTCCGAAACGAGCGTAGCATCGGCTTCGTGCCAGATGAGCCGGCCTCGCCCGGGGTTACGCAATTGCTGATCGACTGGAGCAATGGCGACGAAAATGCCTTGCAGCAGCTGATCCCGCTGGTGCACGAGGAACTGCGTCGCGTCGCCAGGCGGCACATGGCGCACGAACGGGCGGAGCACACGCTGCAGGCGACCGCGCTGGTCAACGAGGCGTATATGCGGCTGGTCGATGTCCAGAGGGTGAAGTGGCAGAACCGGGCGCACTTCTTCGCGATGTCGGCGCGGCTGATGCGGAGGATTCTCGTCGATTTCGCCCGTTCGCGTCGGTATCAGAAGCGCGGCGGGGGCGCGCAGAAGGTCACGCTCGATGAAGCGCTGGTGGTGTCGCCCGAACCGGGCTCCGACCTCGTTCGCCTCGACGAGGTGCTGACGGCGCTGGCAGCCGTCGATTCGCGCAAGGCGCAGGTGGTGGAGATGCGGTTCTTCGGCGGCCTCAGCGTCGAGGAGACCGCCGAGGCGCTGCACGTCTCGCGCGACACGGTCATGCGCGACTGGAAGCTCGCGAAGGCGTGGCTCCTTCGCGAGCTCAAGACGCCCGGCGCTTGATCCGCCCGGCGGAGGGACCGTGCAGATTACCGGTTCGCCCCCGACGCCGGATAGATGAACTCGTGTCCGATGGTCTGGCCGATGGGGAACCACGTCCTGACGGGCGGGGTGACCCCTGCTTGCACTTCGTTGAACACGACCTGGCGATCGGCGCGAAGCCCGCGCGGACGAGCGACCCGTCTGGTAAACGCACGGAGATACACGTGCGCACGATCGCGGCTCGACACCTGTACGATGTCGTACGAACCGGGCACCACCGCCTCGAAGGCATACGTCCCTGCCGGGAGCGAGACGCCGGGCAGCGCGAACGGCGCGCTGAAGGTGAGGTAATTGGTGTGTCCGGCATCCGCCCGTGCCATCGAGGCTGCGGCGAGAAGACCGGCGAGGACCGTCGCACACGAGATGACCAATCGTGACTTCACCATGACATCCTCCTTTTGAATGGGGCGCCGGAAGTGGCAGCCCCGCCGCCGTTACTTTGATGTGACCGGACGAGCGAACCTGCGGATCTCCGCGCGAACCGCGTTGCCGGCATCCATTGCAGCCGTGGTTTCGCGGGAGTGCGTCGTCCCCTTGAAACCGATTCGCTCGTACAGGAAGTACTGCGCATCGGTGCTTCGCACCGTGGGGTCGTCGATGGCTTCGATGGTGTGGCGCAGTTCGTGGCCGATTGAGCCGATCAGGTCCCACTCGGACCTGCCGGCGTCGAGCGCGAGGGTGACGCGCATGATGCGGCTGGCTCCCGCGACCGTGACGCCCGAGAAGCACGCGCGAACACCGTGCCCGCAGTCGCCCTCGAGCACATACACGTAGGTGTCGCTGCCGTCGATCGTCTGGACGATCTGACGGAACGTCGCCGAGCCCTCCATGGCGCGGTCGATCAGTGCCGCCACCGCCGCGGTGGTCGGCCGGACGTGAGCCCGGTTCGCGTCGCCGCCGTATCGCATCGCCTGTGCTGCGGAGCCGGCGGAGGGCGCGAGGAGTCCTCCGGCCATCGCCATCGCCATCGCCACCTTTCGTGCCCGGTTCGCCATGACGTCTCCCTCCTCGCCACTGGAGGCGGGAAACGGCGCAGGAAAGTCGCATGGGGGCTGAAATGGCCGAAAAGGGCCGGAATCGGGCAGGCTCGCGTGGATGGCCGGCTTACAATGCGCTGGGAAAGACGATGACAATCCGGCCCGATCGGTGGGCCACGGTCGAACGCCTCTACCACGCGGCGCAGGCGCTTCGGGCCGAACAGCGCGCGCCGTTCCTGGCGGAGGCCTGCGCCGGCGACGACGAGCTTCGCCGCGAGGTCGAATCGCTGCTGGCGCAGTGCGGGTCAGCCGATGACGCGCTGACGCGCGGCGCCGTTGCCGCGGCCGCCGGTCTGGTCAGCGACATCGGGCAATCGATGATGGTCGGCCGCCGGTTCGGCGTCTATCACGTGCTCGCGCCGCTCGGGGCCGGCGGCATGGGCGAGGTCTATCGCGCCCGCGACACCAGGCTGGGCCGGGATGTCGCGATCAAGATCGTGCCCCACGAGTTCAGCGCCCTTCCCGATCGTCTCGCGCGCTGTGAGCGCGAGGCGCGAATGCTGGCGGCGCTCAATCACCCGCACATCGCTGCGATATACGGCATCGAGGACGACGAGGGGATCCATGCGCTCGTGCTGGAGCTGGTCGACGGCGAGACGCTCGCGGAACGGATCGCGCGCGGACCGCTGCCGGTGACGCAGGCGCTCGAGATCGCGCGCCAGATTGCCGACGCGCTCGATGCCGCGCACGAAAAAGGGATTGTCCATCGCGACCTGAAGCCGGCCAACATCAAGATCACCCCTGAGGGTGTCGTCAAGGTGCTCGACTTCGGCCTGGCGAAGCTCGAATCCGCTGGCAGCGGGCAGCTGGCAGCAGGCAGTCCGCTGATGGAGTCGCCCACAATTACCGTCGACGGCACGCACACGGGGCTCATCGTCGGCACGGCCGCTTACATGAGCCCCGAGCAGGCGCGCGGCCTCGCAGTCGACAAGCGCACCGACATCTGGGCGTTCGGGTGTGTCCTGTACGAGATGCTCGCCGACCGCGCGGCGTTCGCGGGCGAGACCCTCACGGACACGCTCGCCGCCGTCCTCGCGCGAGAACCAGATTGGGCGGCGCTTGCGGGCACTCCGGAAGGTGTCATCACGCTCGTGCGCCGCTGTCTCGAAAAGGACGTCAAGCACCGGATGCGGGATATCGGCGACGTGCTCATGGAGCTCGACGCACGGGGCGACGTCACACCACCGCGTCTGGCCGCTCGCCGACCTGCCGCCGTGATCGCGGCCGTCGTCATCGTGCTCGTCGCGCTGGCGGCAGCATTCTTCTCGCAGCGCATCCTCTCACCGGCAGCCCGGGTGCCGGCGATGCAGTTCACCTTCACGGCGCCTCCAGGCTCGACGATCGATCCGGAGTTTCCGGTTCCGTCGCCCGATGGGAGTCGCATCGCGTTTATTGCGCGCGCCGACCAGGGGACGTCCGCCCTGTGAATTCGACGCATTGATTCGTCGATGCCGCAACGGATCCCCGGAAGCGAGGGAGCGACGGGACCATCCTGGTCGCCGGATGGGCGCTTCATCGCGTTTCAGTCGGAAGGAAAGCTGAAGAAGGTCGATGCCTCGGGCGGATCGATGCTGACGATCGCCTCGATGGTGCCCAATCTCGGGTCGACGTGGAACGCAGACAACGTCATCGTCTTCGCTCCGTCGAATCGCACGCCGCTCTATCGCGTTTCGGCGGATGGCGGTTCGCCCGAAGCGATCACCACGCTTGATGCGTCGCGGGGAGAGAACTCGCACAGATGGCCCGTCTTTCTTCCTGACGGTCGCCATTTCATGTTCACGGCACGAAGCGACATCAAGGAGAACACCGCGGTCTACATCGGAAGCCTCGACTCGAAGAGCTCGACTCGCCTGCTGACGGCGCAGTCGAATGCCGTCTACGCGCCGCCAGGGTATGTGTTGTTCGCGCGCGAAGGCACGCTGATGGCGCAAAAGTTCAACGCCGGCACCCTGACGTTGTCCGGTGAAGCGATTCCGCTCGCCTCCGGCGTCGAACACATCACCCCAAGCGCCGAGGCAATCTTCGCGACGTCGGCGGACGGGAACGTCCTGGCGTATCAGGGAGCCGTCGGGAGAAACAGCCTGCTCACCTGGTTCGATCGCGAAGGCAGAATGCTCGGGATCATTGGACCGGAAAAGGATTTCACAACGGATCTCCAGATCTCTCCCGACGGCAAGCAGGCAGTTGTCGTCATTCCGGACCCGGACAGCGGCAATCGCGATCTCTGGCTCCTCGATTTGCACGCAGGCGGCCTGACGCGATTGACGACACATCCCGCCAACGACTGGCAGCCCGCATGGGATCCTGACAGCGCCCACGTCGCATTCGCTTCCGACCGCAACGGCACTCCAGGAATGTACCGGAAGGCGACCGGCGGCACCGGGGACGAGACGGCAATCCTCACACCGCCACGCGGCGCCCCGAAGGACTATTCCGCCGATGGTCGCTTCCTGCTGTTCTTGGAGAACCGCGGGGCAGGTGCATCCGACCTCTGGGTCGCACCGCGTTCAGGCGCGACACCCTATCCGTTCGTGGTCGGCCCGTTTGCGGAGAATCAATCGGCCTTCTCTCCCGACGGACAATGGGTCGCGTACGAATCGAACGAATCCGGCACCGGCGAGGTTTACGTAAAGTCCTTCGGCGGCGCCGGAAAGCAACAGGTCTCGCGCGGAGGCGGCCATTCGGCGCGCTGGAAGCGCGACGGAACCGAGATCTTCTACTTGAACCTCGCGAATCAGCTCATGCGGGTCGGGGTGAGCGGTGGCGACACGCTCGAGACGACGATGCCCACCGCGTTGTTCGCGGTGTGCAGGCGCGGCGACCCGAATCCCCTATATGAAGGACGATGGTACGACCTCGCACCGGACGGCCGCTTCCTGATGCCATGCGCCACCGCCCATGACAACCCGTCGATCACGGTGACCGTCGGATGGGCCTCACAGCTCGCAGGCAAATTCAAGTGATGAACGCCGACCGATAGCGGTCGTCGAGCGGCTCTTTCACGCTGCGCGTGGCCGAAGCCCGCATGTTAAACTCGACTTTCAAGTCGATCGGTTCGCGATACCATCAATAGGGCCGCTAGCTCAGCTGGGAGAGCGCCGCGTTCGCAATGCGGAGGTCAGGAGTTCGATCCTCCTGCGGTCCACCAACCTTCGCTCACGCATCGCAACCGTCGCGTGAGCTACGGTTGGCGAGCCATCTCACCAGTTGATCCCCGCGCGAACGTTGACGCCTACTGCGACGCCGATTTTCCGGCTGCGACCGGCGCGCTGACGTGCGCGACGGAGTTGTCCGCGCGCAGCAGGACGACCGCGCGGCAGGCTCCGCACTGCGCCCACTTGGCGCCGCGCGCGTCGGCGCGGAAAACTTCCAGTTGCTCACTCTCACATCGCGGGCAATCCGGCAACGGCTTCGGCATCGGGCCTCCAGCAGGTGACTAATGACTGAACGACGCGGGCAGTTCGGTTGGGTGCTTCCCGATCGACGCCTGCCACCCCAGGTCGTGCGCCAGACGCCGGTAGCCGACGGTCAGGTACCTGTTGTAGCCAGCTCGATGCCAGAACACCGCCGGCGCCACGCACGCGACGACTGACAGCACGAAATAGGCCGGCCAGGCCCACGCCCACGGCAGGAACGGGCGGACGGCGTGCAGCACCGTGAAGTAGACGAAGAACTGGATCACGAAGACCGCAAAGGACGTCTGCCCGATGATCGACAGCCCGCGAACGACGCGCGCCATGCGCGCCTGCGACGCGAGACGGAGCGAGGTCGAGATCAGCACGAGGCCGAGCGAGCCGTAGAACAGGAAGTAGACGAGCGACGGCGGCATCTTCGCAAACGGCGACCCCACGGCGTGCGTGGCGAGCGCGGCCTCGTAGCCGTACCACGTGATGACGTGATACGCCGCGTTGAGGCTCGCCGCAGCCACGATGCCAACGGCCGCCGTGCGCAGCAGCAGGCGATGCATCGCGCGCACGTTGCCTTCGCTGCTGTAGCCGCCGAGCCGTTCCCCAAGCACCGTCGCGGCGAGTTCCAGCGAGTACCAGGGAACGATCGGAAACGCGTACACGTAGAAGCTCGACCCGTGCTGCCCGACGACGCCAAAGAATGTTTCCTTGAAGACCATCGGGTAGTGGGCCGTCGGATGCCACTGGAGGACGACCATCACCGAGACGGCGTACGAGCCGAGGCCGATCAGCAGCCTCGTGCCCGGCGGCACTGTCGTGATCAGCCACGGGCTGATCAGCATGCAGACACCCACCGCGTCGGTGATCGACACGAACCGCACCGCGTAGGTGGCGTGCGACAGGAGCACCAGCAGGTGCCCGATGGTGAGAAGAAAGAGCCCCCGGTCCGTCACAATCGTGCGGAAGCGCTCGAAGTCCGCCGGCCGCGTCCGGTAGTACATCCCGAGCAGGGTACCGTTGATGAGCATGAAGGTCGGCGAGGCAATCATGCCGACCAGCGTCATCAGGCTTCCGGTCGCGTCGTCTCCTGGAAAATAGTTGAACGCGAAGTGCGACAGCAGCACGAAGAACATCGCGCTGCCGCGCGCGGCGTCTATGAAGTGGAGACGGGCGTGCGCTTCCGCCCGATCGGCGTTAATAAGACCGTGGGTGGGCGACGGGGGCACGCCCGGCAAGCAGCAAGCCGTGAGCCACGGGCCTGCACAATTTTTCTTTTCAGGGACGGCATTTGTGAGGACAAGTCCGGCCGTCCGGAGACTTTCTTGACGCTGGCAACGGCAATCCCGCCACGGGCGGCAATCGCGCCACCACGGGCGGCCGCTAACTCGCCCGGTTCCACACGGCGAAATTGCGAATCGTGCGCCCCTGCGCGTCACGCCCCGTCGTGACGATCGTCCGGGTCTTCCCGTCCGGCGTCACCGCGACGCGCGCGTTGGTCGTGATCTGCCCGTTCACCTTGGTGGCAAACGAATAGTGGTGATCGTCGATGCGCGTGTAGACGCGCGTGCTGTTCGGATCGGGCGCGCCCTTGTACTCGGATTCCTTCCCGTCGAACGTGAAGGTGATCTCGGTGTGCGTCTTCTTGCCGTCGGCATCGACGCCGTCGGTGATCGCGGTTACGCTGTCGCCGGACGCCGTCATCGTCGTGGTTTGACTCTTCGGCGCCAGGTTCGCGGGATCGAACGAGGACTGCGCGAGATTCAGCGTCCAGGTGCCGATCCAGGCGTCACGAGTTTGTGCCGTTGACGAGGTTGCGGTAAGAAAGTAGCCCGAGGCGAACACCATGACGAGCAGCAGCCGACGCATGCCATCCCTCCTGCCGCCGAGACTCTATCTCAGCTTCGCGCTGGCCGGCGCAGTTTCACTGTGTGCGTGCGGCGGCGGGCGTCCGGCGCCGCAGAGCGACCCGGAACGTCGCGATCCGGCGCCAGCAACGCAGGCGGTCTCGCATGGCGTCGACCAGTCCGCCATCGACACGTCGGTCGCCCCGGGTGACGACTTCTTCCACTACGCGAACGGCGCCTGGCTGAAGAGAACCGAGATTCCCGCGGACCGCAGCACGTACGGCACCTGGTCGGTGCTCTTCGATCGCGCGCAGCAGCGGACGCGCGAGCTGCTCGAGAAGGCCGCCGCAGGCAGCGCACCCGCCGGCTCCGACGAACGGAAGATCGGCGACTACTACGCGACGTCCCTCGACGAACAGGCGATCGAGAAGAAAGGCCTCGAGCCGCTGCGCGAGTCGCTGCGCGCGATCGAGGCGCTGGCCGACAAGCGCGCGCTGGCCGCCTGGATCGGCCAGCACCTGCGGGCCGACGTCGACCCGCTGAACATGACGAACTTCTACACGGATCGTCTCTTCGGCGTCTGGGTGGCCCAGAACCTCAACGACCCGTCGCACAACGTGCCGTATCTGCTGCAGGGCGGCCTCGGCCTGCCCGACCGCGACTATTACGTGCAGCGCGGCTCGCGGATGGACGGCATCCGGGCGGCCTATCGCGGGCACGTGGCCAGCGTGCTGACGCTCGCAGGAATCGACAAGGCCGACGAGCGGGCCGCCGCCATCTTCGACCTCGAACGGCGGATCGCCAACACGCACGCCACGCGCACCGAATCGGTCGACGTTCACCGCGCGAACAATCCGTGGGCGCCCGAGGAGTTCGGCCGCCGCGCGCCGGGACTCGACTGGAACGCCCTCTTCGCCGGCGCCCGTCTCGACCGCGCCCCGACGATCATCGTCTGGCATCCGGTGGCGTTCAGGGGCATTGCCGCGCTCGTGCAGTCGGTTCCGATGGACACGTGGCGCGACTACCTGACGTTCCACGAGCTCGATCGGTACAGCCGTCTCCTGCCGAAGGCGTTCTCCGACGAGAGCTTCGCCTTCTACGGCAAGGTCCTGTCCGGCACGCCGCAGGACCAGGAGCGTTGGAAGCGCGCCGTGAATGCGACCAACGGCGCGCTCGGCGAAGCCGTCGGCCGGATCTACGTGCAACGCTACTTCCCGCCCGAAGCGCGCACGCAGCTCCAGCAGATGGTGGCGGCCATCGTGGCGGCGTTCGACCGCCGGCTCGATACGCTCACCTGGATGTCGCCGAAGACGAAGGCGAGCGCGAAGGCCAAGCTGGCGAGCCTGAAGATCGGCATCGGCTATCCGGACGCGTGGCGCGACTACTCGACGCTGGAGATCGTGCGGGGCGACGCGGTGGGCAACGCGATGCGTGCGGGGCTGTTCGATTACCAGGTGCGCCTGAAGGACCTCGCGCGCGCGCCCGACCGCGGGCAATGGTGGCTCGACCCGCAGACGGTCAACGCGGTGAACCTGCCGATTCAAAACGCGCTGAACTTCCCCGCCGCCATCCTCGAGCCGCCGTTCTACGATCCGCAGGCGGACGCGGCGGCGCGCTACGGCGCAATTGGCGCCATCATCGGCCACGAGATCAGCCACAGCTTCGACGACCAGGGCAGTCAGTTCGACGCCACCGGCCGCCTCGCCAACTGGTGGACGCCCGAGGATCTCGCGCACTTCAAGGCCGCGTCCGCCAAGCTCGTGGCGCAATACGACGGCTACTCGCCGTTTCCCGACATCCACGAGAACGGACAGCTGACGCTGAGCGAGAACATCGCCGACGTCGCCGGACTCTCGGCGGCGCACGACGCCTATCTCGCCGGCGGCGGCACCGACGATCGCACGTTCTTCGTCAGCTTCGGCCAGAGCTGGCAGACGAAGATGCGCGAGGAGGTTGCGCGGCAGCAGGTGCTCACCGACGGCCACGCCCTCGACGAGTACCGCGCCGACACCGTCCGGAATCTCGATGCCTGGTACACCCCCTTTGACGTGAAGCCGGGACAGCGGCTGTACCTGTCGCCCGGCGATCGCGTACGCGTTTGGTAATCGTCTCCTTCGCGGTCCGCGACAAGTTTTAGTCGCGGCCCGGGCAGACTTGTGGCCCACGCACGCACCGTGCATCCCGCCCCTTGACTGAGCCCGGTGGCACGGTTACTGTCGTTCGTTCACCCAGACGACCGATCAGTTTCCAGGGACCTTTTGAGGAGGATCTTGATGTTTCCTCGCACGCGCACTGTCGCCGCGGCTGCTCTTCTCACGGCTGCGGCCCTGTACCTTCCGGGCCATCTCCACGCCGATCAGGATGACGCGCAGGGACGCGTTACCGGCGGCGCCGGCAACGCTGCCCGGCGGACGAGCAATCTCTACATCGTGCAGATGGCGGAGCAGCCCGCTGTTTCCTACACCGGCGGCATCGCAGGGCAGCCAGCCACCAAGCCGAACCGCGGCCAGAAGATCGATCCGCTGAGCGCGGCGATCATTGGCTACGCCGGCTATCTCGACGCGCGGCACGACCAGGCGCTTGCCGGCGTCGGCGGCGCGCGCAAGGTCTACGACTATCACTACAGCTTCAACGGGTTCGCCGCGCAGCTCTCCGACGCGCAGGCGGAAGCGCTGCGGTCGGCAGCCGGCGTGCTGAGCGTCAGCAAGGACGAAGAGGTGTTCGCCGACACCTCGTCGACACCGACGTTCCTCGGCCTCAACGCACCCGGCGGCCTGTGGGATCAGCTGGGTGGAACGGCGCGCGCCGGCGACGAGATCATCGTCGGCGTCATCGACTCCGGCATCTGGCCCGAGAGCGCGAGCTTCTCCGACCGCACGGGTGTCAACG